>Ga0209991_10000841_pt1 | contig 13730 bp, 14 predicted proteins | sample ChitaG_FD_183167 | JGI IMG/M metagenome (GOLD analysis project Ga0209991, IMG submission 183167) | Deep subsurface microbial communities from South Pacific Ocean to uncover new lineages of life (NeLLi) - Chile_00310 metaG (SPAdes)... | ecosystem: Environmental > Aquatic > Marine > Oceanic >...
ACTTTTTTCGGCCTTTCCCTTTCCTTTTACCAAAAAAATTGCCGAATACCCCTCTGGACATCGGCAATTCTGTTTAATCTGGTGGCGGGGGACCGATTCGAACGGTCGACCTCCGGGTTATGAGCCCGACGAGCTACCAGACTGCTCCACCCCGCGTCCATTTATCATATAGTAATTTCAAAATTCTATCCGGCTTTACGAAACGCCCCGATAAATCGGGGCTACTCCAGACATTCTCCGTGCCGGAGGCCGGACTCGAACCGGCACGGGTATTAAATACCCATTGGATTTTAAGTCCAAGGCGTCTGCCAATTCCGCCACTCCGGCAAACCGCCTTTTCATTATAAGAAAATAGTTACATTCAGTCAAGTCATTTTTCTTCTTGAGATTCGATAAATTTATACTTGGTTTCTCCAGGTTTAATCAATCCCAGTTCTCTACGTGCCAGGCTCTCAATATATTCAGGATCGTTCTTCATTGCTTCCAGTTCTTCCTTTAGCCCTATATTATCTTCCTCCAAGCCTGTTATTCTTTGCTTTAATTGAGTAATTTCCTTATTTAAAATTAACAAGGTTTGAAAATTCTTATTGGCAAAAAGAAATATAAGTATACCAATTATAACAATTAGGATTAGTATCTTCTTATGAACTCTCTTTTTATGGATACTTATCTGCATTCTCTAAACCTTAAATTTTATCACGGGGTTCTTATTTGCCACTCATAAAATTCTGCTTTTTCTCCCAATTCCTCTTCTATTCTCATCAGTCGGTTATACTTGCATAACCGTTCCGACCTGGCAGGGGCACCGCTTTTAATCTGTCCAGCGTTAGTTGCCACTACTATATCGGCCAATATGTCGTCTTCTGTCTCGCCAGAACGGTGGGAGAATAGACAGGTATATTTCGCTCTCTTAGCCATCTCTACAGTATCCAGCGTCTCGGTCAGAGTTCCAATCTGGTTGGGTTTAATCAGAATAGAATTTGCTACTTTTAGCTCAATTCCCTTCTTGAGCCTCTTCCTGTTGGTGACAAACAGGTCATCTCCGGTCAACTGTATCTTCTCCCCTAATCTCTTGGTCAACAGTTTCCAACCATCCCAATCGTCTTCAGCCAAACCATCCTCAATGAAAATTACAGGGTATCTTTTGACCAAGGATTCATAGAAATCGACCATCCCTGAAGCATTGTTTTCTTTCCCTTCTGCTTTTAGAATATATTTACTACCATTATAAAAAGAGGATGCTGCAGCATCAATGCCTATGTAGATGTCTTCCCCGGGTTTATATCCCGCCTTCTCAATTCCCTGAACAATTAACTTTAGAGCCTCCTCGTTAGATTTCAAATCAGGAGCAAATCCGCCTTCATCACCCAGAGCTGTGGATAGATTTTTTGACTTTAATATCGCTTTTAAATGATGGTAAGTTTCCACAGCATACCTCATCGCTTCACGAAAAGAGGGTGCACCACTAGGTATAATCATAAATTCCTGGAGGTCGACATTATTATCAGCGTGTTTGCCACCATTGAGAATATTTAAACAGGGAACCGGGAGAATTTTAGCATTGGGACCTCCTATGTACTGATACAAAGGCAATTCCGCTGTCTCGCTGGCAGCCTTGGCGCAGGCAAGAGAGACGCCCAGAATCGCATTTGCTCCCAATTTTGACTTATTTTCAGTTCCATCTAACTCAATCATTCTCTTATCGATGGAAACCTGTTCACTGGCATCTAAACCATACAGGGCTGGACCGATTACATCATTTACATTTGCTACTGCTTTCTGGACACCTTTGCCCAGATATCTTTTCATATCGCCATCCCTGAGTTCTACTGCTTCATGTTCTCCTGTTGATGCTCCGGAAGGAACAGCTGCCCGACCCATTGCGCCCCCTTCTAAAATTACATCCACTTCAATGGTAGGGTTTCCCCGGGAGTCCAAAATTTCTCGTGCCCAGACATCAGTAATTGTGGTCATATTTTACCTCCTTGAGCTCCTATACTAACTGACTTAAGCTTCCGTTCCATTACTCCTTTCAACTGCGGTTTCGATGAATCGGCCCCTTACATTCACCATGCAACGGGTTTGGCGAAGCGAACGAAACCAAATCCCGCGCAGTTTTAGGGACAGATTGAATTCAGATCCCCAAACGGTACAAGATTTTTACTGACAAATAGAAAGAATCTTTTACTTTTGTGGTAGAACAGGATCCTTTTTGTAAACAAAAAATAAACAACCTATTAATGGAATCTGATATAGATCGGGATAAAGTTTTTTTAGAACAAAGCTAAAGCTATAAATGAGTATAATAAGTAAACAGTATTAAAAAAGAACATCTGGAACGCTTGTCAGTTATAACTAAATAAGTCTCCAATTTTGGGAATTCACTCTATGTTATAATTACCATAAATGACATCTGATAATTTTCTTAAACCTTGCTTTCGTGCAATAATTAGTCCTTCCATAGTTTCAAATATATCTTCCAGATAAGGTTCTGGATTGGGAGCCACACACCTTAAATAAGTAGCTGCTTCCTTATATTTTTCCCTAAGAGCATTTTCAGGATTGCTACACTGATTTATGTATGTCCATATACCTTTAGACAAATCTGCCTCATAATCATAAAAATCATCAAGACAATTAAAGAGTTCAGCAGTTAAACACCTTGCATGAATAAACTTATCTGAAAGTTCATTTACCATAATATACGTATCAATTAGAAAACTCAACCTTGCTTTCTCAAAAATTACTTCTTTAACATTATCTTTTTCGGGAGTTCGAGATTGAGCATTGTGTGTTCTTTCAAGGGTATTATAATAATTGGGAAATTGTTCATAAGGAGTTACTCTTCTAATGGTTTGTCTTAAATGAAGCAACAAAGCATATTCTAGATTGGGAAGCAATTTTTCACTTGGTTCTCCACCAAACAGATCTTTTGGTCTGGCGTTAGCCTCATCCAGTAAGTCATCATATGTTCTTTTTAGGAAAGCTAACAATACATACCTTTTCTTAGTTTGTTTATCTAAAAGTATGTTAAAAGCATTAAAAAAAGAATTGTGTTCTCCTAATAAAATTATTGATATCTCAACAAACCTAAAATATGATTGTTCAGGTGTAAATTTCGATTGAGTAAGGTACCATGGAGGAATAAAATCTTTAAATCCCTCATCACTTGCTTTAAAGCACATATACAACATATCTTTATTTCTCTTTAATGCTCTCTCCATTCCGTTAATTAAATCAGGTTGTGAATTAGAAGAGCGTAAGTTTTTCAGAGTCTTTTGTGAAGCTCTAACCAGTTTTCTTCCATATTTACTGAGAAAAACATAAAATAAAGCATCTTTTAATGTATTAATTACCATTACCACCACCAAAATAATTCATAACCTTTCTTACGTGTTTTTCACTCATAAACTCCTTAACTTTTGTAGTACCCATTTTTACTGCCATCACACCAAAACACATAGGGTCCTCTCCAAAAACACCCTGTGTATCAGTTTCATAACTATATCCATTTCCCCTACACCCATAACAAACTTTTAATTTAGTGCTGTAATCGCATCTACTACACAAACCTTCTAAGTTATCATATATTACTCTTACCTTTCTAACCAATATAGAGTCATTTAATTTTGTTTCAATATCTCTATCTTCAATATTGCCCACTTCTATTGGTATTCCAGAACATATACTTAAGCTGCCATCTCTCTGCAAGAATAGGCTTTTTCCTTTTGTTAACTTATCACAGGGTAAAGGAAAAACACTTCCATAAGGTGGCTCCCATATATCCGTTTTTTTCGCTTCTTCTTCAGTTAATCCGTACAACAGAGATAAATTTAAGATTGACAGATTATAAATATCTTTCACATATTGTTCAGCATTGATATTCAATTTTTTATAATTTCTTGAACAGAGTCCCTTAATGACTGGAACTTCAACGAAGGGAAAAATACCATTTTTTAAGGAATCTTCCCAAAAAGGAAGTAAATCTGCTCTGTTAATGCCTGTGTAAAGAAACTCCGCTAAAACTTTCGTTTTTTTATAATCTTTTCTTATACCTTTCACTAATTTCCAACTCCTTTGAATTCTAGCATGTGCATTCCTATTTTTCATTAGTCTTTCAACAGATTTTTTACTACCCCAATTCTTCATAAATAATATTCCTCTATTATCAAATAAGGTTCTCACAACAGATTCCTTTAAACTCAAGCCTGAGATAGCTAAACAAACTCTAACATCTAAATCAATACTTGCCCAAGAGATAAGATCTTTGAGAAATTTGTTTGGTTCATCGGCTTCCTTATCCCAGAGTGTAGGTTCGCGACCATAAATAGTCAGAAATTCTAGACCAAATTCCTTCAATTTCCTTAGCATATCTTTAAATTTTTCAAATTCATAGGTTAAATCATCTACTGTTTTTACAGCTTTTTCATCTGGATAAGTATCTGGGGTTAAACATGTAATACAACCACCTTCACATCTACCGGTTATATTAAATTCAACATATTTTATTAAAGAATTGTCTCTGGAATTAACGGCATTACCCACGCTTTGAGATATTCCCCAAGGAGTCGCTTTTGTTGGTAGCGGTATGTTTTTCACTATAATCCTCTAGCAGTTTTAATTGCCAAAAAAGTTCTATAATTATCTGCCATCAACTTTGCTACATCGGGATTTGATAGATATTCCTCTTCAAACGGAACTGTAGTTTTCCATTCTAAATCCTGTAGGTGATTTTTGAAGTTTTGAGGATCTGAATAAATCGGGCATTCTCCAAGATATCTTGCTGAACACCAGTCTTTAGTGGTGCTTTTTACTAACTGAAGAATATTGCCTTCGGAAACATTGTGTTTAGAGTAATGAAAGAAGGGGCAATTTTTGATATTACCATCCACATCAAAAAACAATAGGCCCTGACACTTTTCTTGACTCGTATCCTGCATATATATTTCACCGTTATTGATAATTTCTCTTTTTCTTTTTTCCATTAAATAATAAACTTCACCAGAAGGTATTAATTCAACCATAGCTCTCGGACCTACAGGTAAGAATTCTAGATACCTGGCCAAAATCGCACCTTTTTCTCTTTTGTCTCTTACAAATTCGGGACTCAAAACATCATTTGCATTAATATTTGTAACAACAGACAAATATCCCCATGGAACTCCTGCACTATTTAGATTAGTAATTGCTTTCATTACCTGTCTAAAATTCCCTTTTCCTTTCATAATTCCATCGTGCATCAATTCAAAACTTCCATCTATACTCAAGATGGGAATTAGATTCCCAAGTTCAACAATTCTTTCCGCATAATTTTCATCTATCAAACTGCCATTGGTAAACATAAAGAACATGATATCAGGATTTGCTCTACATATTGTTAGAACTCGTTTATCTAAAGTAGGTTCGCCTCCTGTTATAAATATATGTTTATAATTTGTTCTGGCAAATTCAATAATTTGATTTAGGGTGGTAGTTTCCATATCTATATTCTTACCTGGTTGAGAATAACAATACTGACATCCTTTATTACATCTTTTGGTGATTTCAATTATTACTGAACTCCCCCTGCCATCTTTGTCAATATCGTTTAAATAGGTCCTATAATAAGAGCGAATAAAACTGGCTCTCGTCCTATGATTAGATGTTATGCGGGCTACCCTAAACACTTTTTCTAATAGCCAATAGGCCTCATCCGATTCTGCTCCAAGACTGTTGAAAAGCTTAAGTAAGTCATCTCTGTTTCTTTCTAACTCTGTTAGGGTTTTTCTGTTAGTTAGTTCAATAATTCTATCTAAACTCATTTTTTGCCTTGATAAAACTCTGGCTGAAGTAATGTATTAACTTAAAGAATCGCAAATTTTATTTAATCTACTTCTGATATATTTGAAAGCAACCCCATGGTTTGAACTCTCGTTGCAAGACTTCCCCACTCATAAGCATCAGCATCGGCAAAATTAGCTTGACCAATCACGAGGACACCAATTCTTCTCAAGAGAAACAATCTTTCTAACATGTGTATAGCTCTCTTCATAAAAAATCAGTCCAAAATCTTTCCATCAAATATTCTGATTGTTCTTGTAGCGTAATTTCCAATAATAGGATCATGGGTTACCATCAGAATGGTTATCTTTTTCTCTTCCTTGAGTCCTTTGAGTATTTCCAGCACAATTTTTCCATTTTCCGAATCTAAATTGCCTGTAGGCTCATCAGCGAGAATTAACTTTGGATTCCTTGCTAAAGCTCTGGCAATAACTACTCTTTGGCTTTCGCCACCAGAGAGTCTCCTGACATTGTGATACATCCTTTCCTTCAGTCCTAACATCTCCAGTAAACTCTTTGCCTTATCTATCTCATTCCTCCTGGTCCAAAAACTGCGCGGAAAAGGCATCATGACATTTTCTATGGCATTCAAAGTGGGAAAAAGATAATAGTTCTGAAATACAAAACCTATGTTTTTCAACCTAAAAAGGGGCTTATTCTTTACCTTACTTAAGGCCCTGCCTTCAAAATAAATTTCACCAGTTGATGGATTATCGAGAGTCCCAATTAAATTAAGGAGAGTAGTTTTACCGGATCCGCTTGGGCCGATAATAGCGACAAATTCATTTGAGAATATTCTTAAATTTATATTCTTTAAGGCTGTCACTTTGACGTCTTCGTATGTCTTGGAAAGGTCTCTCGTCTCGACAATAAATTTATTCATACCTCAATGCCTCTGTGGGAGATAAGGACATTGCCTTTGACGCAGGATAAAAAGCTGAAAAAATGCCCACAAGTAAGACTATAAGGAATATCTCTACGATAAAAGCGGCGTTATAACTTATATCTACAAAACCATGTAACCTCGGGGATTTTACTAGACGGTCTAACGTTATGTAGCCAAAACAAACACCAATGATGCCTCCGAGAATACTCAGACAGAGCGACTCGAAAATTACCAGTTGGAACACCTTAAACTTATTCCAGCCAATTGCCATCAATATACCAATTTCCCTGGTCTTTTCAAAAACAGACATCATCATTACATTCATCGTGCCTATAATCACTATACACAAAGCCACTAGAGAAATAGCCCAGGTTACTGCCTTAACTAAGAGTAAAGATTTACCTTCGCCCAGCAAAAACTCTTCACTGGTCTCAACTGCTAAATCTGGATATTTCTTAGCTATATTTTCCTTAACTTTATCAACAACACCACGATAATTACCTATCTTATCTAGCCTCCCCTTAACTCTTACATTAATCATTGTTACTTTTCCTGGATGAGATCTTATATTCTGGAGTTGTTCTAATGGAAGAATAATTGAGCCACGTTCAAATATACTGCCACTTGAGTATATTCCTACTATCTCAAATTTCTTCCTGCCAATTTTTATCTTATCCCCTATGTTTTTCTTAAGGCTTTTAGCAGCGATATCGCCCAACAACGCTTCTTCTGCTGTACCTCTGGGTTTCCTGCCCGCTACTATATTTGAAGTTTTAGATAGATAGGAATCGTCTTCTCTACCGTACACAATGATATATCTATTGCCAAAGCGAATCAAATCCAATAATATACCCGTTGCATCTTTTACCCCAGGAATATACTTCAGCTCATTGATTAAATCTTGAGCGACGGTACTTGTTATAATATGCGGTTTATCCTTTTCAAAAATGATTATGTCAGCCCCTCGTTCTTCATATGTCCTCTCAAGAGCGCCTTGAAGGCGTTTGCTAATCCTACCAAAGCGATAAAGCTCGCTATTCCAATACTTATTCCAAATATAGTAAGCACACTCCGTATTTTTCTTTGTAATAAATTTTTGAAAGCAACTTTAAGTATGTTCATTTTCCCCTACTTACCTGTATATACCCGGAGTAAGAATCGTGGAATTCGTAAGAGGCTCCGTCTCCACCAGCATAACCTATAGTAGCACTTCCTGTTAAGCCAAGAGTTATAAAATGCAATTGTTATAATAGTTTGCCGATTCGCTCTTTCTTATTTTTTCTTTAACGGTCCGCTTGATATAGTCAAGAAATTTCCTTGACGAATAATGTCAAAAACTACCTCTTCGGCTTTTTTTACTTTTTTGGTTGCTTTGTAAAATTCTTTGATATTACCTGTTTCATATTCATTAACTTTCTTAATCAGGTCACCCTCTATGAACCCAAGCTGCTCGGCCGCACTTTCTGATTTTACCTTGATAACTATCACGCCTTTTTCGTTAGGGTCGACTGCGTATCGGTTAGACAAAGAAGTAGTGACGTTGTGAACTTCCATTCCTAACCATTTTACTGTGTTTTTCGTTAGCACTGCACGGGCCCCGAAATATACCGCACCGTGCGCTACCGCGTAGCCTAACCCCAACATTACTGGTGCACAGCCTGCGGTAAAGACAATAGATAAACAGATCAAAATGATTAAAATGTTTCTTTTCATGATATCTCCCCCTTTTCATTCTTTCTGTGCCGGCTTATTTGATTTCTTTTCAAAGGTCGATCGCCGGATTAAATTACCATTTTATTCCCAGAAGGAATAACCATTGATTATACTTATTTTTGGTAGTAGTATCTTTGGAAAGGTCAGTTAGTCCCAGACTATATCTGACCTCGGGAGTTATTGTCCCACTAACGGTTTCTATATCCACACCTGCACAAAAGGTAAGAGCAATGGTTGTTGATTTTTGGTCTTCTAAATCCTCTGGCATCCCTTCTGGCCCAATTGTAATTGTATTAGATAAAACCCAACCAAACTCAGGTCCTATTCCTATAAACGGAGTGGCCCGCTCCGCAGGAATTGTACCTTTTATTAGTACCGGAATAGAAACTACCCATAGATTGTAGAGATTATCGGTAACATCCTTAACGTTAACGGCCCACCAATTAACTAAAAGGTCGCCTTCAAGCTGAATTTCCTTAGAAAGATTTATATTCAGAAGACCGCCAAAGCTAAATCTAAACTTACCAGTCGTTTGGCCGGCTGGTTCTGGCTCCCAGTTGGCTGTGTTATAATTCCCACCAAATATCAAGCCCCTGGAGTAGTTTACCTGTGCCATACATGCTAGCGGGGCACCCATTAATAAGATTCCGACTAAAAATGGAATTATTTTTCTCATCTATTCCCCCTTTTATTACATCTATGACTCTGTGTGCTTAGTGCAACTAGAAAATCTTCGGCGCAAGATGTTGAAAATCACCCCTTACTCCCTGCTGATTCGTGCATATGTACATCTTTCGTCAGTTACTTCATTATTAAATCGCTCCTTTGTCACTCACCTCCTTTCTTCTGTGAATTCAGCCATTCTGTCCAGCCTTTTGGCACATCTTAGTTTATTAAACATTTGATTCTGCCCCACCTCTCCTGGCTTTGGTAATCAATTGCAAGCTTATCACGTATGAACGGAAGTTTGTTTAGGGGACAAGCTTCGTTACACTACCAAAACCATTACGGGCATAAAGCCATACGCTACCAAAACCATCACGGGCATAAAGCCCTACACTACTAAGTGATGAATAGATTATCTTTCAACCTTCCATGCCGACATGTAAATCTTTGCTACCAAGTATCCCAATCCTGCCCCGAATAGAACATCGGCGGGAAAATGTGCTCCCACATAGACTCTGGAAAAACCAATCAATATAGCCATTACCCAAAGGAAGGTTCCCAGTTGGGGAAACTCTCCCGAGAGAAAACTGATTAGACCAAAAGTTGAAGCAGTGTGTCCTGAGGGAAAGGAGCGTGCCCTGAGAACAGAACCTAAAATATGAATATCAGGAAAGACTGCACTTGGCCGAGGTGAAGGAAAAAAGTACTTAATCATCTGAACCAGAATTCCTGCGCTTGCCAGGATTAAAACCAACCAGAGGAACTTTCTCCAACCCCGCAACCTCCACAACCCCAGCGCCACAATAGCTAACACTGTTCCGTCTCCACAATAGGTGATGGGAAGCATTATAGTATCCAGCCAATGGAAATGGAAATTGTTTATCTGGTAAAAAAGAAAATTATTTATTTCCGGCAAAAGATGGATGATGACTCCCAGAACCACCAGTACAATACCGAGAAGAATCTTTTCTCTTTTCACTTCAGCCCCTGGAAATTCTCACAATAGTAGAGGTAGAAGGTACGCATTTCCTTCCCCCCACGAACCAACGTCACTTCTTTCACAAGCTCAATCTTTTGGAATCTATATATATTGTTTGGGTCTTTAAAATATCGACTGTGTGTTACATAGATTGCATCTTTCCCTTTAAGTTCCTCTACATCTTGCCAGAAATCGAACTGGCTCCGGCGATGAGGACTAAAAGTGTATACCTCTTTGCGGGTGGCAAAGCTCAAGTGGGCTCCATTCTGATACCTGTCGGTTAGAAGAAAAGCGGGTTTCGGTAATTCCTTTTCTATCTCATCTATTGTCTGGCTAACTTTGTCCCATCCATAAAGGTCGTTGGTAATATCCTGTTTGGGAGGAATGGGAAGAAAAGGATAGAATGTGTGAGCTATGAATATACTCATAAGAAGAATGCAGACTAAGAAATTTATTTTTAAAAAATTCCTCTCTTTCCTGGCAAGTCCTCCTGCTACAACCCCTCCCAATATTCCCCCGATATAACCAAGTGCAGGCCAATGGGGTTTAAATGACCGTGAAACGAAACTGTTCAAAGCAAATAAAGCAACTAAGGGAAAAGAGGTCAAAAAGAGATACTGGTATTCCCATATTTTCTTTCCAAAACCTATTTTCACTAAACGATAGAAACCCAGGCAGGCATAGATAAAGGCTAAAGGAGCGAGGTAAGTAAACTGGGCACCTATGAACTGGAAAAAGCGAACAAAAGAGAATCCTCCTCGATGACGAGAAAGAAACTGGAATTGAAAAGATACCCAGTCGTGTTGATAATTCCAGATGATTACAGGAGAGAAAACAATTAACCCGATTAACAAGGCAATGTAGGGTTCCTTTCTGAGAAGCCAGAACCTGTGTTTATTGGAAAATATCAAGTAGAGAAATATGAGTCCTGGCAGAAGGAGTCCATTATATTTACTCAGGCCACTCAAGCCCACTGCCAATCCTGCCAGATACCAGTAGTGAGACTTCCTCTCCTTTAAAGCCCTGTATACCAACCATAGCGTTAGAACCCAGAAAAGCCCCAAAGGTCCATCAGGGACAGTTACCGTTCCACCTACAAAAAAGATGGGGATAAACAAAACAATAGTCGCCGCCCAGAGCGCCTCTTTCGAGGAAAACATCTCCTTTACCCACTGATGGATAATTATAATGAACAGTGTGACAGAAACCAAAGCTCCCAGGTGTACCGTAAAGAAACTTGTGCCTAAAATCCGTGTAAAAAACCAGATGATGTAAGCTACCATTGGAGGATGGTCATAATAACTGAGTGCTAAATGGTTACTCCACACCCAGTAGTAAGCCTCATCGTCGCCCACGCCCATATATAAATTCATCAAACCATGAATAACTGTTACAGCGCCCAGGATAATCCAGAATTTTCTGTTCATCACTTTTTCTTAACCATCATTAGATTTAACAGGTGTCCCAGGTTTTCTGAAGCATTAATTAGTAGGCTCCTACTTTTCCCCATAGCTTGTTGAAGGCTCATGGGCATTGTGGTAGTGCTGATGAGTCCCTTAACTCCAAGTCTATATAAATCTTTAGCTTCAGGCATAATCGACCCGGCAATGCAGACAACAGGAACCCTATACTTTCTAGCCATTTTTATAACTCCCATTACCGTTTTGCCGTAGAGTGTCTGACGATCGAGTTGACCTTCGCCAGTAATAACCATATCAGCCTTCTTGATTCGCCCATCCAACCCTGCTATTTTCATTACTAGTTCTACCCCATTTCCCATCTTTGCACCCAGGAAGGCATAGAGTCCTGCTCCCAACCCCCCAGCCGCACCAGAGCCGGGAAGATTCTCCACCGAAATAGACAATTCCTTTCTTATCACCCTGGCAAGATGGGAAAGTCCCCTCTCCAGCCTTTCCACCATCTTTGCTGTTGCTCCTTTTTGTGGTCCATAAACACGGGCAGCTCCTCTGGGTCCTAAGAGGGGATTTCTCACATCAGAGGCAATAATGAACTTTGTTTTGGAAATCCTCTTATCCATAACTTTGAGATTAATCCTCTCCACTTTTTCTATTTCTCCTCCACCAAAACCTATCTCTCTCCCCTTACCATCTAACAGTCTCGCTCCCAATGCCTGTGCCATTCCACATCCCCCGTCCACCGTTGCTGAGCCACCAATTCCAATAATAATTTTCCTACATCCACGATTTAAAGCATTTGCAATTATCTCTCCTGTCCCATAAGTGGTGGTCACCAGAGGATTTCTTTTCTTCAGTGGAACTAAAGCCAATCCCGAAGCAGCTGCCATCTCAATTATTGCTGTTTTTCCATCACCGAGGATTCCGTATCCCGCCCAAATTTTCCTGCCCAGAGGATCCCTGACTCTACACTTCAAAGAACGACCGCCTGTTGCCAGAACCAGTGCTTTAACCGTCCCTTCCCCACCGTCAGCCAGGGGAATCTTCTCTATTTTGAATTTAGAATTAGCTTTTTTCAGACCCCGCTCAATGCAATCACATACTTCTATCGCTGAAAGACTCTCTTTAAAAGAATCGGGACAGATAAGAATTTTCATCTTTCCCCAATTAGTCTCTTTCCTGCTTCCTTCAGTTTCTCCAGTTTTTCAGCTTCATCAGCCTCAATATATAGCCTCACCACAGGTTCTGTGCCGGACAATCTAATTCCCAGCCAACTCCCATCAGCCAGTATGAACTTTAACCCATCGAGATCAACTGTCTTATCTACTTTTAAGCCGGCAATCTCTTGAGGTAAATCCTTTTTAAGTTTCGCTTTGAGGTCTTCTATCTCATCTTCCTTCAGATGGAAATTTATTCTCTCACCCAAAAAAAGTCCCACTTTTCCATATAAACCGTCGAGAATTTCTCCAATAGATTTTCCTTCAAAAGCGACCATCTCAGCAATTAACAGGCAAGCCAGAATACCGTCCTTCTCCGGTATATGTCCTTGAATTGTCAATCCTCCGCTTTCCTCTCCTCCGATAACCATGCCATTCTGACGCATCACCTGGGCAATATATTTAAAACCGACCGGCGTTTCTTTCACCTGGATATCGTGAATCCTGGCAATAGCATCAACAAACGAGGTAGTCATAACCGAACGGACAACTACACCTTTCCAGTTTCTCGTCTTCACCAGGTGATTCAAAAGAAGAGCAAGAACTTGATTGGGCGAAATGAAGGTGCCATCCCTATCTACAATGCCAAACCTGTCAGAGTCACCATCCGTAGCCAGCCCCAAATCGCACTTTTCTTCTTTGACCGTTTTGACCAACTCTCTCAGATAGAGAGAAGAAGGTTCCGGCGGAGAACCACCAAAGAGGACATCCCTCCAGTTATGGAGAACTTTAACTTCACAACCTGCTTGTTTAAGAATAGCATCCAGATAGTCTCGCCCCGTTCCATAAAGAAGGTCAACGGCAATTTTTAGCTTCGCTTTCTTTAATACTTCCAAATTTACAAGTTCATTAATTCTGTTTATATATTCTGGTTGCGGGTTTACATATTCAATCAGTCCCTTTTCTTTTCCCTTTTCCCAGGAGATATCCCTTACAGAAGATTCCCCTCCCATAAGCAAAGCGCAATTCTTCTCAATAGCATCGGTTGTCTCTGGGAGTGCTGGGCCACCCCATGAAGGAGAGAACTTTATCCC
>Ga0209991_10000842_pt1 | contig 13729 bp, 14 predicted proteins | sample ChitaG_FD_183167 | JGI IMG/M metagenome (GOLD analysis project Ga0209991, IMG submission 183167) | Deep subsurface microbial communities from South Pacific Ocean to uncover new lineages of life (NeLLi) - Chile_00310 metaG (SPAdes)... | ecosystem: Environmental > Aquatic > Marine > Oceanic >...
AATTTATTTATTACTCTTCTTAATATTGAGGGAGTAGGAGATGATTTGAAGATGATTGAATCCGGTGGGGGATGCGGGAAAGCAGGACAAGGTCCTTTGCCTGTGTCTTTTGGTAGTCCTCACCTCAGGATAAAAAAAGTAGTAGTGGGGGGTAAGTAAGATGGAAAAATTACTACAGCAAGCCTGTAAAAAAATAGATTCAGCCGAATTATTTAAAGTAAAGAGCAAGACTATCCCGGTAAATTTTGAAGTAAATAGATTAAAATCTATCGATATTTCTGAGAGTGAAGGGAAGGCATTACGAGTAATAAACAAAAGGAGAATAGGATTCTCTTCGTCTACAGGAAGTGAAGATTTTGATTTAATGGTTGAAAAGGTAGTGGCTACCTCAGAATTTGGTTCAGAAGCTTCTTTCGATTTCCCAGGGGAAATTAAAAGAGGGGGGAAAGAAAAGAAAAATATAAATATATATGACGGAAAAGTAGCAAACAAGAGCATCGAAGAGATGATTAAGATTGGTGAAGATATTATAGAGAGAATGAAAGATTTTAACCGGAAATTACGTTGTGACGTAACTATTTTAAAAAATTATAGTGAGGTAGAATATCTTAATTCCAGGGGAGGGAATTTTTCTTATAACAAAACTACAATTGCTTATTCGGTGATGGTTCAAAAAATCAAAAATCAAGATATGTTGAGGATCTATTCCTCTATTGAATCTGGAAAAGACGATCTTGACGTTGAAGAATTGACCTCTGAGATAATTGAGAATTTAGAATGGGGGGAAAAGATTGTCTCTATAAAAAGTGGGAAGATGCCGGTTATCTTTACCCCCAAGGCAGCTTTGGTCTTGATTCTCCCCATAATCAGTGGTTTAAATGGGAAGATGGTCTTGAAGAAGATTTCACCGTTGGCTACCGAGAAAAATAAGAAATTGTGGAGTGATTTGTTAACTATTTATAGTGATGGTACTATAGATTTTGCTTTAGGGAGTGCTCCTTTTGATGATGAAGGGATAGGAATGAAACGGATTCCTTTGGTAAAAAAGGGAGAGATTAAGAATTTTTATTATGATTTACAGACTGCGGGAATAGCCGGGGTTGAGAGTACTGGAAATGGTTTAAAGACCGGCTTACAGAGTGAACCTGTTCCTGGCATAAGTAATCTGGTAATAAGGGAAGGAGAAGTTTCTTTTAAAGAGATGATCAAAGATATTTCGGAAGGGATAGTTATAGACCAGGTCCTTGGACTGGGACAGGGGAATATAATAAGTGGAGCTTTCTCTAATAATGTACAGCTGGGCTATAAAATAAAAAAGGGCAAAATAGTAGGTCGGGTTAAGGATGTGATGATTGCTGGTAATGCTATAGAAGAATTAAAAAGTATAGTTGCTCTGGGGGATAAGTCCAAATGGATTTCTGGTAAATATAAATTCCCTCATATCTATCTGAAATCTCTTTCTGTTTCTGCAAAAAGGGATAATTGACAAATGACCGGAATTTTATTTTTATGTACCAAAAATTCTTGCCGTAGTCAGATGGCGTAAGGATTTGCTCGAAAAATGCTGCCCAAAGATGTGAAAATCTTTAGTGCAGGGCTGGAGCCAAGAGGTATACATCCTATGGCGATAAAAGTTATGCAAGAAGTAGGGATTGACACATCTCATCAGAAATCAAAAAGCTTATCAGAAATTCCTGTTGGCAAAATAGATATTGTAATTACTTTATGTGCAGATGCTGCTGAGAATTGTCCTATTTTTCCAGGCAAAGTGAAGAGGATTCATTGGGTGTAAGAAGATCCTGCCAAAGCGCAGGGAAGTGAAGAAGAAATTACTTAGGTATTTCGCAAAGTTCGTGATAAGATTAAACTCTACATAGAGAAGCTTAACCCTTGAGGAAATAAAATCATCTCTTCGCGGAAAAAGAGGGTGATATTTTTTATTTTTTAAATTCCTTAGAGTATAAAAGATTTTAACTTCTCCTTTCAACCTTCTATCGATAAAAGAACCATTAATGATTAATGATTGCCTTACCTGTAACGTTATCACTGAGAAGAAAAATATCGTCTTTATCGGTAATCCCGGTACCGATAAGACTCATCCATCTATAGCTATTGCCATCAAGACCTCAATAAAGGTTATAAAGTGTTAATTGTTCCTGTATCTGAGATGTTACATAATTTAAATGCCGCTAAGGTAGATAAAAGTTATTATCAGAAGGTAGATTATTATATAAAGTTAGATCCCCTATCATTACCACTAACAAATCCTTTAAACAATGGGGAGATATCTTTACTGATAATATTCTAGCTTCCACTATTCTGGACCGAGTGGTTCATTACTCCACTATAATCAAGAGCAATAGTACTAGCTTTCGAGCTAAAGATTTCAAGAAAGGAGGGGATAAACTTTAATTTTTTTTCTTAACTCTGGAAAAAAGTCTGGCCTTTGTTCTGGAATTTTGCTTGACTTTGAGGATCAATCTTAACTTTTTTAAATAATTTTCTAAAAGTGATTTAACCTGTTCATCGATACAGTTTTTGTGTAATTGTTTAGACATAAATTAGAAACTCTCTCCTCTTTAGGAGTTAGTTCTAAATTATACTTTTTTGTTGTTTTTTAGTAGTGCACTTTTATCTTTTATTTGACACAGACAAGGTAATCGTTAGTGTAAACTTTAGTGGGGTAGTTAGAAGAAAAAATATTATATATTAATAATACTTTCTTTATTGAATACTTGACATTATTACAATGATATGATAATGTAAAATTACAATTAATTTACGTTTAAGAGGTAAAGAATGGATAATATAATCAACAAATATCTTGATAAAAATAGTCCTATTCCACTATATTATCAATTTAAAGTAATTTTACGGGAAGAGATAGAGAATGGGAAATGGAAGGTTGATGAGAAAATCCCAACCGAAAAAGAATTTGCCGATCTTTACCATATTTCGATAACTACTGTTAGACAGGCTTTAAATGCTCTTACTATTGAAGGAGTACTAGTACGTCAACAGGGTAAAGGAACTTTTATTGCAAACCCAAAGATAGAGAAAGGGCCGATTATACTTACATCGTTCACAGAGGAAATGGCAAAAAGAGGAATGAAGGCAAGTTCGAAAGTTCTACACATTGGTAATTCTAGAACAGATAAGCGGATAGCAAGGATCTTAAAAATACTACCTGGAAGCAATGTGACCTTCATTCAACGATTAAGATTTGCAGATGATGAACCGATGGGTATACAAAATTGTTATATCCCAAAGGATTTTGTTCCTAACTTAACAGAATCGGATGTTTCCGGATCTCTTTACGAATTATTAGAAAATAAATACCAACTCAAAATAGCCAATGCAATTGAAAAATATTCTGCGATTCTTTTGGAAAAGCATATATCTAAATTATTGCATTTGAATTATCCCGCAGCTGGTTTTACAGTAGAGCGTACTGCATTTTTAGCGAATGGTAAACCGGTAGAATTTGTAGAATCGATAATGCGTGGAGATAGATATAGTGTATCGATTAATTTGGTCAAAAGGGGTATCGAAATAAATAGGAATTTGAGGTGAATAGATGATAATTTTTTCTGTAGGTGTCGATCTTGGTGGTACGAATATACGTGCCGGAATTGTGAATAACAACGGGAAGATCTTTGACCGCTATGAAGTAAGAATTAACAGGAATAAATCGTGTCAAATCAGTGAGCAAATTTGTAATCTTATTGAAAAATTCGACTTAACAAATATTCTTGGCATTGGGATAGCCATACCTGGAGTAATAAGACCTTCAGGTAACATCTGGGCTCCTAATTTGCCAGACTGGGACGATTTTCCTCTCTCTAAAATCTTACACCAACGCTTACCCAGCACTTCAATATTTATTGAAAGTGATAGAAATACCATGTTAATTGGGGAAAAATGGTTAGGAGTTGCTAAAGGATATAAAAATATAGTTTTCTTGATAATAGGGACTGGAATAGGTGCTGGCCTAATGGTAGATGGAAAAATCTATAGTGGTTCTGAAGGAATTGCAGGTAGTGTTGGATGGTTAGTAACTGATAAATATTATCTACCTGAATATAAAAAAATAGGATGTTTTGAATTTAGAGCTGCTGGTCCATCTATAACTCGAAAGACAAAGCTTGATCCTCTTTTAGTATTATCACAGGCAGAAATGGACAATTCTGATGCTCTAAAGGTCCTTGGAGAGCTTGGTGAGGAAATAGGTATTGGGATTGCTGATATTGTAAGTATCTTGAATCCAGAGATCATTGTTGTGGGAGGAGGACTTTCAAACCTATGGAAATTCCTTGAAACCCAAGTGAAAGTAACATTGAAAAAATGGTCGCACCCAATTGCAATAAAGCATTTACGTATAGTGCCATCATCCCTCGGCAATAATGCGGGGATCCTAGGCGCTGCAAAAATAGTATTTGAAAGGATGGAATAACATGTTAACATTTGGAGAAAGATATTTTGAAGAAATCAATAATATTCTAGAAAGAATACAAACTACTCAGGCAGAAAATATAGAGAAATCTGCCAAGCTTATGGCAACTGCCATTCATAATGGTAACTTAGTTCATGTTTTTGGTAGTGCACATTCAGCCATTCCTGTTCTGGAAGTTTTTCCAAGATATGGAAGTTTTGTAGCATCTAAAGGCGGATTTCATCCATTACTAAATCCGAGATTGTTATGGTCTACCGTAGTAGGGGCAGGGGGAGTAAAAGATCTTTTGTGGTTGGAACGAGTAGAGGGATACATAGAAAATTTTTTAGATGAGCAAGGTATGAAATCTGGAGATGTGCTCCTCGTTTTTTCGCATGGTGGTTTAAATTCTGCGCCAATAGAGAGTGCAATATATGCTAAGAAACATGGACTTTTAGTTGTTGCCGTTACTTGTATGGAAAATCAAAAGGTCTCGAAATCTACGCATTCGAGTGGTAAAAAACTTTCAGATATTGCTGATATAGTAATCGATAATTGTACACCTTCAGAAGATGCAGTTGTAAAGATAGATGGTCTCTCCGAGAAAATTTGTCCTTCTACTACCGTAGCAATAATTACGATCCTACAGTCACTTATAGCTCAGGTTGCTGGTGAACTCTTGGGAATGGAAGAGAAATTAGATGTATTTGTTTCACCAAATGTCGCAGGAATTCCATTACCACATAACAGGAAAATATTTGCTAAATATTCGCACATATTGGCACAACATGCCAGAAAAGAAGAAGGCTATAAATAAGATAAAATAAAAGGATAATCTTGTAAGGGAGGTGATAAATGCAAAAAGTATTATTAAGGAGTACAGGTTTTAATAGTTGTGTTTGTATTAAAAAATTGAAAGGAGTTGAAAAGTTGTGAAAAAAGTTAGTATCCTTGTTCTTGTTTTAGGTATGCTTTTAATCATTTTTTCAGGTTCAGCATTTACACAGGTTGTTTTAAGAATAGCTATTCATACAGATTTTAATAGGGAAGGCTTTGATGAATATCTAGAAGAATATACAAAACTCCATCCTAATATAGAATTCGAAAAAATTGCTGTTCCCTTCGAGGATTATCTCACGAAGGTTTCGATATCTCATATATCGGGAGATTCACCTGATATATATCATGTCTATTCACTCTGGGGTGTAGATTTAGTTAAAAGTAATATTTTGGATTTACCACCTCAAGATATAAGAAATGATGTATATGAAAATTACGAAAGGGTTGCAGTAGACGGAGTTACAATAAATAACGAAATTTGGGGAATACCAACGGAAATCGATAACTATTGTCTCGTCTATAACAAAAAAATATTTGCGGACAGTGGTTTTTTGGAACCACCTAAAACATGGGATGAACTAATTAATGTTGCTAAGAAATGTACAAAATACGATAAAGCCGGAAATATTATTCAATATGGTTTTGTATTTCTTGCGGGCTGGGAATCTGCTGTTGTACACCCTTACCTTTCCTTGGCATATTCTAATGGAGCAAGATTTTTAAATGAAGATAAAACAAAATGTATAATCAATAGTCCTGAAGGTATAGAAGCATTAGAAGCAGAGGTAAAGCTCTTTAAAGAGCGTATTACTGATATCAGCGGTAGTGTTTGGGATTTTCCTAATGGAAACATTGCGATGATGATTATGGCACCTTGGGATGAAGGTAACCTTAAAGGTACTATGGGAGATGATTATCAATATGTAGGTGTTGCCCCAATTCCAGTAATGAAAAAACCTGCAACCTTATTATATACGTGGTTTGCGTGTGTTGATAGCAAAAGTAAACATAAAAAAGAAGCATGGGACTTCTTGAGGTGGCTGACAGGACAAATACAACCAGATAAGAGAACCACTCGAATGGGTGATTATCTCGTTGAAAAAATAGGGGCTATTCCAAGTAGAAAAATAGATATAGACAATCACTATGATGAACTATTTGATCAATATACAAAAACCTTTGTGCAGGAGCTCAAACACTCAATAGCAGAAGACAATATATATCATGGTGCTGAAATTAAAATAACATTGATGAATGAAATTACAAATGCATGGCTTGGAGAAAAGACTTCAAAACAAGCTTTAGACGACGCGGTTAAAGCAATTAATGCTATTCTTTCTAAAGATTAATTAATAGAACGACATTAGGGGTATCTTGCAAAGATACCCCTTGAAAATTCTATAGAGAAAGAAATCAATTGTTGAAAAGTAAATTCAAATTTAGATATCAAAAAATAGCATATTTATATATTCTTGTACCAATAATTTTTTATTTGATATTCATTATTTTTCCTATCGGGTTTTCGATTTTCATCTCTCTTAGAAGATGGAATATGCTATAACCTGTTTTGATAACAAGATTTGTAGGCTTTAAGAATTATGTAGATATCTTTAAAGACCCTATTTTCTTAAGAGCGCTTAAAAATACAACACTATACACATCTTTCATACTTCTATTAGGAATCCCCCTATCAATAATCATTGCTGTTCTACTTTCAAAATTAAAAAGAAATGCTTTTTTGCGATATGTGTTTTTCGTTCCTTCAATAGTTCCACTAATTTCAATTGGTATGGTTTGGGCATTTCTTTATGATCCTACTTGGGGACCGATAAATATAATTCTTAGAGTACTTAAGTTTCCTACGTCACAGTGGCTATGGGACACAAAAACCGCGATGCTTTCTGTCACATTTGTAGGCATATGGGCAACCTTAGGCATAAATATCCTTATTTCATATATGGGGGTTAAAGAAATCCCATTAAATCTTTATGAAGCAGCAGAAATAGATGGAGGTAATGAAATACAGAATTTTTTTTATATAACATTGCCATTACTAAGACCCATAATTTTATTTCTTATGGTAATAAATCTTATAAATTCCTTCCAGATTTTTGATCTTGTAGTTGGGCTTACAGGGCAAAAACTTGCGGAGCCAGGTGGCCCAGCAAATTCTACGCAAGTACTGGTACTATATATGTATCATACAGCTTTTAAATACTTAAAAATGGGGAAAGCTTCTGCCACAGCATTTATCTTATTTTTACTATTATTTACTACATCTATAATATTTTTAAAAAGCTTCGGAAAAAGTAAGAGTGAAAATTATTAGTATTCTTAAAAAAGGAGATATTTATTGAATAAAAAAAGAAAAAATTTGATTTCAAATGTAACTATATATGTCATTTTGGTGACTATAAGCATTAGTATGCTCTTGCCCTTTTTCTGGTTGATATCTTCTTCGCTAAAAACAAGAGCAGAACTTGTAGCACGACCCCCTGTATTGTGGCCCAAGAATCCACAATGGAATAATTATTCTAAAGTAATAGAAGAAGTCCCATTTCTCCGATACTATAATAATAGTCTTATAGTGTCTTTGTCAATTACTATATGTGTTACGATTACAAGTGCATTCGCTGGCTTTGCATTCGCAAAGTATAATTTTAGATTCAAGCAATTGCTTTTTTATTTCTTTTTATCGACAATAATGCTTCCTGCTTTCTTATTTGTAATTCCTGAATATTTTATGTTCAGTCGAATACCACTTATTGGAGGAAACAATATATTGGGACAAGGAGGGTATGGACTTCTACATTCAAAGTTGGTATTAATTTTACCCTTTATGGTAAATTCATGGGGCATCTTTCTTGCAAGACAATTTTATATTATCAGCATTCCTGATGAATTATTAGAAGCTGCAAGAATCGAAGGAGCATCAGAATTAAAAATATTTATCAAGCTTATCACTCCTTTATCAAAACCCGTACTTGCTACTATAGCTATAATAACATTTATTACTCAATGGAATTATTTATTTTGGCCGTTAATAATAAGCATTTCATCACCTGAATTGACTACTCTTCCCGTAGGAATGAAAATGCTCGCAATGGCATTTGACCCTGCAAGAAATCAACAACTGATTCTTGCTGGTCTTTCATTTGGTATACTCCCACCCTCTCTTATATTTATATTATTTCAGAAATATTACGTAAGTGGCATTGGAATGACAGGATTAAAAAGATAGAAAGAGGAAAATATGTTAAATGAAAATAATTGTTCCGATAAAACAAGTACCTGAAACAAGTAATGTAAAAATGGATGAAGAAACAGGAACGATGATTAGAGAAGGTGTGGAAAGTATTATAAATCCACTGGATCTATATGCTATTGAGACAGCAATAAGATTAAAAGAGCAATTCTGCGGTGAAGTTACTGTTATATCTATGGGACCAAGTAAGGCAATTGAAGCTGTAAAAGAAGCAATTGCAATGGGATGTAATAAGGGAATACTATTGTCAGATAGAAAATTCGCCGGCTCTGATACCTGGGCCACTTCTTATGTGATATCACAGTGTATAAAGAAGATGGGAGATTTTGATCTTATATTGTGTGGTGAAAGAGCTACAGATGGTGATACGGCACAAGTGGGTCCGGGTATAGCATCATTCCTTGATTTGTCATTATCAACATTTACAAGCAAAATAGCCAAGGTGGGAAAAGACTCAATACAAGTAAAAAGACTTGTAGAGGGGGGCTATGAACTTTTAGATATGGAATTACCAGCTGTATTGACAGTTGTAAAGGAAATAAGCAACCCAAGACTGCCGACTCTAAAAGGCAAATTAAAGGCAAAGGAAATAAAAATACCTATATGGGGGCCTCAAAATATTGATGCACGAGATGACTATTTAGGACTTAAAGGCTCTCCTACAAGGGTAGTTAAAATATTTTCCCAAAAGATATCAAGAGAAGGAGAAAAATTTATAGTAAGAGATGAAGATGATCTGAATGAGGCAACAGATAAAATAATAGATTATCTTATTTTAAAAGAATTGATATGAGAGGGATTGAAGATGACTGAAGTGTGGACATTTGCAGAGCAAAGACAGGGCATACTAAATGAGGTTTCATTTGAATTATTAAACAGAGGAAAAAAACTTGCAGAAAAGCTAAATTCTCCGCTTACTTCAGTAATATTGGGTTACCATATAAGAAAAGAGGATGTAGATGAACTAATTTCAAGAGGTGCAGATAAGGTATATGTTGTTGATGATAAACATTTAGAAAATTTTCTTGTTGAGCCATATGCAAGGGTTTTAGTTTCACTTTTAGATGAATATAATCCTCATATATTTATAGCTGCAGCTACAACATTAGGTAGGACACTAATGCCTTATGTTGCAATTAGGAAAAAAACTGGGCTTACAGCGGATTGTACAGCTCTTGACATAGAAGAGGGTACAAATAATCTTTTACAAACAAGACCAGCAATAGGTGGGAATATTCTTGCTACAATAAAAACGCCGAACATAAGACCACAGATGGCAACAGTAAGACCTCATTCAACAAAATCAGCTCTTCCTGATAGGAATAGAAAAGGAGAGGTAATATATAAAGAATATGATGATGAAATTCTTAAATCGAGAACAAAATTTATAAAATTTATAAAAGATGAATCACAGCAAGTAACTGTGCAGGATGCAAAAATAGTTGTATCTGCTGGCAGAGGTATTGGAAGAAAAGAGAAATTTAAGATGATAAATGAATTAGCTGAAACTTTAGGTGGTGCTGTTGGTGCATCACGTGATGTTGTTGATAGGGGTTGGAAAACATACCCACATCAAATAGGGTTAAGCGGTAAGACTATTTCACCCTCATTATATATTGCTAACGGTATATCAGGATCTATTCAGCACATTGCAGGTATACAGACGTCAGAAAATATTATTGCTATTAACAAAGACCCTGATGCACAGATATTTAAACTTGCGAATTTATCTATTGTAGGAGATTTACATGAGATAGTTCCACTCTTAATAGAAAGAATTAAAGAATACATGGCAAGAAAGGCCAAAAAATGATATACAAGAGAGTTACTTCTAAAATCATTAATGAACTTATTAAAATATTGGGTGGTAAAAATGTAATTTACAATAATTTTGAGGCAATGGAACAATATTCTCACGATGAAGTTGCAGAAAAATCTTATGCTCATATGCCCGAAGTTGTAGTAAAGCCCCTTACTGCGGAAGAGATATCAAAAATAATGAAACTTGCAAACAAGTATAAAATACCTGTAACTCCAAGAGGTGCAGGGAGTGGTTTGTCAGGTGGGGCAATACCTGTAAATGGTGGTATTGTATTATCTCTTGAAAAGATGAATAAAATCCTTGAAATAGATAAAAAAAATCTTGTAGCTGTTGTGGAGCCAGGCGTTGTTACAAATGATATAAATAACCTTGTAAAGGATGATGGACTTTTTTATGCAGGGTATCCTATGAGTGTCGAGACATGTTATATAGGCGGGAATGTTGCAGAAAATGCCGGAGGTGGAAGAGCTGTTAAATACGGTGTGACAGGAAGATATATATGCGGCCTTGAAGTCGTAATGCCGACAGGCGAAATCGTGCATCTCGGTGGTAAGAGGATGAAAGATGTAACAGGATATGACCTCATACATCTTATGGTAGGCTCTGAAGGTACCCTGGGAATATTTACCAAGATATATATAAAGCTGGTACCTCTTCCCCAGGCGAATGTAAGCTTGCTGGTTTTATTTAAAGATATAGAAAGTGCAATCAAGCTTGTACCGAAAATAATGACCTTTGGTAGGATTATACCTACCTCAATAGAATTTATGGATGAATTATCATTTAAAGCATCTTGTGAATACCTAAACGAGAAAATACCTTTTGAAAAAGCAGGTGCAATGCTTTTAATAGAACTTGATGGTAACAGCAAAAAGGAATTGGAAGGACAATATGAAATAATAGGCAATCTATGTACGGAAAATGAAGCAATTGAAATTTATGTTGCAGATAATGCTACAACATCAGAGAGGATATGGAAGATAAGACGAAATATTGCAGAGGCCTGGAAACTAATAAGCCCACATCAAAGCCTTGAAGATGTTGTTGTACCCATATCAGAAATACCAAAATTTATGACAAAGATAAAAGAGCTTTCAGAGAAATATGATGTATCTATTCCATGCTATGGTCATGCAGGCGATGGGAATTTGCATCCCACCCCTATAAAAAATCCAAAATTTCAAATGGACGAGTGGTATGAAAAATTAGATGCTTTGCTATTAGAGTTATATAAAGCAGCAATTAAACTCGGCGGGACAATTAGCGGCGAACATGGCATAGGAAGTAAACGTAATAAGTATATATCAATGGCATTAGAGCCTGTGCAGATTGAAATAATGAAAAAGATCAAAAAAGCCCTTGATCCTAACTTAGTTTTAAATCCGGGAAAAATATTTTAAAAGTAAATTAGAGGTAAAATAAAAGAACCGATGATTATTTCAGGTAGTAAAATTATAACTCCTTTAAAAATAATAGAAAACGGCGTAGTAATAGTTAATGATGGCATGATTGAATATGTTGGAGAAGAGGAGAAGGGCCGCTTAGCTTCATATAACAATGTTTATAAAGGCGAATACATTGTTCCGGGGTTTATAGATATTCACTGTCATGGGGGCAATGGATACGATACTATGGATTCAACATATAAGGCATTAAAAGAAATTAGTAAATTTAAAGCAAAAAATGGCTGTACAAGTTTTTTAGCCACAACGGTTACATCTTCAATAAAAGAAACCGTCAAAGCCCTAAATAATGTCAATGAATATAATAAGCAGTCTCCGGAAGAAGGTGCTGAAATACTTGGAGTCCATTTAGAGGGGCCATTTATTAATGCAAAACAAAAAGGCGCCCAAAGAGAAGATTTAATAATACCTCCATCTATAGAAATAATAAAGAAATTTATCAAGAAATCAAGCGGATTAATAAAAATTGTAACCTATGCACCCGAACTGGATACAGATTTTAAATTCACATCTTTCCTTAATGATAAGGAGATTATTCCCTCTGCAGGACACAGTTTTGCAGATTATGAAACTACAATTTCTGCTATCAAATTTGGATTGAAATCTGCTTCCCATACTTTTAATCAGATGAAAAGTATACACCACAGAGAACCTGGAACTGTTGGGGCAATTCTAACCCAAAAAAATCTATTTGCAGAAATAATTGCAGATTGTGTTCATGTTCATCCAGTAATTATTAATTTACTTGTTAAAGCAAAGGGTATGAACAAGGTAATTTTGGTAACAGATGCTATGAGAGCAGCTGGTTTGCAGGATGGGATATATGACCTTGGAGGTTTGAAAGTTATAGTTAAAAATAGTGAAGCCCGCCTTGAATCCGGAAATTTGGCAGGTAGTACTTTGATAATGAGTAAGGCAGTTAAAAACATGATAGAAAAAATGAGCATAAGTATAGAAAAATCAGTTAGAATGGCTTCGCTAAATCCTGCTCGACTTTTAGGTCTTGACAAAGATAGAGGTTCTTTAACTCCTGGCAAAAGGGCAGATATTGTCGTTTTAGATGATAATTTTAATGTTATTTATACAATTAAAAAAGGAAAGGTAATTTATAGTAAAGATTATGGAAATTAAATCGATAAGTTCATATAGTAAGATGAGTAAATTAGCAGCTAAAATAGTTGCTGAACAGATTATAAATAAACCAAATACTGTGTTAGGTCTTGCTACCGGGAGTACTCCTCTTGGAATGTATAGAGAATTAGTTAAAATGCATAAAGAGGACGAGTTAGATTTATCACAGGTGGTAACATTTAATCTTGACGAATATTTAGGGCTATCTCCAGAACATCCTCAAAGTTATCACTACTATATGTATGAGAATTTTTTTAACCATGTAAATATTGAAGAAAAAAACATTCATATACCTAAAGGTGACACCAAAGATCCTGTTCAGGAGTGCCTGAACTACGAAAGAGAAATCGAGAAAGTTGGAGGTATTGATTTACAGGTTCTTGGAATAGGAGTAAATGGGCACGTTGGCTTTAATGAGCCTAATATTAATTTAGAAGCAAGGACTCATGTTATACACCTTTCCAATGAAACAATTAGGGCAAATTCCCGATTTTTCAAAAATTTAGATAAAGTTCCCAGGAAAGCAATAACTATGGGTATGGCAACAATAATGAGATCAAAAAAAATTATTCTTATGGCCTGGGGGGCAGAGAAGAAAAAACCAATTTTAAAAGTTATATCAGGACATATTGCTACTGAAGTCCCCGCTTCATTGCTCCAAGTTCATAATGATGTGATTTTGATAGTGGATAAAAAGATTTATTCATCTTCCACAGTAACTGATCCGCTTTTCTACCCAGACAAGATATGAATTCATAGTAGTAATATTATAAATA
>Ga0209991_10000843_pt1 | contig 13718 bp, 7 predicted proteins | sample ChitaG_FD_183167 | JGI IMG/M metagenome (GOLD analysis project Ga0209991, IMG submission 183167) | Deep subsurface microbial communities from South Pacific Ocean to uncover new lineages of life (NeLLi) - Chile_00310 metaG (SPAdes)... | ecosystem: Environmental > Aquatic > Marine > Oceanic >...
TCTCACTTTCAAAGGTGACTAATTGGCTCGGTAATTTGGTCGAGGAAAATGGCGTTGATATCTTCCCTGGATTCGCAGGAACAGAGATACTCTATGAAGGCAACAGAGTTATCGGAGTGAAGACAGGTGACAAAGGAATAGATCCAGATGGTAATAAGAAAGCAAACTTTGAACCAGGAATTGATTTACATGCCAAGGTCACTGTGTTTGGGGAAGGCACAAGAGGGAGCCTAACCAAGGGCCTTATAAAAAAATTGACCTTAGACAAAGGCAAAAGTCCACAGACCTATGTAGTTGGTGTAAAAGAGGTTTGGGAAATTCCAGAGGAAAGATTTGAGCCAGGACAAGTTTTCCATAGCATGGGTTACCCCCTTAAAACTAACACATATGGTGGAGGTTTCATCTACGGAATGAAAAACAACATGGTCTCAATTGGCCTTTTGACTGGACTGGACTGTGAAGACCCATTCCTGGATCCCCATCTTGAATTTCAAAAGTTCAAACTCCATCCTTTCGTTGCTGAGATATTAAAAGACGGCAAACTAGTCCAATATGGAGCAAAAACAGCTCCAGTTGGAGGATACTTTTCTATTCCAAAAATAGCATTTGATGGAGGGGTTATTATTGGAGATTCAGCCAGCCTATTTATCAGCCAAAAGATCAAAGGAATTCACATTGCTATGAAATCAGGTATGCTTGCCGCTGAAACGATCTTGGATGCACTTTTAAAAAATGATTTCTCTTCTGCCCAGCTTGAACGATACCAAACATCCCTCTATAAAAGCTACATAGGCAAAGAACTTTACAAGATAAGGAATTTTCATCAAGCATTCCAGAGGGGTTTATGGATAGGCCTCATTAAAACTGGATTTCAATATATCTTGGGAGGCAGAATTTTGAAGGGAAGGCTTCCTACAGAGCCCGATTTTGTCCATCAAAAAAAGATAATCGATTTCTATGGAACTACCTCCCCTACGGATGAACAAAAAGGGATAATCAAATTCGATGGAAAGAAAACCTTTGATAAAGAATCTGATGTGTATTATTCAGGAACAATCCATGAAGAACAACAGCCGGCACACCTCACGATACCTGATCTGAATATCTGCTATACTAAATGCAGAGAAGAATACCAGAACCCATGCCTTAGCTTTTGTCCTGCTAATGTCTATGAAATGGAAATTGATGAGGAGACAGGTAAACCAAGGATGAAATTAAATTTTTCTAACTGCGTCCATTGTAAGACCTGCGACATAAAAGATCCCTATGAAAATATCACATGGGTAACACCTGAAGGCGGAGGAGGCCCAAAATACACTGTTATGTAGAAACGTAACGGGACCTCAATAACAAACTCCGATTTTGCCTTGACACATCATTGTTTTCTTATCTATAGTTACTTTATAGCTAAAAAGTAGCTATATTTTTAACCTAATTTGAGAGGTACAGTCATGGATATAATTAGCGAAATTTCGAAGATTATAGGCGAAGAAAATGTATTTTCTGATCGTGTGGAATGTATATGCAATTCACGGGATATGTCAGTCCATGTAGGAGTACCTGATGTTGTGGTTTACGCCCAAACCACAGAGCAGATATCTGCTATTATGAAATTAGCCAATCAGGAAAAAATTCCCGTTACAATCCAGGGATCTGGCACAAGCGTAACCGGTGCATCCCTTCCAGTAGAAGGTGGCATACTCCTGGATGTCCATCGGATGAACAAGATTCTGGAAATCAATAAGGACAATTTTTATGCAAGGGTGGAACCTGGGGTTATCTGTATGGATCTAAACAGGGCCCTGGGTAAAGAAAATCTTATGTTTCCCCCTAACCCTGGCAGCGAGCTTATTGCATCAATAGGTGGCATGATGTCTACCAATTCAAGCGGGCACAGGGCAGTTAAATATGGCACAGCCAGGGACTATATAAAATCTCTCAAAGTCGTTCTGGCTGATGGAACTATCATTGATACTGGTTTTAAAACCCCCAAATCATCCATGGGCTATGATCTGAACCATGTCTTTGCAAGCTCAGAAGGGACACTTGGTGTCATTACAGAGATTATCGTAAAGATTCAACCTCTTCCTGAATACTCTGCCCTTGCCCTGGCAATCTTCCATGACCTGGACGCCGCTGGAAAAGCGGTTACCGATATAATAACCTCGGGGATACAACTCACTGCATGTGAGATACTGGACAAATATTCTCTCAAAATTGTGGAAGATGTTATTGGCAAGGATGTAAGCAAGATAGAGGCCATGCTGATCATTGAGTCAGATGGTGTCAAAGAAACAGTAATCAGGGATATGGAAAGGATTAAAGAGGTATGTAAAAAATACAATGTGGAAGAGTTCACCTGGAGTGATGACCCAGCCAAGGCTGGCGAAATAATGGAGGCACGGGGAAAACTGGTCCCAACACTGTCAAGAATCAAACCTGGCAATAGACTTGTTCCCATATCAGAAGATCTCGGTATCCCCCCAACAAAAATCCCCGAAACAATCAAGAAGGCACAAGCTATAGCAGATAAATATAACTTACTCCTTACTACCTTTGGCCATATAGGAGATGGGAATGTCCATACAACCTTTGTAACTGATATGAGAAGCCAGGATGACTGGGACAGGCTGAAACCGGCTGCTGATGAACTTGCTGAAATTGCCCTTGAGATGGGTGGCACCATTACCGCTGAACACGGAACTGGTCTTGCCAGGGCACCATATATAGAAAAACAATTGGGCCCAGCATTGGAGGTTATGAGGTCTATAAAGAAGGCCCTTGATCCTAATGGTATACTGAATCCAGGCAAAATGGGATTGGACAAAAAGAAACACGACATCTACGACTATTTTGCCTTCAAACCACTTTTAGAGCATCCAGAGGGTCTCAACTCCTTTGGTTTTGATGTGGACAATGAGATCCTTGCTTGCATAAACTGTGCATTTTGCCGCTTAGGATGTCCTACCTATGACGTCACCCAATTAGAGTCAAGGAATGCCAGGGGCAGGACCATCCTGGCATTCAACCTAATGACCGGGACAATTGAGCCCTCCAAGGAATTGGCAGATTCATTTTATACCTGCACTACCTGTAATGCCTGTACATATTTCTGTCCTGCCCGGATTAAGGTAGATGAGATTATTCAAAAAGGCCGTGAAAAACTTTTTGCTTCTGGTGTTGCTCCTGAACCAGTCATGGCACTGAGAGATAGCATCCTGAATACAGATAATGTCTATGCTGCTACAAGGGAAGACAGAATCGCCATCTTTCCATCATCTATCAAGAAAAAGGTAGAAACAGGTGAGCTAAAGAAAAAGGCAGACACCCTCCTATTTATGGGTTGTGTTTCAAGCTACTTAGATATGAAAATAATCCCAAGCTTTTTTAAGATCATGGATGCCGCTGGTATAGATTACACAATGCTTGGAGTTGAAGAGATCTGCTGCGGATTTCCATTACACCTGATGGGGGATCAGGAAAAATTTGAACAAACTGCCAGAAACCTTATTGATCGTATTAAGGAAACCGGGGCAAAAGAGCTGATAACTCCATGTGCCGGTTGTTATAAAACATTCACAAAATATTATCCTGAGGCAGGAGATTTAGGATTGGAAGTCTTCCATTCTGTTCACTATATTCCCAAACTTATAAAGGAGAAAAAGATAAAATTGGGTGGTGATCTTGGTAAAAAAGTCACCTATCATGATCCATGTGACCTGGGCAGGACTTTTGAGATATTTGATGAGCCCCGGGAGATACTAAAGGCCATCCCTGATATTGATTTCGTTGAGATGTCCAGAAACCGCTTGATGGCCAGGTGCTGTGGAGGTGGTGGAAGTGTTATAGCTCTGGAGCCAGAACTCGCAGCAGATATGGCAGCAATCAGGGTAAAAGATGCTGTGGACGTAAATGCAGAGATAATAGTGTCTGGTTGTTCAGCATGCAAGGATAACCTCAGGAAAGGGGTAAAGGTCATCCCCAAAGAAGAAAGACCAAAAATCAAGGTAATGGATATTACTGAGATAGTAGCCAACTCTATCATAGAGTGATTAGTGTCGTAATCGTGTTTATTGAGTTCATTGAGTTCATATTATTTCATAGCAATTTAACACAACAAACCCAAGAGACCCAACAAACTCAAAAACCACTGAAAAGGAGGATAAAAATGACAACCAGTAAATGGATGCATGCAGGAACCGTTGTCAAGATGAACGCCATCAATTATCCAGATAAATTAGGGTGGCAAGATAAAAATAATGAATATAACTTTAAGGAATGGAACGAGAGGGCCTGTAGGGTTGCTAATGGACTGTCAGGCTTAGGTATTGGTTTTCAGGAGAGATTTGCCGTATTAGCATTTAACCGTGGTGAGTGGATGGACATATATGCCGGATGTGCTAAGGGGGGGCAAATCATAGTTCCATTAATGTTTCGCCTGGCGCCACCGGATGTTGAGTACATTGTCAATCACTCAGAATGCAAAGGGTTTATTGTCGAGCAGCCCTTCATAGAGATGGTAGACAGCATAAAAGATAAACTTCCTGTTCCCAAAGATTTATATATCTATTTAGGAGAAGATCCTGTTCCAGCAGGTTACATTGGCTATGAGGACTGGCTAACACAGTCATCCCCGGAAGAACCTGACATCATGGTAGATGGAGATAACACGTGGACCTTTATGTATACCTCCGGGACAACAGGGAGGCCCAAAGGTGTGGTCAAATCTCATGAAAGTTACCATGCCCAATATCTACTGAATAATATAAACCAGGGTGTCAAGCCTACTGATAAGGTGATGCTGGTTATGCCAATGTGTCATGTGAATTCCATATTTTATTCCTTCCCCTATACCATGCTGAGTGCTCCAGTGTTTGTTTATAATATGGTTAGCTTTGACCCTGAGGACCTACTTAAAACAATTGAGAAATACAAGATCACCTTTACCTCCCTGGTACCCACACATTATATCATGATGCTCGGTCTCCCGGATGAGGTTAAAAACAATATAGATGTATCTTCCATGCGGCAGTTATTAATATCCTCTGCTCCAGCCAGAAAAGATCTCAAGCTAGCGATCATGGATTACTTTAAAAATGCAGAGCTTTGGGAGGCATATGGCACAACAGAGGGCGGTCTGGTAACCCTCTTAAGGCCAGAATATCAGTTCGAAAAACTTGGCTCTATTGGCAAGGAAATCTATGGCACAGACAGAATTAAGCTACTTGATGATAACAGAAATCCTGTACCAGATGGTGAGGTAGGTGAGGTTTTTTACAGAACTCCCATGATCTTTAAAGAGTACTGGAAAGAGCCGGACAAGACCAAAGAGGCATTTGAAGGGGAATGGTCTTCAGCTGGAGATATGGCCAAAAGGGATAAAGATGGTTTCTATGTCCTGGTTGACAGAAAGGCAAACATGATCATAACTGGTGGGGAAAATGTATTTCCATCTGAGGTAGAAGGTGCAGTGGGAGCCCATCCTTCTGTTAAGGATATCGCAGTAATAGGCGTTCCTGATGAAAAATGGGGCGAGGCAATAAAGGCAATTGTTATTTTACATGATAATTATGAGCCAAGCGATGATCTTGCAAAGGATATAATTGATTTTACAAAGGGTAAAATTGCAGGCTTTAAAAGACCAAAAACTGTTGATTTTATCAAGGAAGAGGAAATGCCAAGGACAGGAACTGGTAAGATTTTACACAGGATCCTGAGGGAGAAATATGGCAAGTGGAGTGACAACTAAAAACGTACTTAAAGTTAGGTAGTAAAAACAGAGGAATTGAGGGAAAATAACAAACATTTACCCTGTTGAATCGCCCAAAGGGCGTTCCCGATAAATCGGGAAATTCAACAGGGCAAGCAAACCCAATTGGAGGAAAAAGAACATGTTGACAAAAGCATTTATACCTTACAAGGGCTACTATTCAACCCCATTTTGCCGCTGGCAGGGGACTATGGCTAACGAAAATTCTATCAAATTAGGAGCAACAACAGCCAACAGGTGGCTCACAAAAAATAATTTTGACCCTACCATACTTGACTATATGTATTTTGGGATAACCATAGCACAGCACCATCTCTTTTATAGCCATACCTGGGCAGCAGCCATGGTAGTGAATGGCGCCAAGGATTTGCCGGCTCTCATGGTTAATCAGGCATGCACAACCTCAACAACCTGTATCCATCTTGCTGCCGTAAATATAGAACTCGGAACTTATGAGACAGGATTTGCCCTTATGACAGATCGCACATCCAATGGCCCCCACACTATCTGGCCACAGCCTCTTGGTCCGGGCGCAGAGGTGGAGTCAGAAAACTGGATGATGGACAATTTTAACAGTGATCCATGGGCAAAGCAAAAAATGATCCAGACAGGTGAAAATGTAGCCAGAGACCTAGGGACCACAAGGGAAGAGTGTGATGCTGTCACCTTACGGAGATATGAACAATACCAGGACGCCCTGGCCAATGATAGGGCCTTTCAGAAAAGGTACATGTTTCCTCCAGAGGTCAGGGTCTCCAGAAAGAAGACTGTTTTAGTGGAAGAAGATGAGGGCATTACACCAACTTCAGCCGAAGGTTTGGCCAAACTCAAACCAGTTGAACCAGGAGGTGTCCATACCTTTGGGGCACAGACATTTCCTGCAGATGGAAACTGCGGTGTTATAGTGACCACTCGGGATAAGGCCAAAGAGCTAAGTGCAGATCCAAATGTTGAGATCCAGATTGTCTCATACGGTTTCTCAAGGGCCAAAAAGGGGTATATGGCTCAGGCCCCTGTTCCTGCCGCAGAGATGGCACTTAAAGATGCAGGGATAAAAGTAGGGGATCTCAAGGCTGCCAAGACCCATCAACCCTTTGCCATAAATGACATCTATATGGCTGCCAAGATGGGCATGGATGTTAATTGGATGAACAATTATGGAAATTCTATGATATATGGGCACCCTCAAGCTCCTACTGCTGGAAGGATAATTATTGAGTTATTGGAAGAGGTCGTTATGCTGGGCGGTGGGTATGGTCTCTGGACCGGTTGCGCCGCAGGTGATACAGGAGCAGCCCTAGTATTTAAAATAGGCTAGTCAAAGTTATAAGTGCCTAAACTGAGCCCGCCCTAGTGCGACGTGATTTGAATATAGGCTTGCTTCTGATGTATCATCAATCCTGGTTTATCTTTGCTGAGTCAGGTTTTGCCAGGTCTGGGCCAGGGCTAAAGTGCCTAAAATCAAAAGGTAAAATTACTTTATATGGTTTTCTCTTTAACTTTAGCTCACTTTAAACTTTAGGCAATTTAAACTTTTCTCCAGCTACAACCGCAGCCCCAATGGCGGCTGTGAGGTGGGGCTCTTCAGGCACAATAATATTAAAACCTACTATCTCTTCAGCTGCCTTAATTAGGCCCATATCTCTTGCACCACCACCAACAAGGGCATAATCTTTTTTAATCCCTACCCTTTCGGCTAGACTATTAATCTGTGCTGCTAGAGCTCTATGGATTCCAGCCAAAAGGTCTTCCTTTGCTGCCCCCTCAGCTATCCTGGATACTGCCTCAGTTTCTGCAAAAACAGCACATCCGGTGTTAAAATCTACCCTTTTCCTTGATTTTAACGATAGCTCCCCTATCTTCTCCACCTTTAACTGTAAAACCTTAGCAATTACCTGCAAGACCCTGGCACTCCCACCAGCACACTTGCCACTCAATAAAAATGTGAGCGAGTTTCCTCTTTCATCAATCCGAAAGGCCTTACTAAAGAGATCACCAACATCAACTACTGTTCTTACCGAGGGGAAAAGATAAAAGATCCCCCTGCTATGGCAAGATATGTCTGTTGTTGCATCATTTGCAAAGTTCACATTCTTAGCACCATATCCAGTAGCAACTGAATAAAGAATATCATCTGAGGACAGCCCTGTCTTAGAAAGCAGCTCCTCTTTAACCCTATCAGCAGTAAATTTATAATTTCCTCCAGAAGGCGTTACATAAGACCCTACGATCTTTTGATCACACATGATTATACCTTTTGAAAAGGCAGAACCAATATCAATACCAATAACGCATGCCATCTTTTTTCCTACCTTGAAAATGTCCTATACAAAAAGCTTCACATTTTAGAATACAAGATCTTATTCCATAGGGCAAGACCGTCAGACTCACTGTTACCGATTCATAAGATTTTTGTCATTTGATATTTTTTTTGAAAAAGTTCAATTCTAAAAACTATAATTAGCTTCAAAAAACAAGCGATCGTTATCCCCTATGTTTCTAAACTGGACCTTGTCACCCGATTGGTAAGTAACTAATCCCAGCTTCATGGAAAAAGCATCTGTTACATCGTATTCCACTGAGAAACGCTGGAGTGCCCCATCATCCCCTGTTACCCCGAATGTTGATGCGAGCATTACCAAATGAAGTGTATCATGTAGGAAATCGCCCGAGTACCTCAGCACAGTCTGGAATTCATCCTTCTGGGCACTGTCCGGTGGAGCCTTCAGTGTGGAGTGAAAATCATTGATATGCCGATTTACCGCTTCCAGGGAAATAGTGGTGTTAGTAAATCCTGAATATTCCACACCAGCCAGCACATCAAAGCGGGATTTCTTTTCAACAGGCACAGCAAAGAATTCCAAACCCTCAAAGTAGGCCGCCTCCGACTTCAAAAGCCAGTTCCCTAAGGCGATATTCACGGCAGTGCCTATCATGCTGAGACGACTATGACGTCGTTTAAGGTGTCCGGGTGAAACCCTCTCAATGTGCGGTTGATCATCAAAATATCGAGCCCCGTAAAAAGATATGTCCCAACCTCTGAAGATGCCGTTCAGTGCTAATGCATACTCTGTATTATCCAGACTATTGACTGGCTTCTCCTCTTCCGGCAGGGGAGTTTCAAAAGGAAAGAACTCACTGCCAAACACTGGATTTTTGTTAAAGCGGATTTCATGCACCGCTATCGCAGTCAGGTTCCACTTTCCGAGATAATAGTCCAGCTTGGTCATGGTCACAGGTAAGCGCAGGTCTTCAATATCGACCAGACCCGGTTCACGATTATCAAGGGGGTTCAGAACGTCCACCACACGAATATTATCTGATTTTCCCCAGACCACAATCTGTCGGCCCACCTTTAGATCCAGGCTGGCAAGCAGGGAGCCTTGCAAATATACCTCTCTAAACTCTGCCTCCTTCTCATATTCATCCAGCACCTCATCCGTATATTTATCTCGGCCATTGATCTCGTAAGCGAAATCATAGAACGCCCTTCCGCTGATCAATGCCTTCCAGTTTTCTAAAAACGCCAGATCAAGGTCAAGGTGAAAATCAGGGCAAAGTCGGGATAATCCACGATAATCTGTCTCACCCAGCTTCGGTGCATCGTGCGCAAAGCTATATGATACCCCCAGGCTCAAAGACCCACTCAGGCCGCAAAAAGGAGGTTTTTTTGCTTCTTCCTTTTGAGTTGATTCCTCTGCTGCACCCTCCCCCTCTTCGAACCCTTTGAGGGCATCATCAAGCTCTTTGTTTTCCTTGATTGTACTGGGTTGATCATCAAAGCCTTTCAGTACCTTATCAAGCTCAGTGGACACACAAGATTTCCCTGGCCTTTCCTGGGCCTCTGCAGTTCCTGAGATACAGCACAACATAAATATACTTACCAGCAAGGCGAGGCCTTTGTAAAACATAGATATTTTTGTCACTACAATCCCTTTTCCATCTGGCGCACTGTAAACAGATCCTCGCCTAAGTTCTGGTTGAACTTGACATTGTGCCACTTCATAATTGTTTTGTGCAGGGTATGCTTGGCCTTCTTGGTGGTCATGTGAATCTCGGTGGGTTGCCAGATATGATCAATAAATTCCAGCTTTTTGACATCCATATACTTCAGGCGCTTTCCCTCCTTGACCCAGTGAACTGCGCGAACGACCACGAAGTTGTCTTGACGGACAAACAAAACTGACCTGGTATACCCGTATTGATCAATTACGCGCTTGGTCCTGGGCAACGATTCAATGAGCCACGTCTTCTGGCCCCTGACCTCCATCTCTTTGAGCAGCTTGTAGTCATAGTTTTCCAGGACCCTTTTGGTCATGTCAGCATAGGAAAAGTCTGAACCCATGAAGCTGCTGGTCTTGTCGCTCGATGCTATGCGTTTGGTCTTTCGCAGGGCCGGCAGGTAGAGCCACTGGTCGTCATCTTTGTCAGCATCATCATAATCATAGGTCAGAAAGGCCGTATCCTTGACATCTGCAGGTTCCAGAAAGAACATTAATTTGAGTGTATCCTCTCCTTTGTTTTTACTGAAGGTACGTATCCGGCGTATCCTTTTCTTGCCCCTCTTGTCGATAAGGATCATTTCCATGTCTGCTGTCATGTTGTCACCATCATCTCGCGCGTCCACCTTTTCCATGATGGCACGGGCCTTAGGGTCATCCGCAAATGCCAAGGTGCCTGCAAAAATCGTGGCTAAGATAAGAATAAGAATCGATGCAAGATATATTTGCCTTGTATTTTTCATAGCCTTTCTCCATCTAACCTATTTCATTTTCCGACGATTAACCACCACCATGAGTGCCGGCGCAATGAAAAAGTCCGCAAGCAGTGCCATCACAATGGTAAAACCGGTGAGCAAGCCGAAATGAAAGAGATTATTCATGCTTGCGAACATGAACATGAAAAATCCTATGGACAGCACACAGGATGTAACCAGCATTGCCCGACCAGTCGTATGCAGGGTTTCCATAACAGCAAATTTCGCATCTTTGGTTTCTTCAAAGTATCTTCTGAAATTGTGCATGAAGTGGATAGTATCATCAACGGCAAGGCCGATGGCTATGTTACCTACCAGCATGGTGAATAGGCTCATGGGTATGTTAAACCAGCCCATAACTCCGAGCATAATAATAATTGGCGCAAGGTTGGGCACCATACTGAGAAGGCCGATGCGCAGGCGGCCAATAAGGATAATCATAAGAATCGTGATGACAATTAAGGCGTATATATAGCTTCTTGCCATACTTGCAATTGCATTGATGACTGTCCTGAAAAGTAGTGCTATCATTCCTGTAATGGTGATTTTTACATCCGGGTAATTTTGTTGAAAATGCTCGTTTACCACATCAAGGAAATTGCTGTAAGCGATGGCGTCTTCAAACGGCAGTTTTATCGTGAGACGCGCTTTGCTGAACTGGCTGTCAGTAAAATCCTCAATATCATCCGATCCGCTGTTTTCAAAAAGTAGTAATTCCTGGGCGATCAGTTTTTTGTCCTGGGGAATGGTGTAGAATTCTTTTCGGTTTTCATTCAGCGCGCGGTTTGTTTCTTTTAGAATAGTGGTAAGGGACCAGGCCTTTCCAACAAATATTTTGCCGACCTCCAGTGTTTCCATATATGCGGCAGTTTCTTCCAGTCTGTTTAGTATGTCCGGATCGTACAGTCCGTTTTCTTTTCCAGTATCTACAATTACCTCCAGACTGATGGATCCGCGAAGCTCTTTGTCAATTTTTTCAGTTGCAATACGGACGGAATTGGTTTTAGGGAGCCATCTTAGCACATCGTGGGAAAAGCGGATTTTCATTGCCCCGGCTATAGATAAGGCTATGATGATAGTGGACACCATAAGAATTTTATACGGATGTCTGGTTGCAATTCTACCCACTGCTGCAAGGAATCTATCCATCGTTGTGTCTTTTAAATCGTCTTCTTTGCCTTTGGGAGCCTTAACAGGCACGATTGCAAGTAGTGCAGGTAGAAGTATCAGGGTGTAGACCATGGCGAGCAATACGCCGATACCTGCAAAAATACCCAGGTCGGCAATAGGTGCAACATCCGATGTAGAAAAGGAAAACAGACCGCCTGCGGTGGTGGCTGCTGTCATGAAGACCGCAAGGCCTGAATGGCCGATTGAATGTGCCACAGCATCTTCCTTGTTACGATTTTTGCAGAAGTGATGGTAAAAGAGGGCCAGAATATGAACTGAATAACCTACACTTACGGCGAGCATGAAGGAGGGAAGAATCTGGGTGGGTAATTTTATTGGTGCTCCGAATGCCGCCATGATGCTGATGGTGGAAATAAGTGAAAGAACTACGACTAAAAGCGGTAGAACCATGCCCGAGATTCTTCGAAACATTACAAAGAGAAAAATGGCGACGGTGATAAAGGCAAGCAATAAAAACCTGCGAATATCCTTCAGCATCGATTTTTTCAAAAAGTGTGTAACTGCTGATGAACCTGCAATATACACTTGGAAATCAGGCGTCTCGTATTTTTCTGCGACTTCCCGCACAGTGTTGACCGCTTCACTGTTTTCCTTATCTGTGAGGTACTGTATCTCATTAGGTTTGCCAGATTCCTTTGGACTTGTCGAATCTTGCTTAAAATCTTCTTCAAATCCTTCAAGCACCTCGATGTCGCTTCCAATAGAAGAATAGGTCTGGGTTTTAATTAAGATGGTCGTAATTTTCCCGTCCTCGGAGATCAGTGTGTTTTTGTACATCGGGTTATCAAATACCCGTTGCTTTATTATTGCAATTTCTTCAGGCGTTTCAGGCCAGTTTTCCAGCAGGTCCTCAACGATGAGCTCATCATCTTCGCCCCGGGTATTCCTGGCGTTGATAAGGCTGGTTATGTCTTCAATATAGGGAACATTTTCTGTTAAGTCATCGTGTAAGGCCTTAAGTTTATGAAGAAAATTATTATCGAATACTTCTGGTGAATTGATTGCTACAAGAATCAGTTCGTCCCTGCCGAATTGGTCACGATAAGCGTTGTAGTCAATAAGGGTCGGGTCTGTTTTATGCAGGAACCCTTCGGTAGAGATATCTATGGTTACCTTTGGAATTTGCGACACAATAGCCGCTATTAACAAAAACATAATTAAAAAGGTTTTGAACCGGTTGCGATACAATATTCGGGCTATAAACTCGAACCATTCTTCAATGCGTTTTCTGAAACCTGCCATAATAATTCTCCATCCGGGCTAATCGAACACCTCTTTATTTTTTGATTGCTCTTAATACAAATTTTTCGATTTCATTGGCAATATCGACGGAAACGTTTTTATCCAGTTTTATGAGTGTTTCAGGAAATGCAGTGTGTTTAGCCCTAATAGGATCACTCGCTTTATAAAACATAACACAACCCATGACCATTGAGTTTACAATAAACGAAATATTGAGAAGATAACCCAAAGTTTAAACTAATTGGTTAGTTAAACTATACGGTTAATATAATATAATGCACTGGGTCATCAAGCTTTTTTGGGGTTTTTAGGTTTTAACGAGGCAGGGGTTCTGTCCTCACACAAGACCATGTAATGTCTGCGTTTTAAGTGCGGGGTCATGTAAATTATTAACTCTTTACACACAATCATCTTTTCCCTATACTCACTCCCTTAAAAAGCAAGTTTTTAATTTCACCAGTTGATCCGCTCCCTGGGCTTTGGCCGAGCCGCCGGAGGATCAATCTATAACGCTTATCTCTTCTCCTATATAGCTCTGACACCTGTTACCGGTTATCTGACAGACCGGTTTGGGGCCCGTCGCGTAATTACAAGTTGCTGTCTTATCCTTGGTCTTGGCGTTCTCTTAATGGGGACCATTAATACCCTATGGATGGCCTGCCTTTTTTATGCTATCGCCGGTCTTGGGGCCACGGGCATGTGTACTCCGGTCATTACCGTTGTCCAGCGTTGGTTTTCTCCCAACCGCAGAGATCTGGC
>Ga0209991_10000844_pt1 | contig 13712 bp, 11 predicted proteins | sample ChitaG_FD_183167 | JGI IMG/M metagenome (GOLD analysis project Ga0209991, IMG submission 183167) | Deep subsurface microbial communities from South Pacific Ocean to uncover new lineages of life (NeLLi) - Chile_00310 metaG (SPAdes)... | ecosystem: Environmental > Aquatic > Marine > Oceanic >...
CGGCCTCAACGGGGTCCCCAGTGCCAAAATATGATTCATCCCCCTCCCAATCGGGAGGCAGGTTCTCCTTTATCCACTGGCGTACCTCCTGGCGAAACGCTTCCTGTTCCGGAGTAAAGCTGAGATCCATAATTACACCCCTTCCTGAAAATTAATCCTGTCTAGAGATGAAACAACCCCTGCATGGCAGCACTATTTTACTGGGATTTCCCATATCAACACTTGATAAGGCCTTTCCCAGCCATTATTTCGGTGTGTAGTAATGTTAAACTCTGCCCCCATCGTTTGTCAATCCATCCAACAATGCTAAAACCAGCTCCCGCAGCCAGCCCCTGGCCGCAAAGCTGAACACAGGGGCCTTTGAAGGTATTTGCCATAGGTTCCACTTATGAGCGCCTTTTGATATGGGAAATCCAGGTTGACTAATCGATTTTCCTCTGTTAGGCTGTAGCCGATACCGCGGAAGCTGGCACTGGTCTAATAAGAGGAAAGACAAAGTGACGGAGCAAGAGGAAAATGCGGGAGCGTTAAGCGATATAAGGGTAATCGATCTAGCCGGCCCCATAGGTTTATACTGCGCTAAACAACTTGCTGAATTGGGAGCCGATGTGATCAAGGTCGAGCGCCCGGGCGGGGATCGAACCAGAAACATCGGCCCCTTTTACCACGATGAGCCTCATCCTGAAAAAAGCCTCCATTTTTTCCATTTCAACGCCAACAAGCGAAGCATCACCCTTAATCTGGAGACCACTCAAGGACGGGAGATCCTGAAGAGATTGGTGAAAACAGCCGATATTATGGTGGAAACCTTCCCCCCGGGCTATCTTCAGCAAATGGGGCTAGGGTATGAGGAGCTGAGGAAGATCAACCCTGGCCTAATCCTTACCTCTATCACAGGCTTTGGCCAGAGCGGCCCATTTAAGGATTATAAAGCCGCTGACATCGTTGGTGTGGCCATGGGGGGCTTAATGTGGCTTGCCGGCTTCCCTGAGCAACCTCCTAACTACGCCGGGGGTTACCAGGGGTATAACCTGGCTTCGATAAATAGCACCATGAGCGCCCTTATGGCCCTGCACTATAGAGATATTACCGGGGAGGGACAGCATGTAGATGTCTCCATGCAGGAGGCAGTCGTAACCTCCACTGAGCTCGGTGTAATCGCCTATGCCACCAGGAAAATAATTCGTAAAAGGACAGGGCGACAGGTTTACCGTGGCTGGAATGAGGTCTTCCCCTGTAAGGATGGATACATAATGTGCAGCCCCTTTGGGGCTGCCGGCTGGAAGCAAATGCTAGAATGGGCAGATAGCGAGGGAATGGCAGCCGACCTCAAAGATGAACGCTACCAGGACCTCCTGGACATCATGTCTGACGTCCAGATGGACAGGCAGGTAAGCGGGCCGCGACGCGATCCTAAGGCTTTAGCCGGTCGCGATGCGGAGATCAGCCATGTGGAGCAAGTTTGGGAGGACTTTTTGCTAACTCACACCAGGGAGGAGCTGTATCGAAAGTGCCAGAGCATGGGGATACGGCTAATGCCTATTTATAGCGCCGCCGACCAACTGCAAGACCCTCAGCTTACCGCCCGGGAGTGGTTTATCCCGGTGGCACACCCAGAATTGGGTCATGTCTTGACCTACGCCGGGCCTCCTTACAGACTTTCCAGGACCCCTTGGCAGATAAGGAAGCGTGCCCCCCTTGTTGGAGAGCATAACCTGGAGATATATAAAGAGGAATTGGGTTTCTCAGTCGAGGAATTGCTCACACTGAAACAACAAGGAGTGATCTAGTTGACCAGCGAGAAAGCCAGATTGCCTCTCGATGGGATAAGGGTGCTGGACTTTACCTGGGTAGCAGCAGGTCCTTTCACCACCTTGATGCTGGCCAATATGGGTGCTGAGGTGATTAAGGTAGAGTCTGCGAGGCGACTTGACCTGAGCCGGGGGAGACCACCGTTCCCCCCAGGGAAGTCGGGGATAAATGCTAGTGCGGCCTGGATCTTCGGCAACGTGGACAAATTGAGCATAACCCTTAATATGGCTCAGCCTAAAGGTCGCCAGATCGCTAGGAGATTGGTGGCCATTAGCGATATAGTGATGGATAACATGACTGGCGGCGTCATGGAGCGCTGGGGAATGAACTACGAGGAGCTGGTTAGGATAAAGCCGGATATTATTGCGGTAAGCATGCCGGTGATGGGCACTACCGGCCCTCGCCGTGATTATGGCGGCTATGGTATGGGAATTGAAGGCATATCCGGCATCAAGGCGATTTCGGGGCCTCCCGACCAGATACCGTTAGGCACGGGGATCGCCTTCCCCGATGCGGGGCCTAATCCGCGGCACGCAGTGGTGGGGCTTCTGGCGGCCCTTCACTATAGAAACAAGACCGGCAAGGGCCAGTATGTTGAGGTAGCTCAATACGAAAGCACCGCCGCCTTTTCCGGGACAGCCATCCTGGAGTACACCACAAATAAGCGGCTGCAACCCCGTTTGGGCAATCGTTTACCCTATGCCGCCCCTCATGGCGCCTACCGCTGCAAAGGGGATGATCGCTGGTGCGTCATTGCCATATTCAGTGACGAGGAATGGGAAGCGTTTTGCCATGTTATTGGCGATCCCCCCTGGAGCAAGGAGGAAAGATTTGCCACCATCCTGGGGAGGAAAAAGAACGAGGACGAACTGGATCGCCTGGTGGAGGAGTGGACGATGGAGCGAGAGGCTGAGGAGGTGATGATGTCCTTGCAACAGGCAGGGGTAGCTGCGGGCATTATTCAAAGCGGCCAGAATCTGCTGGAGCACGATCCCCACCTCAAGGCGCGAAAAGCCTTTGTCGAGGTGGATAACCCTGAGGCGGGTGTGATCACCTGTCATGCGCCCGCTTTCAGATTATCGTCCGTCCCTGAAAGAACCCCTCGCTATGCCCCCCTTTTCGGGGAACATAACCAGTATGTTTTTCAGGAGCTCTTAGGCATGTCGGAGGAGGAAATGGATCAGCTCATTGTTAAGGAGGTCATCTACTGATATAATAGGGCGGCGAGCACCTGGGAGGTTTTTGGGGGGCTGGCCATCGAAGTAAATCAATTATGGGATAAGGAGGCACAGAATGGTAGGGATTGTATCTTACGGGGGCTATGTACCTCTCTTCAGGTTGAACCGGGCTGATATTGGTAAGGCTTGGGGCGGCCCGGCAAGGGGGGGAGAGAAAGCGGTGGCAAACTTTGATGAAGACAGCGTGACCATGGCTGTAGCGGCAGCGATGGATTGCATAAATGGCATCGACCGTGAGACTATTGATGGTCTATATTTTGCCTCAACAACCTCTCCTTACCGCGAAAAACAGTGTGCTGCTATAGTGGCTGGTGCTCTCGATCTCCGCCGCCAGATTTTCAGCGGAGACTTCAGTGCCTCGCTAAGGGCGGGAACCATTGCCCTGAAGGCAGCCGTTGATGCCGTCCAAAGTGGTTCGGCGAAAAAGGTGCTAGTAACCGCCTCCGATTGCCGCTTGGGCGTGCCCCGCTCGGAATTCGAGCAAGACTTCAGTGATGGAGCGGCCGCCCTGATCATAGGCGACTCTGATGTTGCTGTCACTATCGAGGGCAGCTACTCCCATACCGATGAGTTTATGGACCTGTGGCGAAGCCAGGAGGACATCTTCGTTAAGTCATGGGAGGATAGATTTATCCTGATGCACGGCTATGGCGATAACCTGCGGGAAGCGGTCTCGGGGATCATAAAGAAGTACAACATGACGCCAAAGGACTTTGCCAAGGCTGTTTACTACGCCCCCGATGCCAGGAGACATCGGGAGATGGTGCGGACCCTGGGATTTAGCCCCGAGCAGGTACAAGACCCCATGTTTGACAGGCTGGGCCACACCGGAGCTGCCTTTTCCTTAATGATGCTGGTCGCCGCCCTAGAGGAGGCTAAGGCGGGGGACAAAATCCTCTTTGTCAGCTATGGGGATGGCGCTGATGCCTTCATCCTTCAAGCCACAGAGCAGATCGAGAGGAGCCGGGATAGAAAGGGGGTCAAGGGCCATCTACAGTCGAAGAGGATGCTCCCTAACTATGAGAAGTATGTGAGCAACCGCGAACTGATGGTTGGAAAGGAGGCCCAGCGTCGTCCGGCCATGGTCTCATATCCACCTGTGTTGTGGAGAGACCGCCACTGGGTGCTCAGTCTTCACGCCTCTAAATGCCGACAGTGTGGCCGGCTTTTCTTTCCACCCCAGAGGGTGTGCCTCTACTGTCAAGCTAAGGACGATTTTGAGGAGGTGAGGCTTTCTGATAGGAAGGGCAAACTGTTTAACTTCTGCAAGGATAACCTGGCATTGAGTGGCGATCCCCCGACCATTCTGACCCAGGTCCATCTGGATGGCGATGTTAGAGTCTACTGTCAAATGACTGACCGAGACCCGGACGAGGTCGAGGTTGGCATGCCCCAAGAGATGACCTTTAGAAGGATGCACGAGGCCGGGGGCTATCCCAACTATTTCTGGAAATCTCGGCCAGTGAGATAGGAGGAAGAGATGAGAGCTGATGCTATTAAGGACAAGGTGGCCATAATTGGAATGGGCTGCACCAAGTTTGGGGAGAACTGGGATAGCAGTGCCAGTGATATGATCGTGGATGCTACCTATGAGGCCATAGAGGATGCTGGCGTCGGTCTCCAGGATTTTGAGGCCGCTTGGGTGGGCACCCTGTGGTCAGGTGGTACCGGGATAGCGCTGGCAGCCCCGCTAAAGATTGGCCCGATACCAATTACCAGGGTGGAAAATGCTTGTGCTACGGGTATGGAGACCTTGAGGAATGCCTGCTTTGGCATAGCTTGCGGGTTATACGATCTTGTCCTTGCGGTCGCCTTTGAGAAGCTGAAGGACACGGGCTTTGCCGGGCTTCCCGACGCTGGTGCCCACCCAGTATATGGCATCGGGGCTACCGCCCCTGGGCGCTGGGCTCTAGCAGCTACCAGGTATTTCCATAACTATAACATAAGCCCGGAGGACGGCAAGAGGGCTCTGGCCAAAATCGCAGTGAAGAATCATCACAACGGTTCTCTTTCCCCTAAGGCCCACTTCCAAAGGGAGATCACTCTGGAGCAAGCGCTTGATGCCCCCATCATTGCCTGGCCCCTGGGGCTATTTGATTGCTGCCCAACCACAGATGGGGCGGCAGCGGCAGTTATTTGCCGCGCTGATATGGCTAAGAGCTTTAGAGACGACTATGTCCTGGTCAAAGGGTTTGGGCTGGCCATGGGTCCTGGCTGGGGTAAGGAAAATTTCGACTATGATTATTCCTACTTGCCAGAAACGAAGCAGGCCGGCGCCTTGGCTTATGAGCAGGTGGGGATAAAGGAGCCGCGCAAGGAGATCAGCCTCGCCTGTCTCCACGATTGCTTCACCATTGCCGAGCTTATGGAGTATGAGGCAATGAATTTCAGCCCTATAGGGAAGGCAGTGGAAGATGTGGATGCCGGCACTTTTACCCTTGAGGGGGAGCTGCCGGTAAATACCGATGGCGGTTTGAAATCCTACGGTCACCCTATCGGGGCTACTGGGCTAAGGATGTGCTATGAACTATATAAGCAACTTCAGGGTAACGCCCAGCTCCCCGCCCGCCAGTTGAAGAACCCCAAGATGGGACTGGCGTTGGCTCAAGGTGGCCATCCCGGGATGCTTATGCCCATCGTTACCATCTTGGGAGCAAGAGACTAAGCGGAAACCCCTTAGTTGAGATTTCCCATATCAACCGCTGGTGCTATGCTAAACGCCGGCGCGCTGGCTGTCAAGCTCAAGGCGTGAGCGTGCCCTCTCCAAATCCGCCCGGCTCGACTTCCCCCATTTATTCGCCTCCCGCGCAAACCTAGCCCGCGCTAGAATGTCACTCCCCCTCCACCGACACGCACACGGGGGGATGATTTCCCGGAGCAAGCCCTAAATTCTCCGTAAACTTCTGTCTTAAATGTGCCCCATTTTCGCCGACGATTCACACAACGGGAAGCTGAGGGATGAGCCCATTAACCGAGAGGTGTTCACGACGTTGCCGGAAGCCAAGATACTGATTGAGTACCGGCGGAAGCATTACAACCAATTCCGACCGCACAGCCCGCTGGGGTACCGGCCTCCGCCCCCCGAGGCCATCCAGCCCGCGCTTATGCCGGCCACTCTAACATGAAAGGTGGTATAATTACTGGGGGCAGGTCAACCTTCTTTCGGGTGGAGAGCTTGACCGGCGCTGATAGATTGAGGATTTTGAGTGCTGCAGGGCTCAGAGATGAGATTTGACAACCAAGTACCCTCTAGGTATCATAAGGACAAGAGCAATGAGGGTCAGGATGCCTTATTGCGATCTGAAATGGGAAATGTCGGTTATATGGAAAGGAGGTAGAACATAGGTTCACAGCAGTCGAGATAGCAAATCCCGGTATGAACTAAAAAACGAAAAAAGGGAGGAATCATGCCAAACCGAATCATGTGTGTAGACAAACAGATTATACGCCATGAGATGGACCCCAAAGACTATAAACGTATCATATACGACCCAGGGCGGGTGACTCGAATAATACTGAATAGGCCACGATACTTGAATACCACGAGCCATGCCGAGTTGGCCGAGCTAGAAGATGCCTTCGACCGCGCCACCGTTGATGAAAACTGCCATGTAATTGTCCTTTCTGGAGCCGGCCGCTGTTTCTGTTCTGGGGACGATAATATCGGGCATACGCCAGAGTCAGCCCCTACGCTGTGGGACGGGGACGCCAGACCGCCTGATAAGCTAATGGAGCAGTACGGCTCCGAAACTGAGGTATGGCGCCAATACAACACCGAGCATGACTACTATATTGGTTGGCCTTTCCTCAAGAAATTGCGCTCTATTCCAAAGCCCACCATCGCCATGGTGCACGGATATGCCATTTATATGGGATTTATGATATGCGAAGCCATGGATATGGTCTTCGCTTCAGAGGATGCCTTGTTTCTGACCGGGGCAATCAGTCCTCAATTAGTATGGACCCTGGGACCACGCAAAGCGCTAGAGATTGGCTTTGAGCACCGGTTCCTAACCGCTCGCGAAGCCCAGGAGCTAAACATGATTAACCGTGTCTATCCCGACTTTGAAACCCTGGAGAAGGAGACTATGGCCTTCGCCTATCGTGTTGCCTACGAATCCCCCATCGGCCTCCGTCGTATGAAGGAAGCGTATTTGAATATGATGGAAATATTCAGCTTCTCGACGGCCAATGAGATGGGACGCACTCCGTATCGCGACTTTTGGCGACATGCCGCAGAAGAAGGGCACCGAGTGAGATATGAAGGAATGGGTCAGGCTCGAAGCCCGGTGGCTTTATGCAACCTCAAGCTAAAGCTGGAGACAGAGGGAAAGGAGGTGCCTGCGCATGTCGAAGCAGCCATAGCCAGAGCCATTGAGAGGGATGATAAGGCAGGCTGGCAGAGGGCACTCCATCAAGAGTGGAGGGACCCGGAGCGAGTAACACGTGCGGAGGCTAGCGCGCAGAGATATGAGGAGATGAGGGCAGAAGACGAAAGGATACTGAGGGCAGAATGCGAAAGAAGAGGCTTAAATTACGAGGACATGCAGCCACCTTGGGATAAGATACAGAAGAGTAAAGCCTCAAAATGAACGCTTGAACTCAGAAAACAGAGCCGCCTTTCTCGGGCGGCTCTGTTTATAAGAGAGAAATTAGTTTAATTTTCCTGACGCTGTAAAATAAAACTCCACTATTTTTTGGCCTCTAGAATCTACTAATCGTTGATTTCCCATATCAAAGGGTGCCCATAAGCCTAACCTATGGTAAAATAGCTTCAAAGGCCCCTGTGCTTAGCTTTGCGGCCAGGGGCTGGCTGGAGGAACCCAATGGGTGAAAAGGTTCGGGAGCCGCTCCGGCATACATGTAGGTAGTATGGGGGTCGATGCGCACCCCGGCCATGGGATATGCATTCTCACACCCTCCACCAGCCTCTGGCCTCTCCTCCAGCAAGCAGACGCTCTGTCCACTCTTGGCCAGATACGCCCCTAATGCTGTGCCATTGGGGCCGGCACCTATAATGACAAAGTCATACCTTTCTTCCTTGTTCATATTGTGCCTCCTTATCTATGACGCAATTGCGGTTATTAATGACGACAGAGTTCCTTTCTCTATCTTTATGCTGGAACGCCTTCAAAGCGTCATCTAACTTGAGGCGGGTCAAAGACCTGGCACGAGGGTCCCTCCCTTGAGGGAACGCTTCAAGATGATTAGGTAAGAACTATCGGAGTCGTAATCTGGTTTTCGTGTGCGGACACTATACAGAAAGATTACAAGCTTGTCAAGTTAGGGGCACGGTATCTTCGAACCCGTTAGCCAAGCCTTGCCATTTGTCAAGCTGAAGGCGTGAGTTTACCGCTTTGTAAGTAACCACTCAAGGTGAGACTTGCCCTTACTTCCCATACACCTCCAGCATCATTTCCTCGGTCTCCTCCGCAGTGTACAAATGCAGCAGCTCATACTCCATCCTGCCGGTCACCCGCATGATCGGGGTTGGATATATTGCCACATTTCCAATCCCGTTAAGCGCCTCGAGGCCAAATCCCAGGGGGCCAACCATGGTGTCGAACTTCCCGGTCTTCATAGTTTCGAGGATCTTTTCCATATCATCCACAGTGCCGGCTTGCCTCAAGACATCGGTGAGCACAAAGATGATATTGGCGGCCAGAATGCAGCCGGCCCGAACTCCAGACCATAGCGATACTCGTACTCCTCACGGAAGGTTATCGCGTCAGGCCAGTGGTCTCCGATCGCGAAAGGCAGAGAGAGTATCATGCCCTCTACGTTTTCCCAGCCTACTTTCTCCGCTGGGGCATCGGTCCAGTACCAAGAGAGACCCAGTCCGTCCCAGCCCCTTTCCTTCAGCATAACGACAAGGTCAATAGGGTTAGACAGAAGTATATCAGGGTCGTGGGGAGACATCGCGGTTACTATGTAGCTGAATTCCACCGTCCCGGAGGGGTAGTAGTCCTCGAATACCATTTCAAAACCGTAGTACTCGGCGGAGGCGCGAATGGCATCAGCTCCCCGGTGGCTGGTGCGGTCATCGGCGGCAACAAAGGCAACCGTATGCAATTCAGGGTGCGCATCCTTCAGCCAGTGAAAAAGAGCTGGTGCGTGGAGCGACCAGGTGGCGGATGTCTGGTAGAAGTAGGGGTGCTCCGGTGAGAAGTCAGACCAATCCGCCCCTGCGGTGTCGAGAAGCATGCCATATGCTTCCGTTATAGCTACGGCGGCCAACCCTGGATCGGCACCTGCCTGGTGCATGAAGTCCACATGATGATCATGGATGAGCTTCAATGTTGAGGCATTCCCGCCAGCGATGGTGAACAGGTTATCTTCGAAGATGAGCTTCCACTCGTATTTCTTTCCGCCCACCTCGAAGACGTCGACCTGCTCAGCAGCCATGCTGAATGCCGCCTCTGCCGGCAGGCCGACAGCAGCTCCCCCAGCACCGGTCATCGGTATCCCGATGCCAAATTTCAACTTTGTTACACCCTCCTCCTCCTCCTCATCTCCCCCTCCGCCACAGGCGGCGCCAATGACCAGCGCCAAGCAAAAGACTACAAGCACTACTAAATGCGACCCTCTCTTCATTTATTACCTCCCGGGGTTTTTTCTACTGGAATATTATTACATCAGCCTTTCTGTTTGTCAACATCGCGATCCCAGCCGCCAGCATACAATTTGACATCAGCCTCCAGCGCTCAACTGTAGGAGACTTCTAATCTTAGTAGATAACCTGTTCCTGTACCAAGCTTTGGATGTCCTCTGGGGACATGCCAAGGAGTTCACCGAAGACATATTGGTTATGCTCACCAAATAAGGGGCCGTAGCCAGATACACTGTTTGAGGAAACAGAAAGCTTCCATGGCAGGCCGACCACCTTCTGTTTCCCTATCACAGGGTGAGTGACTTCGGTGATGATCCCGCGCTCCTTGATATGAGGGTCTTCATTTAGCTCCTGGCTATCGAAGGAGGGTACTGCGGCTACGCCTGCCTTCTGCAAGATATCCATAACTTCGTAGTGGGTATGGTTGATCGTCCACTGTGAGATGAGCCTGTCGAGCTCATCCTCGTTTTTCTTTCTCGAATAGGCGTCACAGAACTTATCATCTTTGGTCCACTCAGGGTTTCCCATTGCGTCACAGAGGGCTTGCCATTCCTCTTCAGTGGAGACGGCGATGCTAATCCATTTATCCTCACCCTTGCAGCGATAACAATTGTGAGGGGTCATGATAGAATCGCGGTTCCCCTGGCGCTGTGGGTTTCTCTTATTCATGGCATATTCCATAAACATGTCGCCGACAAGAACGCTCTGCACCTCTGAAGAAGAGACATCAATGTACTGCCCCTTACCCGTTTTTGAACGGTAAATTAAGGCGGCAAGGATGACGAAGAAAGAGGTTGTGCCCACTAATAAATCGGTGCGGGAAGTAACTACAGAGGGTACGCCATTACGGTGACCGGTGACATAAGATAGCCCTCCGAGGGCGGCAAAGTTAGGGGCATAACCGGCATAGTTCCACTCAGGCCCGGTGCCCCCCCGACAAGACGAGGAAAGATAGATAATATCGGGTCTAACCTCTTTTAAGGCCTCATAATCAAGCCCAAGCCTTCTCATTACTCCGGGGCGAAAGTTCTCCAGTACAACATCACAGACTCTGGCAATCTCCTTTGCCAGCCAAACCCCTTTTGGCTGGGAGAGATTGAGCGTTACATCCAATTTGGCGAGATTGAAAATATTAAAGACGCAGGATTCATTTTTAGTCTTATATGTTAGGCCTAAGGTTAACGAGCGAGCCCTGGAGGAGTCAGTACGTTTCTCGCTTTCAACCTTGATTACCTCCGCCCCACTGAGGGCTAACAGCATTGAGCAGTATGGACCTGCCCAAACCTGTGAAAAATCGAGGATTCTCATCCCTTCCAATGGTTTTGTAGTCACTTCATTCCTCCTATATAATGCCAGCCTCTCTCAGTTTTACCAGTTCTTCTTTGCTATAGCTAAGAACCTTGGAGTAGACTGCCTCATTGTGTTCGCCAAGCGTGGGTGCCGGGCGCTCCACCTGCCACGGTGTCTCTGAAAACCTATACGGTGACGAAGGGTAGGTAAGCTTGCCCGCTACCGGGTGGTCAATGGTGACGAAGAAATCTCTCGCCTTTAACTGTTGGTCATGCTCTATTAGATCACCCGGTGACCTAACTACCCCGGCGGGGATTCCTGCTGACTGCGCCTTGTGGTAGAGTTCCTCTCCATCAACCGTCTTCAGCCACTCAGCGATATGGGATTGCAGTTCTTGAGAATTCTTTTCCCGAGACTGGCCATCCTTAAACTTCTCATCTTTGGCCCACTTGGGATGACCAATCATCTCGACCATGGCCTCCCAATGGCGGTCGTCGCCCATATTAAATAGAGCATAGCCATTCCTGGTGCGTTGGAAGCCCATCATTCCTCCCATTCGCACCCTACTGCTGACTTTCCCTTCGGCGGCATACAGGCTCACCTCGGCCCGATCTAGGCTCAACGATGCTTCCTGTTTAGAGACATCCACATGCTGACCCTGGCCTGTCATCTCACGCCAGTACAATGCCGTCAGCGTAGCTGCGGAAGCACTGAGGCCATCACAATAATCTTCAAAAAATCCCCCTCCTTTAATCGGCCCCAGTTCAGCCTCGGATTCGGGCATAGGGGTGAGATATCCTGATCCAGATCCATGGCTAACATTAAGGCCATAGGCTTTATAGTCCCTATAGGGCCCGGTTTGTCCGAATGGGGTGATCGAAATCATAATCAGTTTCGGGTTTATCGTCTTGAGAGTCTCATAATCAAATCCTAGTTCCTTGATCACTTTGGGCGGGTTATCCTCCACCAGGATATCTGCCCACTCAACCAGCTGCTTGAAGATTCTTTTCCCAGTCTGGGAGTTGATATTTAATGTTATCCCCAGCTTGTTGGTGTTGAGGTATAGAAACAGCCCACTGCGCTCTGAATGGGGGATATCATTGGGGAACGGCCCTCTCCTTCTTGCATCATCGCCAACCCCGGGCTTCTCGATCTTGATCACCTCTGCGCCGAGGTCAGCGAGCAACTTGACGCAATAAGGCCCGGTTACAAAACCAGCGAATTCTAACACCTTTACTCCGGCTAAAGCTTTTTCTGCCATCCTTACGCCTTTCTTATACTCTGTTTCTCCTCATCAGAATTACTGGGGAACACAATCGATATCGATGAATTCCCCAGTTGGATTCGAATATTGCACATATTTCGCGATTTTAATTATAGCACATTTAGTTGTGTAGTGGTAGGGTGAGGTCGCCGGTGTATTCAGAAACAGGACGATTATGGAGGGGCCTGGAGACAAATGTGGGGGGATATCATTTTAAACTGTGACCGACTGGCGTGCTAAGGTGACCATGAGGGCTGCCAATCCCACGATGGATTATTGGTGATGTTGGTCTGGTTGGAGCCATCAGCATCTATAATATAGATTTCCCAGTAGTCATCACGCCAGGAGACAAAAGCGATCTTGCTCCCGTCTGGTGACCACAACGGGTCCTGATCATTAAATTGGCTATTGGTGAGGTTAGTCCGGTTGGAGCCAGCGGCATCCATGACATAAATTTCAGACTGGTCATCCTGCACAGATACAAAGACAATCTTGCTCCCATCGGGAGACCACGAGGGGTTCCAATCCCAAGTTGGGTTATTGGTGATGTTGGTCTGGCTGGAGCCGTCGGCGTCCATGACGTAGATTTCACCATTGCCGTCACGGTCAGAGACGAAGGCGATCTTGGTCCCGTCTGGCGACCAGGCGGGGTTTGAATCGGTAGCTGGGTTGTTGGTGATGTTGGTCTGGCTGGAGCCACCGGCGTCCATGATGTAGATTTCATCGTTGCCGTCACGGTCAGAGATAAAGGCAATTCTGGTCCCGTCTGGCGACCAGGCGGGGTTGGAATCGGCAGCTGGGTTGTTGGTGAGGCTGGTCTGATCGGAGCCATCAGCGTCCATGATGTAGATTTCATCGTTGCCGTCACGGTCAGAGATAAAGGCAATTCTGGTCTCATCTGGCGACCAGGTGGGGTTCGAATCGATAGCTGGGTTATTGGTGAGGTTGGTCTGGTTGGAGCCATCGGCGTTCATGATGTAGATTTCCCAGTTGCCATCACGGAGAGAGAGGAAGGCGACCTGACTCCCATCAGGCAACCACAGGGGCTCCCAATCAAAATGCGGGTTCTTGGTGATATTGGTTTGATTGGAGCCATCGGCGTCCATGATATAGATTTCAGGGGTTGGGGGATGAACATTGGCAGGACGGTCGGAGGTAAACACAATCCGCCCCTGCGGCGGTTCCGGGGTTGGCGTTGGAGTCGCTTCTTGTCCTCCACCACCACAGCAGGCAGCAGCCGACAACAGTATGATGCCCAAGAATATGATTGCGAGGGGTCTCTTGGCTCTCATTTGTCACCTATTAAAAATTGGGCCGCGTACGCTCGGATGAGAATCTCATATCTGAACAGCACGCGGCCACAGTTATTCAAGGCAAAAGTGCCAACCAAGGATGGAAAGGCTAACTCTTCCTCCTAGATTGACTTGCGGGCGATCTCGGCAATGTCATAAACCTCGATCTTTTCCCCGTACTCTTTAATTGCATCCTTGAAGTTTCT
>Ga0209991_10000846_pt1 | contig 13704 bp, 6 predicted proteins | sample ChitaG_FD_183167 | JGI IMG/M metagenome (GOLD analysis project Ga0209991, IMG submission 183167) | Deep subsurface microbial communities from South Pacific Ocean to uncover new lineages of life (NeLLi) - Chile_00310 metaG (SPAdes)... | ecosystem: Environmental > Aquatic > Marine > Oceanic >...
TTCAATGACCTTCTTAAAATTCTCAATAGATTTTTCTAAATTCCCTGTATTTCCATAGGTAATTCCAAGGTGCTTATATATCTTGTAATCATCTGGATAATCTGCTTTCAGTCTATTATAGATCTCTATGGCTTCTTCTGCTCTATCAGAAGTGGCTAAAATGCGGGCATAATCTAATAATAAGAGTTTATTTTCAGGCTCTATACTGGCGGCCTTTTGAAAATAATCTATAGCCTTTTCTGTTTCTCCTAGAACACGATAGATAAATCCAGCCAAAGCTAAAGCATTAAAATATCTATTATTTAATGCTAAAATTGCCTCGCACTCTTTCAATGCTTCTTGATATTTATTCAATTGGAACAAAACTTTGGCCAAGTTATTATGGATATAAATACTTTCTGGCAAAACCTTCACTCCCTTCTTACATACTTCATATGCCTCCTGAAGCCTATTAGTCTCCATATATAATCCTCCTAAAAATAAATAATTGAAGGAGCAATTTGGTTCCATAATTATACCTTTTTGATAAAGCTCTTCAGCTTTTTTGTATTCGCCTTTTCGTTGAAAACCTATGGCTTCCTGTAATGTATACCATATTTCTATCTTATCTTTTGGATCAGCCAGATCAGAGGATTTTTCTAGCTTTTTGGAACTATCAACTATATATCCCAAAGTCCTTAATCTCTCTATCTCTTCAGAAGATAATTCTCTTCTTGAACTTATTTTTGAAGAGAATCTATCAATTAATTCGTCTAATTCTTTTTTCATTCTTAATGCAATCTGCTTTTCTCTTTGGTATATATTATTCTTCTCGTCTGGGTCTTTCTCCAAATCATATAATTCTGGCCTAGGAGCATCTATAAATTTCATTTTTCCATCCATAATTCCCTTCAAATCTGCCCAACGAAACATCTCTTTAGGATGAACTGTTTCAATATAAGAAACTAAATCTTTCTTTTCTCTTCCTTCAACATAAGGGATCAAACTCTCCCCCTGGACCTCTTTTGAAATTGAAATCTTTAAAAGATCTAAAACAGTCGGGAAAATATCAATTAATCTGACCTGAGAGCTTACTGTTTTATTTGAAGGGAGATGCTGGGGAGCACAGAATATTAATGGTACTTTTATAGTCGTATTATATAAAAAAATGCCATGATCAATCTCTCTATGTTCTCCCAGTCCTTCCCCATGATCACTAGCGATGACAACTAATGTTTTCTCAAAGACATCTTTTTCCTTGAGCAGATCAATAATTTCGCCCACATAAAAATCAGAATAAGCCACTTCTCCATCATAAGGATCAGAAAATTGTTCTTTAAAAGGAGAAGGAGGATCATAAGGGAGATGAGGATCATAATAATGAATCCAAATAAAATATTTATTATGAAAATTTTTTAAAAACCATTCCTTAAAAGAAAGAAACACTTCTTCAGCTTTTCTCTCTGAACTAAATGTCTTGAATTTCTCTTCTTCCCTGAATTTATCGTCATAGACATCGAAGCCTTGGTCTAATCCAAAACGTGAATCCACTGGAAAAGCGCCGATAAAAGCTGCTGTCTTGTACTCTCTCTTTTTAAAAATTTCAGCTAAGGTTTTAAATCTTTTATCCAAGTAATAAGCACCATTATTTCTTACCTGGTGATAATGGGGATAAAGGCTGGTAAAGAGGGAGGCATGAGAAGGAAGAGTCAATGGAGCTTGACAGACTGTATTTTCAAACTTTATACCAATTTTGGCCAATTCGTCCAAATTGGGCGTTTTGGCTTTTGAATAGCCATAGCAACCGACTCTATCTGCTCTTAAAGTGTCAAGGGTGATAATTAATACGTTTAGGTTGCTTTCTCTCTGAACTTTACTCTTTGGATACAGAAAATAAAAAAATAGAGAAAGAATTAAGACAGCAAAGAAAAGAATAAAATACAATATAAGCTTTTTTTTAAGAAAAGTTTTCTTTTCTTTTTTTTGGATTCCTTGAAAAGAATCTTTTTTAGCTGAGGTAACAGAAATAGCTTTCTTTCTAAGTTTTCTTCTTTTTTTCTTAGCCATGATAAAAATATCTCATGCAAAATTTAAGTAAATTTTTTCTTTAATCTCTCACACAAAAATTAGAATGTTAAACCAAGATGTTCCTCAAAATATAAACCTTTAGGCTTATTCGAACAAAGCTAAAGCCCTACCCTCGACAAGGAAATTTATTCTCCACGATTTCAGGTCCACTGAACTATTAGCTTGGGCTTTGGCGAATAGCCTCTTTTAATCCTGCAATTAATTTTTTCACTTTATTAATATCAGTTGCATATTTATAATCAGGGCAGTATTAACAAATTTTTCCAAATATTTAATTGCTTCCTCAAAAATCCTGATTGTTTTTAGCTCAGACCAGCCATTAGAAATGAGAGGAAAATATGTCTCAGCATAAGATTCCTCAGCTTCTTTTAATTTTTTTCCTTGCATGTGAGGAATTAGACTCTTGCCTTGATTGAATTTCGGGGTATCAATTTTTATTATCTCTAATAAGGATTTTGAACATGCAACATAAATTTTTTAATAATCGATAATTTCAGAAAGATAACAAATGGAAAAACAAAAATTTAGGATACCTTTTCATTTTTTGACGACTATAGGATCTCACTTTGGCAAGTTTAGAAGCCTAAAATGATTTAAAATCAAACGAGATATCGCACGAATTATGCCAAAATTGCCTTTAAACCGCAAGGACAAATTTTAATATTTTTGCGGAAAACTTTATTTTTAATTGCTACTTGCAGGTTATCTAAGGATATAATAAAATTAAAAAAAGGAAATACAAATGAAGAAAAAACTCATATTGTTATCTTGGCTTATTCTTTTTTTAATTTCAGTTCTTCCAGCTTTCAGCAATAAAGAAAAAAAATTACCGAAGGATCTTCCTGAAAGATACAAGAAGTGGCTCCAGCAGGAAGTCGTCTATATCATCACGCCCAAAGAAAAAGAAGTTTTTCTCCAGCTCGAGGGAGACAGAGAAAGGAACATGTTCACCGACGCTTTCTGGAAAGTCCGTGATCCGGAACCAAGCACTCCTAAGAATGAATTTCGAGAAGAACATTATGGTAGGATTAACTATGCGAATTTATGGTTCGGCAGGGGGACCCCAACGCAAGGCTGGAGAACGGACATGGGAAGAATTCACATTAAATTAGGAGAACCAAACTCAATTCAAAGATATGAAAACATGACCCAAGTCTACCCCACTATAGTTTGGTTTTATCAGGGATTGGGAGAATACGGTCTCCCCAATTCTTTTAATGTTGTTTTTTTCAAAAAGTATGGAACTGGAGATTACGAAACATACAGCCCGATTAAAGATGGGCCTCAAGTCCTATTGGTCCATTACTTAGGTGACCCCAGAGATTATTTGGGTGCTTTTAATCAGTTAAGAAACATCCAGCCACAATTAGCACAGGTTTCTATCTCTCTCATCCCTGGGGAACCCATGCCCTCATTAAGCCCATCCATGGCTTCGGAAATTCTCATGTCCAACATCGAAGTTAAACCTCATAAGGCTGTAGAAGACCAATATGCTGAGCAGCTATTAAAATATAAAGACATCATAGAAGTTGAATACACTGCTAATTATATTGGAAGCGATTATTTGGTCTCGGTCATCCCAGAGAAATCAGGAGTTTCTTTTGTTCATTATCTCGTCGAACCAAAAAAGCTTTCAGTCAACTTCGCTGAAAATAAATACTACACCGTCTTGGAAATCTCGGGGAAGGTAACAGACTTAGAAGGAAAAACAATTTACCAGTATAATAAATCTATTCCTATAGAATTTGATGAAGAACAACTTGAAAAAATTAAAACCAAACCTTTCAGGCTTCAGGACACTTTCCCCCTTATTGAAGGAAATTATAAGTTCAATCTTCTCCTTAAGAATAAAGTTTCCAAAGAGTTCACTTCAGTAGAAAAGGACTTATTAGTCTCTTCCTTTGAATCCTCGGAGGAAATGACATCTTTGATTCTGGCTCTCTCCGCTAAAAATGTCCTCTCGATTAAGTCAAATAAACCCTTTAAGGTTGAAGATATTCAACTCTATCCATCCGCGAGAAACGAATTCACTATTCACGATAGATTAATTATCTTCTTCCAGATTCCCGGCATTAGTGGGGAATTAAGGGAAAGCGGCCGTCTTGAATTTTTATTCTACAAAGGAGAACAGGAATTTTTAAGAAAAGCCAAAGAGATAAAATCTTACCCGAAAAAAGGCCAATTCCTGGAAGAATTCTCCCTCGAAAAATTTCCTCCTGCTATCTACCGTGTAGAAGTCAGTGTTCTTTCAAAAGAAAACAAAGAGATTCTTTTTGAGCAGGCTCACTTCTCCGTATCATTCGCAGAAGTTATCCCTCGACCCTTCCTCTACTCGGAATTAGCCCCATCCTCTCTCGATCCGCTAACAGACTATATTTTGGGCGGCCAATATTTCAACAAGGGAAACCATGAACAGGCTGAATACTTCCTGGGAAAAGCTTATAGGAAAAATCCTAATTCTCTACAATTTGCAGAAGGCTTCAGCAGAATCCTCTTTACCGCGCAAAGATTCGAAGAGGCGAAAAAAATATTATTGCCCTTTTTAGAGACGTCTCAGGATGACAAAAAGTTCTTAAGACTTTTAGGGCAAGCTTCTCGGAAATTAGGTCAATTCGGGGAGGCGATAGACTATTATAAGCAATATTTGGCCTATTACGGCACTAACCTCCAAATCCTCAACGCCATAGGATATTGTTATTTTTCAACGGGGAATAAAGAAGAGGCCCTGATAGCCTTCGAAAAATCCCTTGAAATCAATCCGAAACAAGAGGAAATCAAAAAAATCGTATCCTCCCTTAAGGATGAAAAATGAAAAGAATAATTGGCGCAAGTTTAGCTTTATGTTTAGTGTTCTTAACCTTGACTTCCTGCCGTTTTTCTCGTTTAAAAAGAGATCTTTCTCCTGAGCATAAAGAATTTCTCTCTGAAGTCAGATACATCATCAGCGGTAAAGAAAAGAAGGTCTTTCTTAATCTTCCTGATGCAGAGAAAGCCAACTTTGTCCAAGAATTCTGGAAGAAACGAGACCCTGATCCAGAGACAGAAATAAATGAATTCAAAGACAGCTATTATAAACTTATCGAAGAAGCCAATCATCTCTTTAGAGAAGGAAGCACTCCTGGCTGGCTCCAAGACAGAGGAAGAATTTATATCTTATTGGGACCTCCAGGAGAAAGATATATATATCCCATGGGATATCAATTCTACGATAATCCCAGTGAAGTCTGGACGTATGGTTATTTTCCTATAATCTTCGTCGATTATTCTTTCGCAGGAGATTATGAACTCGTTCCAATAAGCGCTCAGTATGTGGCTACTCTTCTTCAAGCCCAAATGAACATCAAACCTGAAGTGAAAATGGAGGGAGTGATCTTTGACTTTGACCTGGATTTAGAAAAAACTGCGGATAATCAAATCAAAGTTCAGATCAAGATCCCATACAAAAACATATGGCTTGTGGAGAAAGAAGAGAAACTTATAACAACTCTGCTTCTCAATTTAGAAGTATTTTCCGACTTAAAAAAGAAAGTCTGGAATTTTAAAGAAAAGTATTCAATCTCCATAGATGAGAGTGAAATTATGGAGACATTGGACAAGAACTACGTGATTCCAGTAGAAATTAATCTTTCCAAGGGAAATTACAGAATGAATATTTTGCTTGAAAATAAAACGGACGGAAAGAAGGTCAAAAAAACAATTGAATTTAACATTTGAGATGAGGTGAAAAATTGAATAATAAAAAGGCAACCTTATTTTTTTGTTTGATTATGGTTATTCTTCTTTTAGGCTCTCCTGTCTTTCCTCAAGCAGGGAGAGGAAGGGGCCGCATAGGTGGAAACGTGACAGATGAGTCAGGAAATGCTATCGCCTCAGCCAAAATTACTCTTCAATTTCTTGAAGATGAGACAATAACCAGGGAAGCGGAAACTAACAAGAAAGGAAAGTGGAAAATTGGAGGTTTGGGAAGTGGCCGTTGGAGAGCTATGGTATCGGCTCAAGGATTCATACCCTACGAAAAAATTATCAAGATCAGCCAGCTTGACAAAAATCCATCTGTAGACATTGTTTTAATAGAGGCAGAAGAGCAGCTCTTTGAAGACGCCCCGGAAATGCAACTTTTTTCAAAAGGGAACGAGCTCTTTGAAGAAGAGAAATTCGAGGATGCGATCGCCTCCTACCAGGAATTTTTAGAAAAGAATCCTGAAATCTATCAAGTTCATTTCAACTTGGGCAACTGTTATAAGGAGATGGGAAACGTGGAACAGGCTTTAAAAGAATATCAAATAATCCTTGAGAAACCAACGGATGATGAGAGTAAAGATAGAAAACTCAAGGCGAAAGCCTTGGCAGGCATCGGAGAAACCTACTTAAAAAAGGATGATCTGGATTCTGCCCAAAATTACCTTAGGCAATCCCTGGAGTTGAGCCCTGAGGATGAAATCTTAGCTTATAATGTGGGAGAAATCTATTTTTCTCACCAGAGATTGGAAGAAGCCATAGAGTACTTTATATTGGCAGCTGTGATTAAGCCCGACTGGAGTGAGCCTTACTATAAATTAGGTCTTGTTTATCTGAATAAGACAGATAATGCAAATGCGATTGAGAATCTTGAGAAATTTTTAGAATTAGAGCCTGACTCAGAAAGATCGGCCAACGTGAAAAATATAATCGAGTATCTTAAAAAAGATGGGGGGATTTGATTCATCAAACCCAATAAAAAAGGGCCCTCTCCTTTTTAGGAGAGAGCCCTTGAAATTCTGCTTCTAGTTTCTTCTTAGAAGATGAGCTTTATCCCGAATCGAGCACTGAAAGAGCTCTGGAAATAGTGAGGCTGCAGGAAGCGAGGATCAAGTGTGGTGCCTTTAGCCACCATAACCGCTTCAGGATCAAATCCAGCTACAACTTCATCATTACTCATGTAAACCGTTGAGTAATTCCGTAGATTAAAGACTCGTTGAGCAATCCTGTTATTGGTGACATTGTTTACGTTCAGGCTGAGCTGAAGAGTTTGCTTGTCCGAAATTTTCAGGTTGTACTCAGCATATACGTCTGCGCGCCAGAGGAAGGGTGTTCGTCCATCAGTAAAACGGCCCCAAGGATAATAACCATCGGCATTGTTTAACTCGAATTCTCTGGTAATCGGTGTTCCGGACGCTGCATAAGCATTTAGACCAACGGTCAGACCGAAAGGAAGGCTGTAGGCGCCATAGAATTTGAATTGATGAGGTCTATCAGTGGGTAACTTACCTGTCGACTCTGTCCCTACCCCATTCACAAAGGGATCGGAAGTGTAGTGCAGGAACCAGACATCAAAATACCTCTCTACGTTTGGATCCTTTCTTCCATGCTCTTCAGAACTTGCTAGACCAGCAAAATTACCCCAGAGACGGCTCCAGGTGTAGTGAAGTCCAGCCATCCAGTTGCTGGAGAAGCGCTTGTCAAAACCGACATCAACAGAAGTGTATTCCCGTTGGGCTTTTGGACATGTGACTCCTACGGGTACCAGGTTCTGAGGATCTATAGCTGCGTTCGCGGCATAAATTTCGTTAACCCATTTCCCACCGGGATTTGAATTATAATAGTTCTCGCCTGTTGGTTCTTGGATTCCGACGTCTTCAATAGCCCAGAGGATTCGGTTGTGGAGAAAACGTGCTGTTACGGTGACATCTTCAATTAATTGCTTCTGAACGCCGAAAGTGAATTCCATTTTGGTGTAGGGTTTCATACGTAAGCTATCATCCACACCTTTGTCTATGGCACGTCTACTCGGTTGTGTAGTATCATAGGAAGGAATTCTCCAATCAAGACTTTCGATAAAATAAGGAGCAAGATCTGCATCTGAGGTGCCGCTGCCGAAGACATGATCCCTATCGCCAATATGCCAGTCGTTAAGGACCCAATCAGGAATATGGTAATAATGTTGCTGCCACTTATAGCCACCGTAAGAGCCTTCAGCCATATCAAGTTTCATCACATCGTAGTACATTCCGAAGCTTCCAAAGACCTTCAAACTGGCATCTCCAAAAATGTCATAAGCAAAGCCAATACGAGGAGCGAGTTTATCAATAAAACCGAAGGCAATGGGTGGCTCGCCATACTCAGGATGCTCAACTAGTATCGGATTAGCTGGGTCTACAAAAGAGGGGATGTCTTCCTTTTCAGCGCGGACGCCAAGGTTCAGAGTCAACTTGTTGCCGATTGTCCAGGAATCCTGCAAAAAGATGGCCATTCGGTTGCTGCTAATGTTGGCAATAGTGCCTAGTGGGTCACGGGCACCCATGTAACCGTATGTGGTTGGTATTGTTACTCCTCCAGGTCCTTCGTAATCTTCTCCCCACGCGAAATACCAGTAATCGTAGGGAGCTGCGTTAAAAACATCTTGAGTAAGTTTGTTGAATTGAAAGCCAGCTTTTAACATGTGCTCGCCCCCGAGGTCAAAATAGAGCGTTCCGTCGATAGAAGCTGTCATTTTTACTTGAAGATCTTTTTCCAGATTATGACCGTCCCAGTAGGCATACCTTGACCAACCTGCGGGTTTTACCATGTCATCAGGTACAGGATTTCCAGAACTATCAACATATCCTGCATTTGTATCGTAGAAATAGTAACGCTCTCCTGGAGGCCCAAGGATATTCTCAGTGTTGGTGCGGAAATAGCCTCCATAGACGCTGAAGAACATATTCTCGCTGGCGATGTAATCGGCTCGAAGAGTAGCTGTCCATCCAGGATAATTATATCCAGCACCTGCCCAGTTATAATCCTCATTGCCAGTACCTGCTCGAGATGGAAGGTCACCTCTCCAGTTGTAAGTGTCTGTGTTCCAGCTTGCACTTATACGGAGAGAAGAGATAGGTTGGATCGTCAATTTAAAGGAAGCATGGTGCCATTGTTCAGACCCGGTAAATTCCCTTTTTAATTCTTCATTAGGTTCGAAGAAGGTGGTCCTCTTGGTTAGCTCAAACCTGGGTAGGTAACTTCCGAAGAACCACAGCTTATCCTTGATCAAATATCCGCCTAAAGCAAAACCGACTTCATATCTACTCCAGTCATCTTCTGGGTAAGCGATATACTCATATTTTGTTTTATCATAAAGGGCTCTTCTCAATGATGGTCTTGACTCACCAGTAAGGGCATCGGATTGATGATAGAGTAATATTTCTCCATGAAATTCATTTCCTCCACTTCGGGTGATAACGTTGATAACTCCACCCATAGACCCACCAAACTGGGCCTCGTATCCGCTGGATTTAACCTGAACCTCCTCGATGAACTCAAACATCACCCTCTGACCGGAAGTACCATCGTACATTAGCGTTGTGTCCACACCATCAATAAAGAACATATTCTCTGAACTGCTGGCACCGTCTATGGAAAGTCCATCAAGTTCACTTTCTTCGTTGACACCACTAATAGCTGTGACCACTGAAGAAAAATTTCTGCCTTTGGGGAGCTTGGAAAACATCTCTTTTGTGATTTCGAATGTTGAAGCACTCTTTCTAATGTCGACAAGAGGAGATTGACCGATAATAGTGATTTCTTCCTCTATGGTTACTGGTGAAATATCCGCATCTAGCCTAATAGCACTTCCTAATCTAATTAGAATTCCTTCTCTTCTTAAGGTGGTAAAACCAGGAAGTTTGAAAGTAATCGTGTAATTTCCGGGAGGCAACTTTATTAATCTATACCGACCCGCTTCATTAGTAACTGTAACACCTATTCCGATCAGCGAAGCGCTTCTTGCTTCTACTGTAACTCCAGGAAGAGGTACCGCTGTATCGTCAACTACAGTTCCGCTTAATTCTCCTGTTCGTTCCTGAGCATAGGAAAATCCTGCTGTGAGAAGAAGAACTGCTCCCAGCAAACTAAATAATTTTTTCATAAATTTCTCCTTTTTCCCAAAATATCGGGAGTTAACTCTTATCCCCAGGAGTGAAATTGTTCCACTCCTCCTTTAGCCTTTATTTTTGTTCTGTCCTGATTATCACCTCCTTGTTCATTTTTTTTATTCTTGTACTTACAACTCATCATATTATAAGTATGCGAAATTTGTGCCAACAAATTATTTTCTATCTTATTTATTATCAGTAACTTAAAATATAGATATCATTCATATAATTCAATTTTTTGGATTTCATCCAATTTTTTGTATCAATAGAGCTTTTTCTTGAGACTTTCTAAAACCGCTTTCTTGAATTCAGGATGGATTTCGGCTCCGTATTTTTCTGCCAGATTCAGATAATCCAAAGTTTTTTGGTATTGTTTGTCCATATAATACAGATTAGCTAGATTGTTGTAGGCATCTCCATGTTCAGGGTATATTCTTACAGCCTCATGATATTGCTCACGGGCTTCCTGGTATCTTTTAAGCTTGAAAAAGATATTGCCGTGACGATAGAAATAATCAGCCGGAATCTCTTCTCCCTTTTGTGCAGTGGGCATAGGCCTCCTCAGCTCGGCGTCAATGTAGTCAATCACACCGTCTATTCTCCTGATCTCAACTTGAATCTTTGACTGTTGTGTATAATCTGCGTTGGGTAACCTCTGCTTAAGCGTCTCCTGAGTTTCCTGGAGTTTCGTTTTTCGGTCCTGAAGCTGAATTATGCGCATCTGTTCTGCGTTGGTTTTCAACTTAATAATATATTTGTAGTTTTCCTTAGCTTTTTCTATGTACCCCCAAGATTTTTCGATATCTCCCTGATCGTAGGAAATAAGAGATAGACAGAAGAAAGCGTCCGCATGCTCTGGCATCTTCTTCAGGCATTTTTTCAACTCCTTCTCTGCTCTTTTATAATTACCGTCAAGGAAATACTTGTTGCCTTTTTTAAAAAAGCTGTCAGCTATCTTATATCTCTGCAGAAGTTTGTATTCAACCCGAGTGTAATCTTCCTGTCCAAAAATCAAGGTGGTTCCCAGTAAAAAAATGAATGTAGCCACCTGAATGGTTAAGTTTTTGTTTTTATTTTTCTTCCTCATTTTCTCCTCCTTTAATCAGAAGTTCGCGTTTTTCGCGCTTTTTTTTGGTTATATTATTCGATTTATCTTTAATAATCAACTCTTTTGGGAGAATTTGCGCAGCTGAAAATTTGACATTTTCTCATCAGATGTATAAATTTTAGGTATAAAAGAACAAAGGAGGGACAATGGAGAAAAATACATGTAAATTTATTAATGTCCTTATTTCTCTCACAGTTCTTCTCAGCCCTGCAGCCTATGCTTTACAAGAAAAAATAGACGAAATTCTTAAAGAGAGTTATCAAGCAGTTGTTTCCATCGTTGCTTACGATTCCAACAAAAAAGAAATCAGTCAGGGAAAGGGAGTTATCATCTCTTCAGATGGACTTGTTTTGACCAACTATCACCTCATATGCCTGGCACATTCTGCCAAAGTGCATCTTGCGGTAGGAAAAATAGGGAAAAAGGTGGAATGGAAAGATGTTTTTGCTCCTGGCTACGAACGAGCCGGCACCGAGAAGATGAAAACGAAGAAGCCAAAAGGAAAATGGGTTAATGTGGAAGGAGTGGTGGGTGTGGATAAGAATCTGGATTTTGTCGTGCTTAAAATCGGGAAAAAAGGTTACACTGCTCTTCAACTGGCAGCATCTGATAAATTTGAAATAGGAGACAAAGCCTATATCATTGTCGGTGAAGAATCTATCGCTGAAGGAATAATCACTAGATTGAAAAATCTGATAGGAACAAAAATAATTGCTCAAATCAACATCCCCTTCTCTCCTGAGATGAGCGGCTCCCCTTTATTCAACTCTAAGGGCGAAGTCATAGGTATTGCCTCCTACATTACTGATAATTCTAAGCTTATTCTTCCTGCTTCCTACGCCTTGCCTTTGATTAAAAAGGAAAAAGGGATTCCTCTCTCCAAGGCCGCCCGCGAAGATTACTTTCTCACCAGTGAAGGTCTTTATCTCAAAGGGATAGCTTATTCCATAATGGAAAACTACACCACAGCTTTAAGTTTTCTTGAAGAATCACTGAAAAAAAATCCCAACAATTCCTTTACCTATTCCGAGGCGGGCTTCTTGTACAGTAAAATAAACCGCTATGAAAAGGCAGTTGAGGCTTACAGAGAAGCTGTCAATATGAACCCTAACGACTACAAAGCCTTTTTTGGCCTGGGAATTGCTTATACAAGACTCAACCAACACCAGAAAGCCATTGCGCCTCTAACTCAATGCACCACGATAAACCCCGAGTTTCCTGATGCATTCTACAATCTAGGGCTTGCCTACGAAACGTTAAAGCAACTGGAGAAAGCAGCAGAGGCTTATCAGCAGTTTATTAAAATCAACCCCGGACCTGCCTGGACAGGGCTTAACCAACTAGGCTCCGTTTATGTCAAACTGGGCCAGTATGATAAAGCTATCCCCCCCTTCCAAGAAGTAATAAAATCCAATCCTTCAGACATTAAAGCAACCTATAATTTAGCTTATTCCTATGATATGTCAGGGCAGTATGACCTAGCAGCACCTCTTTACAAGAAGCTTATAAGCCTTAACCCCAGGGATGCCAAGGCCTACAATAGCCTTCTTTTTCGGCTCTATGATAAAGCAGGTCAGTATGAAAAAGCCATAGAGGTCTGCCAAGAAATCATCAGCCAATCTCCAGATAATCCAAATGATCATTATAACCTTGGCATAATGTACTTCAAGCTCCAAGGCTACGAAAAAGCCCTGGAAGCTTTCAACCAGGCCCTTTCGTTGAGCCGGACTTTTGATCCAGCCTATTACAACATAGGGCTGGTTTATTTCAATCAGAAAAAGTTTACTAAGGCCATCGAAGCCTTCACCAAGTTTTCCGAACTCAAGCCTGACAATCCAGATGCATACTACAACATCGGTGTGGGCTATCTCCAGCTTAAAAAATACGACGACGCTATCAAACCCCTCCAGCGAGTCATTGAACTCAAACCTGATTATGCCCGTGCTCACTATAACCTGGCCCTTGCTTATTATGCAGTACACGATCGGTTCAGTGCCAACGAAGAATACAAAACACTGAAGACACTAAACCCTGACCTTGCAGAAAAGCTGAGGAAGATTATTCAAAAATAGTAACTTTGGAAGGGTTTCATCCATCTTATTTAGGGCTTTAATTCATCAAACCCACATTCTTGATTATTCAAATAAATAGATGGGTTTGATTTATTAAATCCCTGCAAATTTATGCTTGGACTTCCATCTAACCTCTTGATTTTTATTTTATTATTCTTTTTCTTGAAATGTCATTCTTTATTTCTTAAACTTAATCTAACCACGATGAAGTACATAGCTGACCTTCATATCCATTCCAAATTCTCAAGAGCTACTTCCCGGAAGATGGTTCTGGATACCCTTGCCTACTGGGCCAAGATAAAGGGAATACGACTTCTAGCCACAGGCGACTTTACCCATCCAGAATGGCTATTTCTGCTCAGGCAAAAACTAGAGCCGCAAGGAAACGGCTTCTTCCGTTTGAAAAATATCGTTCCCTCGAATAATGAATACCTGAAATCTCTTCATCCTTCCCCCGAGGATGTCTCCTTTATCCTCTCCACAGAAATAAGCTTTATCTATTCTAAAAAGGGAAAGGTAAGGAAAATTCACATCCTCCTTCTCGCTCCAGACTTTGACTCTGTTGACAAAA
>Ga0209991_10000847_pt1 | contig 13703 bp, 12 predicted proteins | sample ChitaG_FD_183167 | JGI IMG/M metagenome (GOLD analysis project Ga0209991, IMG submission 183167) | Deep subsurface microbial communities from South Pacific Ocean to uncover new lineages of life (NeLLi) - Chile_00310 metaG (SPAdes)... | ecosystem: Environmental > Aquatic > Marine > Oceanic >...
CAGTCTGGCGTGAGACATATGTCAATATCCAACGATCCAAGGGTCCTTCGACCAGCACCACTGGATCCATCGGGAAACATAAGATTGGCTCTACGCTGCCCGTGATGCCCATTGTAGCCGTCCTATAAACAAGGTTAGGAATTGCCTCATGATGAACCGTAGTGCGTCCGTCTGCTAGTGTCACCAAAAAACCCTCATTTGCAGCTGTTGCGAAAATCTCGCTGTGAGTCGTCGTGAACAACTGCATACGCGACGATGCTTCATCTACCCAATCCCGCAAAGTGACAGCCAATATTTGTTGGAGGTCCCTGTGCAAAGAAGACTCTGGTTCCTCGACAGCCCAAATAGCCGCCTGGCGCCAGCCGAAGTGCCTACCATAGTCAGTGTCCACTATCTTCAACAGGTTAAACATTGTGAATGCCTGACTACCTGCCCCCAGAGCAGAGTCGGGAATCACAGCACCGGTAGAGATTTCCGCGCTGAACCCGGTAAAGACAGCGAGCGCCGCAATGTCCTGCGGGGCTAGCATTTCAAGCTTTCTTATAGAGTCTATGCTTTCTCTCACCCTCTTATCCGCCTCACTAACAAAATCAGCTGCTGTGCTCCTAATTACAGTAAGTACGTCCTCTGCTTGAATGCCCTTTCTAGGCAGACGGCGAGCTATAGCTGCCTGAAAGGTAGGGCCTTCCTCTCTCAGCACCTGCGTGGGTATCGTTCGATTCTGGATATAGCGAAAGTTAATCAGATTTGTGAGCTGGTCAAAAAGATACGGATCCAAACGCTTGAAGTCGTGTCCGTCTTTAGCAACTTCAGTTACTGGCTCGGGTGGGTAATATCCCCATATTCTGCGAATGGTGAAATCCCTGCCAACAGCCTGCTCCAGCTCCTCGAGACCTTGCCGAAAACGAAAAATCGGGGGCAGAGCGAACGATACTGAGACAATTACCTGCTTCTTCTTCTTGCTCTTGGGGTCAGCATAACAATCAACTACTAAATCAACATCAACACCTGGTTCTGGCTCATCGTTGAAAAAGAGGTTCAAGGCTCGTAGGATATTTGATTTGCCGCAATTATTGGCTCCAACAAAACACGTGAAGCCTCCTATCGGTTCGATTTTTGCCTTAGTTAGCGACCGAAAGCCTTCAATTTCGATACACTTAATGAGTTCCATTGGCTATAACCCTTTTATTGCCCTATCATAGCCCCAGCCGCTCGAAGACCTCGTCCACATGGCGCAGGAAAAACTGGTAGTCGAAAATGCCCTCAAGCTCAGCCTTGGAAAGATGCTCGCCGACTTCGGGGTCGGCTTGAAGCAGACCGAGGAAGTCTGCCCTCTCTTTCCATGCCTTCATCGAGTTGCGCTGCACGATTTCATACGCCTGCTGCCGGCTCAGCCCCTTTTCGATGAGGGCGGTGAGCACCCGCTGGGAGAAAATGAGCCCCCTGGTCACTTCGAGGTTCTCTCTCATGTGCTCAGGATAGACCTGAAGCCCGTTCATGATGTAGGTGAACAGGGAGAGGACATAGTCCAGCACCAGGCAGGAGTCGGGGAAGATGATGCGCTCGGTGGAGGAGTGGCTGATGTCGCGCTCGTGCCACAGGGCGATGTTCTCCAGGGATGTGAGGGCATTTCCCCGAACCAGCCTCGCCAGGCCGCAGATGCGCTCGCAGAGCTCGGGGTTCCTCTTGTGGGGCATCGCCGAGGAGCCTGTCTGCCCCGGCTCGAAGGGTTCTTCGAGTTCCAGGATCTCGGTTCGCTGCAAGCCCCTGATCTCGGTGGCAAACTTCTCCAGAGAGCTGGCGATGATGGCCAGCGTGGTCACGAACTGAGCATGGCGGTCGCGCTGCACGATCTGGCTCGATACCGGCGCCGCCTCCAGCCCAAGCTTGGCGCAAGCCCTTTTTTCGACCTCAGGCGGAACTAGAGCATATGTACCGACCGCTCCTGAAATCTTGCCCACTGCGATCGCCTTTTTCGCCTCTGCCAGCCGGTGGGCGTTTCTCTTCATCTCCTCAATCCACAGGGCGAGCTTCAAGCCGAAGGTTGTGGGCTCGGCATGGACGCCGTGGGTGCGCCCCATCATGATGGTATGCTTGTGCTCCAGCGCCCGCTTCTCCAGCACCGGAATGAGCTCGGCGATGTCCTGAGCAAGAATGTCGGCTGCCTCCACCAGTTGCAGGCCCAAGGCAGTATCGATGACATCAGATGAGGTGAGACCAAGGTGAATAAAGCGGCTCTCCTCCCCCAGGCTCTCAGCCACCGACCTGAGGAAGGCGGTCATATCGTGGTGCGTCTCCTTCAGGATTTCATCGATGCGCTTGAGATCGCAGCGAGCCTTCTTGATCTTGGGGATGGCATCCCTGGGGATTTCCCCCAGCTCAGCCCAGGCCTCGCAGACAGCGATCTCCACCTGAAGCCACTTATCGAACTTGCTCTCATCAGACCAGACCTTCTTCATCTGTGGTCTAGAATAGCGTTCGATCATTTTTTCGTCCTTTTTTCGAACTTTGAGTTGCTCTCAATATTGAGCTTTATGGCTTTCGATAAGCTAGGCGATTTTGGTCTGCCTCTTCGCAGTATAGTCTATCACAACGCAGGTGCGCTGCCAATTTGTTTCACGGCGCTTGAGTTTTCGGTTTTGGTCTCCGGGCAAGGACAAGTGCTGCCAGAGCTACGGCATATCCTATGATAAAGATGGTGAACACCACATTGTAACTATCCAGGGCATCGTACATCGCTCCTGCCAGAACGGGACCTAGCGCTGAGCCAACTGCCGCTGCCAGCACTATGCTGCCGAATATTGTGCCGAAGGATGCCAGTCCGAAGAAATCGCCGATGATCAGAGGCTGCAGGGCGATGTTTCCTCCCATGGCGAAGCCGAATACGGCGACGGACACCCACATCATGGCTGCACTTTCAGTGTTCAGGAGAAGGACCAGGCCCACTATCTGAAGGGCGAAGCAGACCAGGGCGGTTCGTTTAGGGGATATCTTGTCCGCCAGATAGCCGAAAGTTACCTTGCCCACGCCACCTATCCCACCAGTGAAACCCAAAGCGAGGGAGGCAGTGGCCGCAGCGATGCCTACATCCTCAAAGAACTTTTTCTCATGTTGTAGCACGCCAGCTATTGCCATACCAACGAAGAAGAAGGCAACTAGCGTAAGCCAGTAAGGCAGGGTTCTAATCGCTGTCGATGTAGTCCATCCTGGTTCACCAGCGCCAGCGCTTTCCTCAGCGGGGACAGTGGCCGATTCGGCAACCGCCACCGGCTGTTCGCCATCTGGTAGCAGCCCCATATCCTGAGGCCTGGTCTTCATTACCAGCATCACCGGCAGTACGCAACAGATCAGGGTAATCACTCCCAAGACGACATAGGACGCCTGCCAGCTAGCGCTTTCAATAACGAAGTTAGTCAGTGGCGCCAGAGCTATGGCTCCCAGAGCTACACCCACTGTGGCGACGCCGATAGCCATCCCTCTTCTTCTGGTGAACCAGTTGGACAGCGCCACGGTAATCGGGACAAACCCGGCACCGCTCATTCCTATCCCTATCACAAAATAAAGGAGATATAGATGCCATACCGCGGTGCTCAGGCTGCAGAGAAGAAGCGCCGCTCCTCCTATCACGCCGCCTACTACTATTACATTCTTAGGTCCATACTTATCGGTTAGCTTGCCAGCAAGGGGCGCGGTAAGGCCCAACACCACCATATAAATGGAAACAACCCCTGATATTGCCGCTGAGCTGGCTTCAAGCTCGTCCTCCAAGACATCCCTCAATACGCCAAAAGAATAGAAGGCGGCTCCGGCGTGAACAAAAAGCACCAGAAAAGAAACCGCAACTATCCACCACCCGTAAAAGGTTTGCCTATTTCTCAGCATTCGTTCCAGCTTGTGTTACCATCAATATAATAATGGGGCGTCTACTTCGCGGCTAAACCTTGCCGGTATGTCTCATATGCATCCCTGATATTATCGTACTTGAGGGAAAGGATAGCGGCAGCAAGAAGGGCTGCGTTCTTGGCACCATCAATAGAAACACAGGCAACGGGAATCCCAGCAGGCATCTGAGCCATGGAATAAAGCGCATCCACCCCCTTTAGTTCGCCTCTGGCCAGAGGGACGCCAATAACGGGCAGCGTTGTCCAGCTAGCGAGAACACCGGGCAGGTGTGCCGCCCCGCCTGCGCCAGCGATGATCACCTCAAGCCCCCTTTTTCGAGCATTTTGCCCATACTCCCTAGCCTTCTCAGGCGTTCGGTGTGCTGAGATAACTGAGACCTCGTATTCGATGCCCAACTCGTCGAGCATGTCCAGAGCCGGCTGCATCAATGGCTCATCGGATTTGCTTCCCATGACTACGCCTACCAATGGCATGCTATCCCCCTTTTTAGCCCCCCTCTCGAGCGGCAATGTCTGTGCGATAGTGGCAGCCCTCAAAGTGGATGTGGGGCAGGTTGAGATACACCTTGCTTCGCGCTTCAGCGATTGTCTTTCCCATAGCAGCAACGGTGAGCACCCTCCCACCGTCGGCATAGATCGTGCCCCCCTTTGCCTTTGTCCCAGCATGAAACACCAGAATGTCGTTGTCAACTTCATCCCAGCCTTCGATGGGGAAGCCGGTGGTGTAGCTGCCGGGATAACCTCCCGAAGCCATGACCACGCCAACGCAGGCTTCATCGCTCCATTCCACCTTTGTCCGGTCCAGGGTGCCATCAATCACTGCCAGCATAACTTCCAGGAGGTCGCTCTTGAGACGGGGGATCATAACCTGGTTCTCGGGATCGCCAAAACGGGCGTTAAACTCCAGCGCCTTTGGTCCCTCTGAGGTCATTATGAGCCCGGCATAGAGCACCCCTTTAAACGGCTTCCCCTCCTTTGCCATCGCCTCTACCGCAGGCTCGAGGATGGCCTCCGTCACCTTATTGGTCATCACCTCATCGAAAAACTTCGGCGGGCTATAGCTGCCCATGCCTCCAGTGTTGGGTCCCTGGTCGCCATCGAAAGCCCTCTTGTAGTCGCACGCAGGCACCATGGGGATGACAGTCTTGCCGTCGGTGAAGGCAAGGAGGCTCACCTCAGTACCCTCAAGACACTCCTCAATCAGCACCTGGTCGCCAGCATCGCCAAAGATGCGCTTTTCCATAATCTCAGAGAGGGCCACCAGGGCCTCTTCCTGAGACTGGGCCACTATGCTTCCCTTGCCCGCCGACAGCCCATCTGCCTTGACCACGATAGGGGGCTGCTGCCGCTGAAGGTAAGCCCGGGCCTCGCCAAAGGAAGAAAAGCTTCGGCTTTGGGCACAGGGGATGCCATACTTGTGCATCAACTCCTTGGCGAAGACCTTGCTCGACTCTATCTTGGTTGCTTCTCTGGTGGGACCAAAGCAGGGGATACGGCGGCTGTGAAACAGATCAACGATGCCCTGGGACAAGGGGGCTTCAGGGCCGACAACGGTGAGATCGATTTTTCGTTCTTGAGCGGCTTGGGCCAGGGGTTCAAGCTCGGTAGGTTTAATGTCGAGGTTTTTTGCGATGAGGCCAGTACCTGCATTTCCCGGGGCTACATATATCTCTTTAACATTAGGGCTCTGGTTGAGCTTCCACACCAGCGTATGTTCTCGGGCTCCACCACCGATGACCAGAATCCTCAATGATTTCTCCCTTGGCTACGACACATTATAATCTTATAATTCCTCTTTTTTGAACTTCTCGGCTTGGGTGGAGTCCAGACTCAGAATCAGCTTGGTAAGCTCAGCAACATGCTCCTTCTCATCGTCGCGAATGTGCTCCAAGACGCGTATTGCCTCCTCATCGCCCAGGGTATCGATGTGCTCCTGATATTGATTGATCGCCTGGAGTTCCCCGACGAGGTCCTCTCGCAGCATCTCCAGATCTATCTCGATGCTATCTTCCTCCTCATAGTCTGAAGCATAGGTCATTTCTCACCTCCCTTGTCTTATTCCCACTCTATAGTCGAGGGCGGCTTTGACGAGATGTCGTAGACCACCCGATTCACCCCCGGCACCTCGTTGACGATGCGATTTGATATCCGCGCCAGGAGGTCATAAGGGAGCCGAGCCCAGTCAGCGGTCATGGCATCCTCCGAGGTCACGGCGCGCACCGCTACCAAGTAACCATAGGTTCGGAAATCCCCCATCACTCCCACGCTCCTGGTATCGGTAAGCACGGCGAAGCTCTGCCACAGTTCGCGGTATAGCTTCGCCTTCTTGATCTCGTTCATCACCACCCAATCAGCAGCCCGCAGCACCTCCAACTTCTCCCTGGTCACCTCACCGATAATGCGAATCGCAAGCCCCGGCCCGGGGAAGGGCTGTCGCCACACCATCTCCTCAGGAAGTCCCAGGGCCAGTCCCACCTCTCTCACCTCATCCTTGAAAAGATGGCGCAGGGGCTCAACGAGTTGGAGGGTCATCTTAGTTGGCAAACCGCCGACATTGTGATGGGTCTTTATCTTGGCCGACGCCTTGCTTTCTGGAGAGATGCTCTCGATAACATCGGGATAAAGGGTTCCTTGAGCCAGAAAGTCCACTTGTCCCAGCTTCGCTGCCTCCTCCTCGAATACCCGAATGAACTCCTCCCCAATCACACGGCGCTTCGTTTCGGGGTCAACCACCCCCTCCAGCCGTTTCAGAAACCTCTCGCTGGCATCAACGTAGATGATGTTCATCTTCAGGTTTCGCTGGAAGGTGTTGAGGGTTCGCTCTGGCTCCTCGCGGCGGAGGAGACCGTTATTGACAAAGATGCAGGTTAGCTGATCGCCGACAGCGCGGTGGACCAGAGCTGCGGTAACAGCGGAATCGACGCCGCCGGAAAGGGCAAGGATAACCCTTCCTTTGCCCACCTGACTCCTGATGCTTTCTACGCTCTCGGCGATGAAGCTGCCTGTGGTCCAGTTGCCGCTACAGCCGCAGATGTGGTACAGGAAGTTTCTCAGGATATCCTTTCCCTGGGGGGTGTGAGCTACCTCGGGGTGAAACTGAAGTCCAATGATCCCATGCTCGTTGCCCATAACCGCAATGGGGGAGTTTTCGGTGTAGCCCAGGATGGTGAAGTCCGGGGGCATGTCTATGATCTGATCTCCGTGACTCATCCACACCGGCATTGAGGGAGGCAAATCAGCGAAAATGGGCGATTCCACATCCCCCTGATGCAGGATGGCATGTCCGTACTCATGCTTAGTTCCGTGGGCAACCTTCCCTCCCAGCTGATGAGCCAGCACCTGCATCCCATAGCAGATTCCCAGTATCGGGAGGTGGCTTTCATAGACATAGGCGGGGGCAAGGGGTGCCCCGGCGTCGTAGACACTGGTTGGTCCTCCGGAGAGGATGAATCCTCTGGGTTTAAGCTTAGCCACCCTTTGCCACGGGGCATCATAGGGCAAGATCTCGCAATAGACCTGGCACTGCCGCACCCTCCTGGCAATAAGCATGCTGTATTGCGAGCCAAAGTCGATAACCACCACAGCCTCGCGATCCACATCGGGTGCCTTCTCCGGGACGGGCTTCTCACCACGCAGCTCTTTGGCGATCTCAAGGTAAGTGGCTACCTCCAAGTCATCGCTGGTGCTAACCCGAAAGCTATCCTCTTTCCTCTTCATGGCCTAGCCAATACTCGACCAAATCTTATCACTGTGTTAACTTGGCGTCAATCCGTAAGCTAACACAACTGCGCTTGTTAGACGCCTTGACAGCTAGCAAGCAGGGGTGTAGCATACCCACACTAAAGGAGGGATAAAATGGCTATGATCAATACAGTGCTGGGTCCGATCCATCCCGATGACCTGGGCCTGACCCTGATTCATGAGCACCTCACTGTTGGCATGCCAGGCTGGGAGTGCGATGCGCTAGCTACGCCGTATGACCGAGAAGTGATTGCTAAAGTCTGTCTGCAGCTTTTGGAAGAGGCCAAGGCTTATGGGCTGAAAACGTTAGTTGACGCCAGCCCCAATGACCTGAACAGGGATGTGGAGCTGGATAAGATGGTCTCCGAGAGATCGGGCATAAATATCATCTGTGCTACCGGACTATACACGGAGGCCATGGGGAAACCTGCCTACCTCAAATTTCTCAGCCAGATGGCTGACACCAGCGATGTATTGGTGTACGAGACTTTTATGAAGGAGATCACCCAAGGTATCGGAGATACAGGCGTCAAGGCCGGCGTCATCAAGGTGGCGACAGGCGATGGATGCATATCCGCCTATGAGGAGACGGTCCTCAAGGCGGCGGCAAGGGCTCAGAAGGAGACGGGGGTGCCCATTATCACTCACACCGAAGCTGGAACGATGGGGCCGGAGCAGGCTGATCTCCTTATCTCTGAAGGGGCGGACCCCAAGCGCATAATGATTGGCCACATCGGTGGCAACGCCAATCTACAATACCATACCTCCATTCTTGAAAAAGGAACCTACATCGCCTTCGACCGGCTAGGGGCCGACTTTCTCTTCCCCGACACACTCAGGAAAGCCTGTATTATCGGCCTCCTTGGCATCGGCTACGCCAACCGGATCATGCTTTCCCATGACTATGTTCCATACTGGCTGAGCCGTCCCTTCGAGATGCCCGACTTCGTAAAGGGTATGCTTGCCAACTGGTCCTACTGCCATGTGTTCAGGAACATCATCCCCGCCCTCAAGGAGGCAGGGGTGAGCGATGACAAGATCAATACCATGATGGTGGATAACCCACGACGGCTCTTTGCTGGAGAGTAGATACTATCATAATAGCAAGGGTCGATCAGACTGTGACAACCGCGCTTGTTACAGGCCTTGACAGCCTAGCGAGCAGGGTTTTAACATACCCACGCTAGTTGATGTGGGATATCCCGGTTTACGCCTGAAGCCTAGGCGTGACACTGTAATATAAAAAAGGAACAGTTTTGATAGGCGAAAGCGCGTTAGCAATTGAATGGAGTATCAGCGAATAACCTCCACCCCTCTTTCCTCAAGCTGGGGGATGTGGACGTTCACCGACTCCGTGTTTAGGGGATTTCCCCGAAGGTCGAGCATTTTGAGGTTAGTCAGTGAAGCCAGTGGCGAGATGAAAAGGTTCTAGGTGGCATAGATACATGGAGCAGAGAAGTATCCAAGTAGCTTATTTCCATAACCATACCAAAGTATCAGGAGGTAGTAATGATTGATCCTAAACTGAAAGACAAAGTAGTTCTTATCACTGGCGCAAATCACGGTATTGGCGCAGCTACTGCGAAAGTACTGGCTACCCAAGGCGCTAGTGTATTTATCACTTACTATCTGCCTGATTGCCCGTACTCGGAGCAGGAACTGGAGGAAGCGCGCCGGGAAAGAATAGGGGGCGACCGGTTAATGCATGCCATGCGGCAGCAATCTGGTGATGTGGTGTTGAACGATATTCTTTCACAAGGAGGTATCGCGGCAACTCGCGAGTTCGACTTGGGCGACACAAGCAACATAGCTAAGCTTTTTGATATCTGTGAATCAGAGCTTGGACCCGTGGACATTCTCATCAACAACCACGACCACTGCATTCTGGAGACATTCGACCCAGCCTACGTGACGCATGAACTTCCGGAGATATTCCTCACCAACGCCGAAGGTATCGATAGACACTTCGCTGTGAACGCTCGTGCCTGTGCCCTGATGATGCGAGAGTATCTGCAGCGTTATATTAAACGGGAAGCACAATCGGGCCGAATCATCAACCTCACGACCGTGTTGGGCCATTCGAAGAATGTGAGTTACGCAGCCAGCAAGCGTGCTCTCGTCTCATATAGCATGTCAGCTGCGCAAGAGATGGGTAAATATGGTATCACAGTTAACGTCGTCTGTCCGGGTGCCACACAGACGGGATATATTACCCCGGAGGATGAAAAGCGGTTGGCTGTTCAAACTCCTCTCCAAAGGATTGGCTGGCCAGAAGATGTAGCCGACGTCATTGTATTTCTATCATCGGAGCAGGCTCTTTGGTTGACTGGTCAGCTAATCCATGCCAGTGGTGGCTTCTTGATGTATTTACATGAGTAATGCGCATTAAATACTGTGAGGATAATAAAACGAAGTCCCATGAAGCGCTGATGCTGAGCGATATCGGAGAGATACTGCTCAATATTGATGATCAGCACATGAATGAAGCCGAGGACTGGATTAAGAGAGCCATCGAAGCGGGCAAGAGAAATGGCGTGATGTTGCACGTAGGAATGGCTTATGCCCTTTATGCCGAGCTATTGAAACGCAAAGGTGACCTGACAGGAGCGAAAGAGAATCTGAACACGGCAATAGAAATCTACACAGAATGCGGAGCCGATGGGTGGCTGAAAAAGGCCCAAGAGGCTTTGGCGGAAATGTAAAAGCACGGATCGGGGAAAACCAAGGTCACGCACTCTCCATGTATCGGTCATGGCATACTAGCTCACTGAGTTCCACCCTGCCCTTTGTCGGCGATTCCGCAGGATAGCCCAGGGAAATCAGCGACAGCACCCTCTTGTCACGAGGGATGCCAAGGACTTCTTTGACGCTCTCCTCGTAGCCAGAATCGTAGGAGCCGATCCAGCAGGTCCCCAAGCCTAAGGCATGAGCAGCCAGGAGGATGTTCTGGGTAGCAGCTGCGCCGTCCTCTACCGGATGATTGGAGGCGTGGGGATCAATGACTACAGCAATGGCCACGGGCGCTTCAGCCATAAAACTGCCATAGACGGCAACGCGAGCCAACTCATCCTTGACCTTCTCATCCCTCACCACTATGAACTTCCAAGGCTGACTGTTGCCTGCTGAGGGTGCCCACCGACCTGCCTCCAGGATTTGTGTCAGCTTCTCCTCGGGTACAGCCTTGGGATCATACTTTCTGATGCTCCTTCTCTCCTTTATCGCCTGTAATGTGTCCATGCAAAACCTCACTAAGATGTGTCTGAAGCGCCGCTCCTGGCGTTTCTGTGTTTCAGCCTATCAGATGTGAGTTCAATATGCAATGCCCTCCACCCCAATCTTAGGCAACTGCAGACCACAGCCATCATAACCAGTGTGCTATACTTATGGCCGACAGGAACTCCAATTCAACTTGGAAAAGGCACAAGCGGATTCGCTCAGGCATCACTTTGCTGAGCGTTTCTCACTAACAGAAGGTGCTGAAACATGCCGTATAGAGCCGACATTACTATTATTGGGGCTGGTGTAGTTGGGTTAGGAATAGCTGCACAAGTAGCGAGCGAAGGTAGGGAAGTTTATGTGTTGGAAAAGAATGAAACGTTTGGCCAGGAAATAAGCAGCAGGCAGAGCGGGGTTATTCACGCCGGCATCTATTATCCTGAGAGCTCGCTAAAGGCGAAAATGTGTGTCGCCGGAAATCACATCCTTTATGAACTGTGCGAAAAGTATGGTATAGGTCATAGAAGGCTGGGAAAGTTGATAGTGGCAACAAGTGATGCAGAAGCCGGGGAATTACAAACATTGCTGGAGAGAGGCCAAAGAAACGGCGTGGAGGGTCTGAGGATACTGTCAAAATGGGAGATGCAGGAGTTAGAGCCAAACATAGAAGGGGTTGCTGCTATGCTGTCCCCATCAACCGGCGTTATTGACTCGCATGCATTAATGAAGCATTTCATTGTCAAAGCACAAGACGGGGGAGTTCGAATAGCGTTTCAAACAAAAGTAGTGGAAATAGAAAAAGTAGCTGATGAATACAAAGTCACTGTAGAAGACGGCAGAGGAAAATTTTCCTTTACCACGAGGATCGTGATAAACTGCGCTGGCCTCTACTGCGATAAAGTGGCTGAGCTAGCTGGAATAGATATAGCCAAGGCAGGGTACAAGCTACACTACTGCAAAGGGGAGTACTTCAGCGTAGGTAGTGGCAAAAACACCTTGGTCAAAAGGTTAGTATTTCCGGTGCCACCGCCTAAAGCCACTGGCGTAGGGATCCATGTTGCCTTTGATCTCGATGGAAGGATGCGACTAGGTCCCAGTACCCATTATGTAGATAGCATAGATTATGCCGTTGACAATCAACACAAAAGGCTGTTTTACGATTCGGTAAGAAGATTCTTACCGTTTATAGAGTATGATGACCTAGAACCCGAAATGGCCGGTATCAGGCCAAAGCTGCAAGAGCCCGGAGGAGACGTTAAGGACTTCGTGATCAGGGATGAAACCGATAACGGCCTACCAGGGTTTATCAATCTCATCGGCATTGAGTCCCCTGGACTGACAGCCTCCCCAGCTATAGCCGAGCATGTCGGAAGCCTGGTTGGAGACCTGCTGGGAAAGTGACAACAAAGGGCGTAGTGTGCAGTGGGCGGACAGATGACTAACTGAAGATAAGCTTTAGCAGGGCTTGACCTTTGTCACTTCCTTTGTACTGCTGTTTCAGTTAGACTTATTGAAAGGTGGACATGTCCAGTTGCGCAACTGCCTTCCCGCTGTCCACCAGGCCATTTCCCATGCCACTGCCATCGATTTGCTGGCAGCTGCTTTCGATGGCTGCTCTAACCTCGTCATTGACCCAGCCATCGCTGTCGCCATCAATAGCTATGCTATAGAGGAGGACCGCCAGCCCGGTAACATAAGCTGCAGCCTGGGAGGTGCCAGTCTTGTAGCCATACTGGTCGTCCGGGAGTGTAGAATAGATCTGATACCCTGGGGCAGCAACATCCACCCAGTCACCATAGTTGGCTAACGGTGACCGTGAGTCATCCTCCCTTGTCGCAGTCACAGCGATACATTCAGGATAGTAGGCCGGATATTGTGATACCGAACCGCTATCATTGCCTGCGGCCACGACTATAACTGCTCCGCGACTCCAAGCATATATTATGGCCTCCTCCAGTTCCTTCGACGGCTCAGAAACGCAGAGACTTATGTTCAGCACCCTAGCCCCTCTATCTACCGCCCAGACAATGCCCTCAGCTACCGCCGCCGCATCGCACCTGCCATTGTCATCAGCCACCTTAACATTCATTAAGAGACACCCTGGAGCTACCCCAGCAATGCCCATGCTGTTGTCAGTATTTGCAGCGATAATGCCAGCAATATGCGTACCATGGCCGTGAAGGTCATCAACTACCGGGCTGTCGCTAAAGTTGACCTCAGCCACAACCTTGCCGACGAGATCTTCGTGGTTGCGGTCAATGCCGGTGTCAAGGACAGCGACCAAGATATCAGCACTTCCCAGCGTGACCCCCCAGACATGCGGTGAATGAAGCCTATCTAGAGCCCACTGTCTGTCAAGGTAAGTATCACTGGTGCTGGGGACTTCTGCTTGAGCACTTACGGCATAGTTTGACTGTTCGCTGTCTTCAGCCACCGAAACAACGTCGACGACTATGCTGCCGCTCATGAAGAGGCAAACTAAGGCCACTGTCACAAATGTACATCTCAACCACTTCTTCATGTTCTCTCTTTAACACGTGGCAGGCTGGTCGCGAAATGACCCAAATGTCACATTTTGGAAACCCATTGGTACCATTACAGAAATCACAGTACGATAGTGAAATTGTATATCTTATTTTATCGTTTGTCAAGTGATTTTTTCCAATAATTAGTCTTTTTATCTTTTAACCGCAACGATTCCATAAGATAGTGTTAACTGCCCCCACCAACTTGGCAGTGCTCCGCTCCACAGCTTGACAAGCAAACAACCGTGATGTATCCTTCTCCCACATGAAACCCGATTGCGATTTTCCTGAAATAGTTCTTACCAATGATGCCAAATCG
>Ga0209991_10000848_pt1 | contig 13693 bp, 13 predicted proteins | sample ChitaG_FD_183167 | JGI IMG/M metagenome (GOLD analysis project Ga0209991, IMG submission 183167) | Deep subsurface microbial communities from South Pacific Ocean to uncover new lineages of life (NeLLi) - Chile_00310 metaG (SPAdes)... | ecosystem: Environmental > Aquatic > Marine > Oceanic >...
ACGCCTTTCCGCGGGGTTGCGGACAGAATATTATGGAAGAAGCAAATTGTTGAAAAATTATTTCACCCTCGCTATATGGCCGACGAAAACAAAATATTTACTGGCTCAGATTATCTATGACCCCTGGATTGATAGGCTTACTTATTCTGCTCAGGCAGGAGTCCGGTGGGGAGCTATTTCCCCAAGAGCTGGTATTATGGAATCCAAAGTTGGGGCAGGAATTGATTACTATGCTGCAGGAGATAGACTCAGGTTCAGCCTGGAGAGCTTTGATTTCAACCGCAGTCCTCACCCTTATTTCAGGTTTTGGACAAGATATACGGCTTCCAAATATTTTCATATCCTTTTAGGAATAAAGATAGATGATTTCACCTTGGTACCTGAGAGAGAAATATTCTTTGGCCTGGAGCTAGGCTTTTAATGAAGATAAAATCAGCCTTTATATGTCAGAATTGTGGATTCAATTCTCCGAAGTGGTTGGGCAGATGCCCCAATTGTGGAGAGTGGAATACCTTGATTGAGGAGGTGGAAGAGAAAGCTGATGCTGAATTTTCCTTTCTGCCATCTGATCCTGTCCTGTATGAAGAAATAAAGGAAGCGAAAAGAGAAAGAATAAAGACAGGAATTAAAGAGCTGAACCCTGTTCTTGGAGGAGGCGTTGTGCCGGGTTCCCTGGTGCTGATCGGGGGCGAGCCCGGGATCGGGAAGTCAACGCTTCTTCTTCAAGTGAGCCGTGATTTTGCCTCCCAGGGTGAAAAAGTCTTGTATGTTTCAGGAGAAGAATCCCTGGAACAGATCAAGATTCGGGGCGAAAGGCTCGGCCTTAAAAACGGAAATTTGTACTTCTTGGCTGAGACCAACCTCGAGCGAATTATATCCCATGCTGAAAAGTTGAATCCTAAAGTTTTTATCCTGGATTCTATCCAAACTGTTTTTTCTTCAAAACTGTCTTCTGGCCCGGGGACGATCAGTCAAGTCAGAGAAGTAGCCAATCAGGTTTTTCGGTTTGCTAAGAAAAGTCAAGTTTGCTCTTTTCTAATTGGCCATATCACGAAAGTAGGTTCCTTGGCTGGCCCCAAGTCCCTGGAGCACATGGTGGATGTGGTCCTTTATTTTGAGGGAGAGAGAGACCACAGTTATCGGGTCCTCCGTGCCCTGAAGAACAGGTTTGGGCCAGTCTCAGAGCTTGCCATATTTGAAATGGGTAGCAGAGGGCTTCAGCCCATCTCCAATCCTTCCGCTTTTTTCTTGAAGGAGAGACCAGCCGAAGAAGCGGGGAGTGTAGTAGTCTGCATAATCAAGGGCTCCCGTCCTTTGCTGGCAGAGATTCAGGCCCTGGTTTCTTCGACTCTGTTCACAGGGAATCCGAGAAGGATGACAATCGGCCTCGATCATTTTCGAGTCGCCATGCTTTTGGCTATTGTGGAGAAAAAGCTTGGCTATGGATTTGCCGGAGAAGATATTTATATCAATGTTGCCGGCGGGTTGACCATCGATGAGCCCGCCACAGATTTAGGAGTGATCATGGCGGTTGTCTCCTGCCTGAAGAACAAAGCTGTTCCTCCTGACGTAACTGTTTTTGGAGAAGCAGGCTTGAGCGGGGAAATTCGCTCTGTAGGTCAACCCCTGGCCAGGTTGAAAGAAGCTCAGGCCCTTGGTTTTAAAACTGTCATTTTGCCCCAGGGAAACATTGCTCATTTCAAAAAAGAGGATATACAGGGCATGAAACTCCTGGGAGTTCAAAATATCAAACAGGCATTAAGAATTGTATTTTAAGGAATTGTAATATGGGTGTTTTTATTTTTCGTTTTATCATTATAGCTTTCATAACAGTAGCGGGTTATTTTTTTCCTCCTTTTAATCTTGCTCCTTATCTCGGGGCTGTCACAGGCCTTATTTTGAGTGTTATTATTGTCTACCTTGAGACAAGAATTCGAAAGAGCCAATTTAAGATTATCTGGAGCTCGACAATAGGAACCTTTGCTGGTGTTCTTTTAGGCTGGGGCCTGGGTTCAATTTATCAGACGATTGCAGAAGATGGTTCGACGGCCATTTTTATCAGGATATTCTTTCTCCTGATCATGCCTTACATAGGTTTTTTAGTTGGCACTCGAAAGTTTGAATGGCTGGAACCGCCCCATCTTTTCAGCTTTTTCAAAGAAAAAAGCTCAGGCAGCAGTAGTTATAAGATTCTCGATACGAGTGTAATTATTGATGGGCGCATCGCTGATGTCTGCGATACAGCGTTTATCGGAGGGACACTTGTTATTCCACAGTTTATTCTCAAAGAGCTACAGCTTGTGGCTGATTCTCCAGATGGAATAAAAAGGCAGAGAGGGAGAAGAGGATTGGAAGTTCTGGATCATCTTCAAAAGTCATCTCAGGTATCGACCACAATTTCTGAAATGGATTTTCCTGATATTAAAGATGTGGACTCCAAGCTTATTGAATTAGCCAAACATCTGGATGCCAAAATCATCACAAATGATTTCAACCTCAATAAAGTCGCTCAACTTCAGGGAATTCCTGTCCTTAATATCAATGAGCTCGCGAATGCATTGAAGCCTGTTGTTTTGCCTGGAGAGACGATAAAGGTTTTTATCCTTAAGGAAGGGAAAGAAAAAGATCAAGGGGTGGCCTACCTGGATGATGGAACCATGGTTGTGGTTGATAACTCACGTAAGATGATTGGACAGAACATCGACATAACCGTCACATCTGTGCTTCAGACAACAGTTGGCAAGATGATATTCGGTCGTTATAATGAAGTCTCTTGATGAAAAGAGTTTCTGTTATTGTTGTTGCTGCCGGGGAGGGAAAGCGATTTGGTTTTTCCAAACAATTTGCTCTCGTAAAGGAGAAATCTGTTTTAGATAGGTGTCTTGAAAAGTTTGAAGCACATGAGCAGGTTACAGAAATTATCCTTGTACTGAAGGATGGTCCCCAGAAGGGAGAGTTCATTAAGCGCTATAGGAAGATTGTGGCCGTTGCCAGAGGGGGGAGGGAGAGACAGGATTCTGTCCTTTCAGGATTTAATCAGATTGACCCTGAGAAAGCAGAAGTTGTCCTGGTCCATGATGGAGTAAGGCCTTTGGTCGGAGAAGATTTAATCAGCCGGGTCATTGAGGCAACCCTGACGAAAGGAGCTGTCGTGCCTGCTATCCCGGTGGAGGATACCATTAAACTTGTCGAGGGACAGGAAGTGAGCCGGACGCTGGACAGAACAGGACTTTTCAGGATTCAAACTCCACAGGGATTTTTTTACTCCATCCTTAAGGTAGCGCTTGATAAGGCAAAGGAAGAAAATTTTTATGGCACGGATGAAGCCTTCCTGGTGGAAAGAACGGGAAAGAAAATATCTATTGTTCAGGGAGATCCCAAAAACATTAAAATCACAACCCCCGAAGATCTGAAAATTGCGGAGGCGTTCCTTGAAGATTAAAGCGGGGATTGGTTATGATATCCACAAGTTAGAAAAGGGGCGAAAACTTTTTTTGGGCGGCGTGGAAATTGGTTTTCCAAAAGGATTGAGGGGCTACTCTGATGGAGATTGTTTGATTCATGCCATCATAGATGCGCTCCTGGGAACAATAGGAGAAAAGGATATTGGTCAGGTATTTCCCGATACAGATCCGCGATATAAAGATATTCGAAGCACTGAGTTGCTAAAGGAAGTTGTTGATAGGATTAAAGAGAAAAATATTGAGATTCTGAGCATCGATTCGATTATCATTGCTGAGAAACCTAAATTAGTGCCTTATATTCCTCAGATGAAAGAGATTTTATGCCCTATCCTGGGGATTGGGGTTAGTGATTTAGGGATAAAAGCGAAGACAAATGAAGGGCTGGGAGCAATAGGGCGGGGAGAGGCTATTGCTTCCTGGGCCCAAGTTCTCGCTGGAGAGAAAAGATAGGCTTTTTAATATGAGTTTTGATGGAAAAAGTTAGAGTCCGTTTTGCACCAAGCCCAACCGGGTTTCTTCACGTGGGAAATGCAAGAACCGCTCTTTTCAACTGGCTTTTTGCCCGCCAGAATAAAGGAGTTTTTATCTTAAGGATAGAAGATACCGATATAGAAAGATCTGCTGAAGAATATGAGAAGAAATTGCTTGCAGACCTGCAGTGGTTAGGACTGGATTGGGATGAAGGCCCTGATGTAGGAGGGAAATTCGGTCCATACCGGCAATCACAGCGGCTTGAGATATACAGAAGTTACACGCAAAAATTGCTGGAAGAAGAAAAAGCTTATTACTGTTTTTGCTCTCCTGAAGAGCTTGAAAAGGAAAGAGAAAAAAACCTGGCTTCGGGAGAGATGCCGATTTATAGTGGTAAGTGTCGATCCATTCCCCTGGAGGAGGCGCGGCGAAGACTTGATTCCGGAAAACAAGCGGTAATAAGGCTGCGGACTCCGGGCGAAGGAAACATGAGCTACGACGATTTGGTGAGAGGAACCCTCACCTTTGATTTGAAGCTCACCGGAGACGTGATTCTGGTTCGTTCTAACGGACTCCCAGCCTACAATTATGCGGTTGTTATTGATGATTTATTGATGAAGATTACTCACGTTATCAGGGGTGAAGACCATATCTCCAACACTCCCCGCCAGCTCCTGACCTACAAGGCGCTTTCTTTTCCTCCTCCCCAATTTGCCCATTTATCTATGGTCATGGGCAAAGACAACACGCGCTTGAGCAAACGCCATGGAGCCACAGCTGTCGATCTGTTTGATAAAGAGGGGGTTCTTTCTTCTGCCCTTTTTAATTATTTAGCTCTTTTAGGATGGGCACCGCCGGAAGGAAAGGAAGTGCTCGAAAAAAAGGAACTGGTTGCACTCTTCGATTTAAAGAAAGTCAGCCGTTCTTCTGCTATTTTTGATTACGATAAACTCAGCTGGATCAATCGGCAGCATATAAAAAAGCTCTCTTCTCGCCAGAAAGTAGAACTTGTCTATCCCCATTTGAGAGAGACTGAGTTTTTACCCGAAAAAATGTCAGAAGCTCACTGGGAGTGGCTCCAGAGAGCGGTTGAAGCGTTGATAGAGCGGGTAGATCGGTTTTCCGACTTTCCTCAACAGGTTGCAAAACTTTTCGAATTTTCACCCTCAGAGATGGAGAGTGAAACCAGAAAGGAATTAAAAACAGAAAGTACTTTCAAAGTTATTAAACTTTTTGGTGAAAAGATATTGCAGATTAAAGAGTTTGATTATGATAAGTTTTCCGCCTTGGCACAAGAGATTAAGAAAGAGACCGGCTGTAAAGGCAGGAATCTGTACCATCCTCTCCGGCTTGCCCTTACAGTCAGAGGCTCAGGACTTGAACTGGATAAATTCATTCCTTTGGTCGAAGAAGGGGCAAGACTGAACTTTCCTGTGCCCATGAAGAATTGTTCACAACGAGTGTCTGAAATATTGGATTTTTTAAAGTCGGCCTGATTACCCTGCATTCAGGGAGAAAGGCATGAAAGATACAATATCAGGAAGAAAAAAAGAGGAAAAAGCTGAGAATAGAATCATGAGCGATTCGGAACGCCCCCCCAACTTTATCCGGGATATTATCGAGAAAGATTTAAAGGACAAAAAAAACGACGGTCGCGTCCATACTAGGTTTCCACCCGAACCGAACGGCTATCTTCACATTGGACACGCCAAATCCATCTGCCTTAACTTTGGTCTTGCGGATGAATACAGAGGTCTTTGCAATCTGCGGTTCGATGACACCAATCCCAGTAAAGAAGAAGTTGAATATGTGGAATCGATAAAATCAGATGTTCGCTGGCTGGGGTTTGATTGGGCTGACCGGGAGTACTACGCATCTGACTACTTTGGGCAGCTCTATCAATATGCCGTACAGTTAATCAAAGAAGGCAAGGCTTATGTTTGCAGCTTGAGTGCCGAAGAAATCAAAGAATACCGAGGCACATTGACTGAACCTGGCAAGAATAGCCCCTATTGTGAAAGATCAATTGAAGAGAACCAGAAATTGTTCGAGCGCATGCAGAAAGGAGAATTCGCAGACGGGGCCCACGTGCTTCGGGCCAAAATTGATATGGCCTCTCCAAATTTGAATATGCGAGATCCAGTCATTTACCGCATTCTAAAGGCTACCCATCACAGGACGGGTGATAAGTGGTGCATTTATCCCATGTACGATTTTGCTCATAGTCTTTCAGATTCAATTGAGGGAATAACCCATTCTATATGCACGCTGGAATTTGAGGACCATCGCCCATTGTACGATTGGTTTCTTGATCAATTGAACGTCTTTCATCCCCAGCAGATTGAGTTCGCCCGCCTCAATCTCAGCTATACCATAATGAGCAAGCGAAAACTTCTGGAATTGGTAGAACAGGGCTATGTGACTGGATGGGATGATCCGCGGATGCCGACAATATCTGGTTTAAGGAGACGGGGTTTTACACCTGAGCCTATAAGGAATTTTTGTGAACGGATCGGAGTGGCCAAGAACGAAAGCACTGTGGATATCGCGCTGCTCGAGCACTGCCTCCGTGATGATCTGAATCAACGAGCCCCGCGCGTAATGACGGTATTACGCCCTCTGCGGTTGGTCATTGACAACTATCCAGAAGGCAAGGTGGAAGAATTGGATGCTGTGAATAATCCCGAGGATCCCAGTATGGGAGTGCGGAAAGTTCCATTTTCTCGCGTGCTTTATATTGAGAAGGAGGATTTTCGCGAGGACCCACCGAAGAAATGGTTCCGTTTGTCTCCTGGTCGTGAGGTGCGGTTAAAACACGCTTATTATATCACCTGTGGGAAGGTGGTGAAGGATGAACAAACAGGCGAGGTTATTGAATTACACTGTACCTATGATCCAGAGACACGAGGTGGCTGGTCAAAAGATGAACGCAGGGTCAAGGGAACATTACACTGGGTTTCCGCTGCCCACTCGCTCAAGGCTGAAGTGCGCTTGTATGATCACCTCTTCACAAAAGCAGAGCCTGACAATGTAGAGGATGGTTCTGATTTTAAGACTTATTTAAATCCCAGCTCGTTGGAGACTTTGACTTCTTGCCGGGTTGAGCCAAGTGTTGGAAAAACAGAACCAGGAAGTCGTTACCAGTTTTTGAGGCAGGGTTATTTCTGTGTTGATTCCATTGATTCTTCCCCTAACTCACTCGTATTCAACCGGACGGCAACTCTCCGTGATACATGGGCCAAGATCGAAAAAGCTCAGAAGATGGCAGAGAAATGAAAAATCGAGTGTTATAGAAATCAGGAATTGGATAAAATAAGCCGTCTGAACTCACTTATTGAGGCGGTAAAGTCTTCTCCTCTTCGCGTAAGCAAAGTTTTTATCCAGAAGAACATAAAGAAGAAAAAGATTGCAGAGATCATTGATCTGACCAGAGCCAAACACGTCCCTTTTCTCTTCGTCCCAAAGCAAACGCTCGACAGAATGGACAGAGACCATCAGGGCGCTGTGGCTTTGGTGTCTCCGAAAGAATTTTCTTCCCTTGACTCCATATTATCTTCAGCAAAGGTTCCCTTCTTTATTTTGCTGGATGGGATAGAAGACCCCCAGAACTTAGGGGCGATTATCCGCACTGCTGAGGGAGCAGGAGTGGACGGAATTATTTTCCCTGAAAGAAGATCCGTGGGCCTGACCGAAACGGTCTCTTTGGTGTCTGCCGGAGCGCTGGAGTATGTAAAAGTAGCCAGAGTAAAAAATTTGGCCAGGACGATGGACACTTTAAAAAGTCGTGGAGTTTGGTTGGTAGGAGCTGAGGGCGGGCGCAGAGAGTTTTGGTATGAATTTGATTATAGACTTCCCGTAGGATTGGTCCTGGGTTCTGAGAGAAAGGGATTGCGCCCCCTTATCAGGAAAAAGTGCGATAAAATTCTTTCCATTCCTCTCCTGGGTAGCATAACTTCTCTCAATGTTTCAGCCGCTGCCTCGGTTTTTATTTATGAGGTTATCAGACAAAGAAGGAATACAGAAAAGAATTTGAGGAAATGGGAAAGTTTGAGGAGGTGATGAGCAAAATGGAATTAAAGAAACCGCCAAAGGAGGCTTGGAAGCTCTACTGGGCCTCAGTCTATAATCGCCTGGAAAGGAGAATCGCCTGGATTTTGCTATCCATTGGTGCTATGATTATTCTCTTTTTTGGCGGCTATAAGATGGTCGAGGGAATCATCCAGGCTCCTTCCACCCCCCTTCTTTTGAAAGCAGGCATTTTGACCATTTTAGGAGGGATTGTTGTTTTATTGGTTTCACTGATAAGAGAACAGTTTTTTGTCCGCAAGAGGGAACGGTATAAGGAGGTTGAAAAATGATCATAGTAACAACAGATTTTGTTCCTGGAAAGGTAATTAAAAAGACCTTAGGCCTTGCTCGGGGAAATACAATCCGCGCCCGTCACATCGGACGAGACATTTCGGCTTTCCTCAAGAATATTGTAGGAGGAGAAATCAGGGACTACACAAAGATGATGGCTGAATCCCGAGAGCAGGCTATTGACCGCATGATTGAAGAAGCTGAGGGGATGGGAGCCAATACAATCATCAATGTTCGTTTCACAACTTCCATGATCATGCAGAGTGCCTCTGAGATCTTAGCCTACGGCACGGCTGTTATTGTGGAATAGGAGAGAGGGAATAGATATACGTAATGTTTAAGAAAATATTGCTTCTCTTTTTTTTCATATTTTTATTGCTTCTTTCTTTTTCTGCTCTTCCTGTAAGAAGTCAAGAAGAAGCTGAGAGAGGGGTTATCTCTATTTATTTTATGGGGGAACAAGTCGGCTACGAGGAGTACATCTGGCAGTCCGATGAGACAGGCTACTTTCTTTCTTTAAGAGGCCGAATGACAAAGCTTGTTGCGATGGAAATCGAGAGCCTGACCATTAGCTTGGATAAAAGCTTTATACCCCGTCAGTTCCACTTTAAGGGTTCTATAGGCGGAGTGGATCAAGAGATTTCAAGTTCTATTGTAGACGGTAAAGTGGAGAATATAATTTATGCCTCAGGGCAGGAGCAGAGGATTACAGTGGAAATAAAGAAGGATGCATTTCTTTTGCCGAGCGGTGTTTTCTCACCTTATATTGTCCTGACAAAGAAATTTAGATGCACCCTTCAGGAGCCTGTTAATCTTTCCGCTTATATTATTCCTCATCTTGAAATTCCTTTTACCCTCAAGACAAAAGATGAATCCCCTTGCTCGCTTATCATGCAGCTGGGGGAGACATTGATTGAATTGGAAACAGACGATGAGGGCAATCTGGAAGCCCTCTATATCCCCTCCCAGAAAGTAAGAGTTATCCATAGGAAACCCTTTTTGTCCTCCAGAAGTTCCCCAATAAATTAGGCTCAAAAAGAGCTAACTCATTATATATGTGACAGTTGTGTGATTTCACAAGTGGAAAAGCAAAAAATGGGGGTAATTTTTTCTAAAAAAGATGCAAATTATCTCTTTTTTCTTTTCTGTAGGGGTTTGATTCATCAAATCCACCTTGTAAAACATAAAAAAAATCGAGCGGTGGGCTTGATTTATCAAGCCCCTACACAAAGATGAGAATACCATTTAATTTTTGGGGGAACTCCAGTTACGTACTCATCTTGACATTAATTCAAGCAACTCTATAGAATAGACGAGTAAAAAAGATGCTTTAATTTCTGAGCCAATGGACAAAGAGAAAGATTTCTATCAGTTAGAAAAGAAAATTGTTCTTCTCAAAGAGAAAATAGAAGAAATCCGATCAAGTGAGGAGACTGATAAAGAGGAGAAAATAGCACGACTCAAGAAAGAGATCGAGAATGAATGGACAAGGATAATCCCGAAATTCACCCCAATGCACATTGTCCAGATAGCCCGTCACCCCAAGCGGCCCTATACTCTGGACTATATAGGCTACCTGACCGAGGATTTTGTGGAAATCCACGGTGATCGATATGCAGGCGATGACCCTGCTATTGTGGCTGGTTTTGGATTCTATAGAGGGCGCACTGTTGCTTTTATAGGACATCAGAAGGGACGGACAATGAAGGAGAGGATAGAGCACAATTTTGGACAGCCCAATCCAGAAGGCTATCGAAAGGCCCTGAGAGTCATGAAATTGGCAGAGAAATTTGGCTTTCCGGTCGTGACCTTGATTGATACCCCAGGAGCTTATCCCGGGATTAGAGCTGAGGAGCAGGGCCAGGCCGGGGCGATTGCCTATAATTTAAAGGAAATATCTAAACTCAGAATCCCTGTGGTCAATGTGGTTATTGGTGAAGGAGGCAGCGGAGGAGCACTGGCCATTGGTGTTGGGGATGTAATTTTAATGCTTGAATATTCTTTTTACTCTGTCATTTCTCCTGAAGGTTGTGCGGCGATTCTCTGGAAAGACCAGAAAGCTGTTGCCAAAGCAGCCGAGAATTTGAAGATTGAAGCCAAGGACTTATTGGGTATGAGAATAATTGATAAAATTATTCCTGAGCCTCCTGGTGGTGCTCACATAGATGTTGAACAGACATTCAAGAATGTGGATAAGCATCTAAATCAGACTTTAAAAAAGCTGGAATTGAGATCTCCTGAGGAGAGGTTGGAAGAAAGATACAAAAAATTCAGGAAGATAGGAGTTTTTACGGAAAAATGAAAAAAAAGATTCCTGCCGCAAAGGGGACAAGAGACATCCTCCCTCGAGAAGTAGTAAATTGGCAGAACGTTGAGTCTGTGTCCAGGAGAGTTTTTGAGCTCTATGGCTACAGAGAAATAAGAACCCCTGTCTTTGAAGCCACAGAGCTCTTTGAAAAAGGGACTGGTGAGACATCGGATATTGTTATCAAGGAGATGTACACTTTTAAGGATAAAGCAGGTCGTTCTTTAACCCTCAGGCCAGAATACACGCCTTCTGTAGTGCGTTCCATTATTGAAAACAGGCTGTATCTTAAGCCTGATCCATTGAGATTTTACTATATTGGCCCGATGTTCCGCTATGATAAGCCCCAGAAGGGACGTTACCGCCAGTTTCATCAAGCGGATATCGAGGTCTTTGGCGAAGAGGACCCGGCTGTTGATGCGGAGATCGTGGAGATGGCGGATTATCTTCTTAAAAAACTCCAGGTTTCTGACACAGAAACTTTGGTGAATTCCGTTGGTTGTCAGAAGTGTCGTCCTTCCTATATTAAAGATTTGAGAAGCAAGGCAGTGGAAGCCAGTAGAGTCCTGTGCGCTGACTGCCAGAGGAAGATTACCATGAATCCTCTAAGGATTTTTGACTGCAAAGTTGAAACATGCCTGGAAGTAGCTAAGACTTTCCCCAAAATCACGGATTATCTCTGCCAGGAATGTGAGAATCATTTCAGCCGGTTTTGTGAGTATCTGGATTTTTTCAGCATAAAATACAAAGTTGAACCCCGTCTGGTTCGGGGGATAGACTATTACACAAAAACGACTTTTGAAGTTGTTTCTCCCAGGCTGGGAGCTCAGGATGCGCTTCTTGGCGGAGGGAGATATGACGATATGATGAAGGAATTTGGAGGGCCTGACCTCTGTGGAATCGGTTTTGCAATGGGTATTGAAAGGTTGATTTCTGTTGTTCCTTTCGTGGAGGAGAAGGGAAAATTCCTTTATTTAGCCTATCTTGGAGAAGAATCTAGGAGAGCAGGGATGGAATTCGTGCAGCTTTTGCGGAGAGCGGGTGTGGAATGCCTAATTGAATATAAGGAAAGGAACCTTAAGAACCAGATGAGCCGGGCGAACAAATTGGGAGCGGCCTGGGTTTTGATTATCGGTGATGAGGAGGTAAAGAGAGGGAAGTATCAACTTAAAAACATGGAAACTGGCGTCCAGGAAGAGAAAAGTCGAGAAGACATCCTGAAGATTGTCCGAGAGTCTTCTTAAAGCGTCTTATTTTTCCTGAGAAGGATGGAGGAAATGGGGGCCGATAGACAAATAAAGTGGCGACGAACAACCTATTGTGGTGAGATCCGCCTGGAGCATGCAGGCAAGGCAGTGACTCTTTTTGGCTGGGTTAACAGACTCAGAGACATGGGAAACCTGGTCTTTATTGACCTGAGAGATAGGGAAGGTGTGGTTCAGCTTGTTGTCCCCTCTGATATGGGAACACTCTTGGATGAGGCCAAGAAGATCAGGATGGAGGATGTTGTGGCTGTAAAAGGGACGGTGAAGGAGAGAGAAAAAAGTTCCCGAAACCCTCAACTTCCCACCGGTGAGGTGGAGGTTGTGCTGAAAGAACTGAAAGTTTTGAGCGCGTCCGGAGTTCCGCCTTTTATTATTGCTGATCCTCCTCAGGCATCAGAAGAGCTGCGGTTTAAATACAGGTACATGGATATGAGAAGACCGTCTATGCAGCGCAATATAAGGATCAGACACCAGGCTGCACTTTGCATCCGCAATTTCCTGAGTGATAATGGCTTTTTAGAGATAGAAACCCCTTTCCTGACTAAATCTACTCCTGAAGGAGCGAGGGACTACCTTGTGCCCAGCCGGGAATACAAAGGAAGATTTTATGCTCTTCCTCAGTCTCCTCAGATTTTCAAGCAGCTTCTGATGATTTCTGGCTTTGACCGCTACTTTCAGATTGTTCGCTGTTTTCGCGACGAAGATTTAAGGGCTGACCGCCAGCCTGAATTTACCCAGATCGATATAGAAATGAGTTTTGTTGAGCAGGAAGATATATTCGACCTTGTAGAAGACATGATGGCTTCAGTTTTTAAACTCATAGGTGTAAAAATAGACCTTCCGTTTCCCCGACTCACTTACGAAGAAAGCATGGAGAAATTCGGAACAGACAAGCCTGACCTTCGTTCCGAGGCGAAAATCAAAGATTTGACCGGGATTGGATTAAAGCTCGATTCAACAATCATAAGGAACGCCGTCTCTTCCGGAGGAATGTTGAAAGGCCTGGTTGTGGAGGGCGGAGGAATTCTCTCTCGAAGCCAGCTTGATAAGATAGACCAGAAGGCAAAAGAGCTTGGAGGAAAGGGAGTTATCTGGATAAAGAAGCCAGACGGATTTAAATCTTCTTTGAAATTGGATGAAAGGGATTTCAGTCTTATCTGGGAAAAGCTAAAAGGGCGAGATAAAGACCTGGTGCTTCTGGTAGCGGATGAAAAAAATATGGCTTTAAAAGTTTTAGAAGAGATAAGTAGGAGACTCCTCCTCGAACAAGGAAAGAACAAAAAAACCTTCAAATTCGCATGGGTCACAGATTTCCCTCTCTTTGAATGGAGCGAAGAGGAAAAGCGCCTTCTCTCTATGCATCATCCTTTTACTTCCCCACATGAGGCTGATCTGGCTTTCTTAGATAATGAACCACTCCTTGCGAAAGCTAAGGCATATGACCTGGTCCTTAACGGTGTTGAGATTGGAGGAGGCTCTATTCGAATTCATGACCTGGAGGTTCAAAAGAGGATATTCAGGATTCTCGGCCTGGATCAAAAGGAAGTCAAAGAAAAGTTTGGCTTTTTCTTGGAGGCCCTTAGCTACGGAGCTCCGCCTCATGGAGGTATTGCCCTGGGATTTGATCGCATCGTGATGATTCTGGCTGGTGAAGAGTCTATCCGGGACGTCATTCCCTTCCCCAAGACTACGAGTGCCTTGTGCTTGTTGACAGGTTCACCCGCAGAGATCGAGCCTGAGCAGCTAGAGGAACTGGGGCTGAAAAAAGCCAAAGAATAAAAAAAATGGGAAGAAAAATGGGGACGGTTCTTAAAAAAGGAGGTTAATAG
>Ga0209991_10000850_pt1 | contig 13685 bp, 14 predicted proteins | sample ChitaG_FD_183167 | JGI IMG/M metagenome (GOLD analysis project Ga0209991, IMG submission 183167) | Deep subsurface microbial communities from South Pacific Ocean to uncover new lineages of life (NeLLi) - Chile_00310 metaG (SPAdes)... | ecosystem: Environmental > Aquatic > Marine > Oceanic >...
CTTCCCCGTATTCTATTTTTAGGCCAAATCCTACAGCCTGCTCCTCCATTTTTTGCATTAATTCAGGACCTGCAATGCCAAGGGGAAAGCCAGGATAATTTTCAATAATTTCAGTAAGGATTGCCTGTCCACCAGGAAGGGCTTTTTCAATTAATAGAGTATTCATTCTGGCGCGACTAAGATAGATACCTGCGGTTAAGCCTGCAGGCCCACCTCCAATTATTATTGCATCATATATTTTTTCCTCTTTATCCTTTTCTTTATCATTTGGTTTTGCCTGAGTTAAAACTTCTGACATAATAAAATCACCTCCGTAAAAATTAGCGTATAGCATATAGCGGGTAGCGTATAGTTAAAAATAGTATACCAGTTAATTTAGTCGTTACTTAGTAGGTGCAGACCTTGTGTCTGCCCGTAGGACAGGCGTCTCACCTGTCTATTAATTCAACAGATAGTTTTAGCGTCAAGGTAGTTTTACCACTTTTCTTATATCCTATTATACCAATAACTCTCATTAATCATTACTTTTTTTATTAATTATTTTACCACATTTACCATCATCCAAGCAGCGATTAGAAAAAGAAATATACAGGAAGGTATCTAAAAGATAAAATACATTATAATAAGCAATTAACAGCAAATATTCTTTTTTTTGAACCTGACTTTGTAAAAATTTGTGGATGTCGAGAGAGGAAAACTGATATACGAAGTCTTCTTTCTTTATATATCCTTTTTTTTATTAGAATATAAACTAAAAATAATCTTTATAATCTAATAATTTTTTTAAACTCTCCATTGCTTGTCGTTGCAATCTTGAAACGTGCATTTGGCTCATACCTAACTTCTTAGCTATCTCCCGTTGATTTAACCCATGATAATAATAAAGGATAATAATTAACTGCTCCCTTTTACCTAACCTATCAAGAATCTCCTCTACACCTATCTTATCTATTATCCCCTTAAGTTCTTTGTCCTCTTTGCCTAAAAAATTAACTATTTTGGTGTTTTTCCTATTGCTGAATTCATATTCAACATCTATCGAAATGGGGTGATAGGCATTACCAACCTCAATTGCTTCGAGTACCTTTTCTTCACTAAGTTTTGCCTTTGCAGCAATCTCTGGAATTGTAGGAGATTTATTTAGCTTTTGGGTTAATTCTTCAATAATTTTATTTATTCTTAAATAATTTTCTTGCAGTTGTCTGGGAACTCTTAATCCCCACCCTTGTTCTCTAAAAAAATGCTTAATTTCACCCAGAATCACATTAGACACATATGTAGTAAAAGAAGCTCCCTTGTTGGATTTATATCTTTCAATAGCGCGAATTAAAGCAATATTGCCAACTGAAACTAACTCTTCTACTTGTATGCCTCTATTGGAATATTTGACAGCTAAGAGCTTTACTAGTGGTTCATAAAAGAGAATAATTCTTTCTCTTACTTCTGAATCCTTTGTATTTTCGTAGTTTTTGAAAAGTATATCTATATTAGTATTATCAATTTCTATAACTCTACTATTAACAAAAACATTCATAGGTTACCTACTTATGTATTTTTTCATTCTGACCTCTGTCCCTTTTATACATCTTTTACTATAATTTACTTCATCCATTAGGTTTTTCATGAGGAAGATTCCAAATCCTGGTTCACCTTTCTTCTTTTTCTTTTCAATGTTTAAATATTTCTCTACCGTTTTTTGAGAAATACCTTTCCCGAAGTCTCTAACTATTATTTCCAAGTAAGACATAGTAAGTATAAATTTAACAACTATCCTATCTTTATCGCTCCTTTTAGGATATGCATGCTGTATACAGTTAACACAGGCTTCGCCAATAGCCATTTTAATATCTTCAATGTCCTCATAACTAAATCCCAGGCGGTTGGCTATACCTGAAGCAGTTAAACGTACAACTGACACATATTCAGATTTAGAGGGAACCCTTATTTCTATCAGATCCCACTTTTCTAAATCTCTATCTTGATTATTAATTTCTCTCTTTATTTTCTTCCTATCCATTTTTCCTCCACCTTAAAGCTCTTTTTAAGACCTAAATTTACCCAATTTCTCCTCTTTTGTCCCACATTTCCTTGTATTTTTTGGGTAAGTATCCTCAAATTCAGAGTTACACTTAACTATTCCATCAATTTAAGAAAAACTCGGAAACTACCTAGATAATATATCTCATATTTCCTGTTATTGCAAGAAGCCTCATAATCATTTCCTTCTCTTAAAAGTAATTCATTATCAATTATATATGTTAACCTAATCTTTCTCCAAACTCACAATTCATCTCATCTTTTGTTAATTGTAAAATTTCTTTTTATAGATATCATCTAATAATATAGAAAATACACAATCATCTGTTGAATTATTACCTGTCCTAAATGAATCTGGAAGACCTAATTGTAACCCAGAGTACAGCACTAAAAACATAGGCAAAACTGTTTCCGGTATATTAATTAGAATAGCAATCGGACCTGCAAATAGAATCAATTCACCAGGTAGACCAGGGACTCCATAAGCAATTAAAAATACCATCGGAATAGAAAGTATTAAACTGAGAAGAGATGGTTTGCATCCTAAAATCGTCCCAACTAACCCCGTCAGGATATATACACAAATTAGTGTTCCATTTATATTTAGATAACTTCCTGTCCCAATAACAAATCTCCTTATATCCCTATTTATATCCGGGTAATATTTCTTTACTAAAGACAAATTTAAAGGAGTAGCCAGGCTTTCTGAACTAGTGGCCCAAAGCAGAGGATAAACCCTAATCCAATATCTTGAAAAATATTCCTTAATAGAAAAACCCTTTACCAGTCTTTTTGTCCATAGAATCAAAACAAAATGCCAGATAAAACAACTTACCCCTACTAATAGTGTTCCCAAAATATAAACTAAGAGAATATCCCAAGGACTACTTACATCTATATTGGTTCCTAAAATCCTTATTGGTTCATAAAACATATCTCCCCCGTTTAACTCCATTTGTTTTTCTAAAACATTTGGTAGTTCATAAATATATACACCTATAGTTATCATAAAAAGAGGGATTAACAGTATAGAATGTTGCCCAATATATTCAATGGCTCTGATATAGTTGTTCAATAAATTATAAAGCCACTGATTTTTTTTAGAGATTAAGCCTAAAATAATTGATAAGACAACAGCATAAAAATAGGGATTGGAGATCATCATTTTTATAAAAGAGCTAAATGTACTAACCAGTACCTCAGAAAAATTATTACTGTTATTTGGAAGCAAAGGTAAATCAAATACTAACATAGTAAAGATTACTGCCCAGAGGCATGCAAAAAATCTTCTTAATGTTGTCCAAAACAGAATATATTTTCCAAATTTTCTAATCCTATTAGATCGCATCATGCGAGCAACAACCGGAGCCAAGATTAACAGAATAACCATTGGAGCAATATAGTTATAACTGTTTATAAATAAATCTATTAAAGTACCAGCTTTCGCGGAGATAGAAGGGTTCAGTTTGCCTAATAGAAAACCAAAAAGAAGAGCAAGTATAGTAATTAAAGGTAAGTACTTTTCAAACTTTCTAATAATAAAACGAAAATATCCTACCAGATTCAAAAGAGAAAATTCGTACATCACTTTGATTGCCTGAAATAACCACATTTTTACCTCTCCTCGCTTTGTTACTCTTGATTACTCTTCTTCTTCGTTCCCTTTCATAAATTTTTCTTTAAACAATTTATTTAGACCCAAAGCATATATTCCATTATCGGTAACATTGGCTCCTGTTCTAAAGGAATCAGGCAACCCTACCTGTAAGGCTAGATATAGAGCCATAAAAAGAGCAATAGCTGGTTCTGGTAAATTTAATATCTTCACAACTGGAACAGCAAACAACACTAGTTCACCTGGTATTCCTGGTACACCATATCCAACTATAGCGATTATCGGGACACCAAGAGCAAGTTGTATGAGAGAAGGTTCATAACCAAGCAAACGAGCAACAATTCCTGCCAGCAGAATTACATGCATAGTTGTCCCATTTATATTCATATAGGCACCCAAACCGATTACCAATTTCCTAACCGTTATTTTAACTTCTTTATATGACCTCTTAATGAGTGACATATTGAGGGGCATACTGATGACTTCTGAAGAAGTAGACCAAGCTAAAGGATAGATTTTTAACCAGTATTGCTTAAAGAATTTTTTTATAGAAAAGTTACCCAAATATCTCTTTAAAACGACTAACTGCATCCCTTGCCAGATAAAACATCCTATTCCAATAAGAATCGAGCCTAATATATAAACCCATACTAATCCAAATTCAGTACTGATATTAATATTAAACCCCAGTAAGTTTATATACCCAGCTCCCGCTTTAGATATATTGGTAATAGTATCGTTTGATACTGATTGTGTTAGGGTCTGAGGTAGAGAATAGATATAAGCTCCTAATAAAAGCATCAACAGGGGAATAAAGGGCTCTAAGTAGTCACCAAAAGTCTCTATGCTTTGTGAGGCTTTCTGTAAAGATCTATAAAGTTTTTCCCAAAAAAAGGCAACAATTCCTACTATTATTGAAATCCCGATTGCCCAGAAGAATACATTATAGAGTATCAAATCCTTCAGAAGCATTAGATTTTGTCCTAAAAGCTCTGGGAAATTGTAATTAATTTCACCTCTCGTGTAATTTATAATCGGCAATCTCAAAATAGCTGCAGTAAACACAGCTGCCCATAGCCCAGCTAATATCCGGGTTAGTCCAAACCAAAAGATAATAAATATTGCAAATCCGCTTTCCTTGCCAGCCTTCATCATTTTGGCCAGACTCGGAGCCAAAACGATAAATATGGCTATTGGTGCAAAAAACACTATACTATCAATCAGTTTTGATACAAGGAAATTTGCAGTTTTTAGAACATAAGGTATGTATTTAGCTAAAATGATTCCGAGAAAAAGGGCAGTAATAATGAAAATTGGCATATATGTTCTATAAATCTTGTATATTTTGTTCAGTAACCATTTCATATTAGTCAGCTCCTAATGGTATTTTGATATCCCAATATGCTCCATTACCCTGCACAAATTTGATAAAGATTCTTCCTTATTAACTCAAGACCTGAGCGATTATCATCTTTGCTTTGGATTATTAATTTATATTGGAAATGAAATCCAAATTTACGTTTCAGTAATTTCTCTAACGGATTATCTAAATATCTGTCGGCTATATCTTCGGAAATCTTAGGAAGTCGAAAGAATCTCTCTGAAAAACTTAATGGATTTTCCTCTATCCAGGAAACGACAATATCTTTGAACAGTTCTTGACTATCTTGACTGTCTGACGGGGTTCTTAATAAAATCGTCATCTCTATTATCTTTGTATCATTTTTCTTAAATTCTAACCTTAATCCATCTATTAATAATTCTAAAAGATTACTTATGCCGTGACTCTTTTCATAATCTCTAAGCAATTCATAAAGCTCCCTTCCATAATCAAGCTTCCTTGTTTCTGTCTTTAGACATACATTAACATCCCATTCATCCTTGAGGGTCACATTGATGCATTTCTTGATTACTTGATGAATCTCTCCCTCCTTCAATATCCTCCACTTTCCTATAATCCAACTCATTGTCTTTGCCTCCCATGTTATGTGTTATAACTTCTAATTAAAAACACCACTCCCTGCTCCGCGGGCATTGCAGAAGATTTACCCTACTAAAATACCCGAAGAAACAGGGGCTTTTATGTTAAAATTAATCTCCAAGTTCATCAATTAATTCTTTAACAATGCGTTTCTTAAAATCAGGATTAGTACTGGCAGCATCGATGATCTTCTTTTTAATAGTAGAATCATCTTCTATAATATCCGCAAGTTCATCTGCCACATCTTCTGCTAGTTCATCTAATACTTCTGGATTCTCTACTACTTTTGAAATCACTTCTTTGACAAAATTTTCGTCTTGAAGCAATTTCATGGCTTCATATTTTCCTATGTCTACCATTTTTTTCACCTCCTTCCTAAGTCAATTCTTTTGCTACATAATTTGCTACTCTGGACCTAAATTCAGGTTTTTGTAGGGCTGCCTTTATCACTTTCCCTCTTAGAATTGGATCATCTTCTAATAAATCACTTACCTCTTCGGCAACCTTTTTTAAGATTTCCTCTTTAACTTTATAATCCTCAAGCACAGATGGTAAAATATCCTTTAATAATGTAGTTTTTATATCGGTAGGTTCGGACACCACCGGCTTAGCAACTGTTGTCTCCATCTCTTGTTCTGCAGTCTTTACAACTTTTTGGGCTATAGTAGAGATTTCTTCTTTAGCTTTATAATCCTCAAGCACAGATGGTAAAATATCCTTTAATAATGTAGTTTTTATATCAGTAGGTTCGGACACCACCGGCTTAGCAACTGTTGTCTCCATCCTCTGTTTTGCAGTCTTTACAATCTCTTTGGCTATAGTAGAAGGAATTTTGGTCTTTCGGGCCAACCCCTTTGGTGTAGTCTTTGCCAGATCAGATAAAGTGTTATAACCCGCCTTCCTGAATTTCTCTGCTGTAGCCTTTCCCACTCCTCTTATTTCCTCTAAGTTATCTATCTCATTTAGATTATCCATCTCATTTACCTCCTTTTGATTGCTCCATTTATCTTAAAAACCATATGGTTATATTCTATATACCCCAAAGCTTTAATTTCTAAACATTATATAATGGCAAAATAGTCTACTACGTGCTTTATCTTTTTACTCGTTCTTCTTTTTGAGATATTTAGTCATTCTAACCTCTGTTCCTGCCCCAATAGTTGAATCAATCTCAACTTCATCCATCAACGCTTTTATTAGAAAAAGACCCCAACCAGTTCCCTCAGTCTTCTCTGCCTTTTCCCTTCTGACATAAGCCATGGCAAAATGTGGGTCAAACCCTTTACCACAATGCTTAACCACAATAACTAAACGTTTAGGATAAACTAGATAGCGTACCCGATATGTCTTATACCCAAACGCATTTTTTGACTTGTTATATGCATGTTTAATCACATTAAGTACAGCCTCACCTAAAGCAATTTTTACTTCCTCTATCTCTTTCTGAGGATAATTTGCACTCTTAGCTATTATCTCTACTACCCGACGAGGAATGGAAATATATTCTGTCAGTACAGGAAGAATTAATTCAAATGTTATCGGCTCTATTGATCTATCTTTATCCATTTATCTCCTTCTCTTACTCAAATTTAAAATCTTTCTCTTTAAAGAGCTTTAAACAAGCATCCACTACTTCGGGATCATAAAGAATACCTCTGTTTTTAGAGATCTCATCTAAAGCCTTATTCACTCCAAGAGCTGGTCGGTAAGGTCGGTGAGAGGACATAGCCTCTACCACATCAGCTACCCCTAAGATCCTGGCTTCCAGAATGATATTTTTATCAGAAAGACCGGCGGGATAACCAGAACCATCCATCCTTTCATGATGTTGGAGGATAATTTTAGCTAAGGGCCAGGGGAAATTTATCTTCTCTAAGATATCATAGCCTACTTGAGAGTGAGTTTTAAGTAGACTCATCTCCATCTCATTTAAGTGGCCAGGTTTGCTTATTATCTCTGCTGGTACTGAGATTTTGCCAATATCATGAAGGACTCCTGCTATATGAATTTCTTCAATCTGATCTAAAGTAAGGTTCATCTCTTTGGCTATAGCAGAGGATAGCTGGCTTACCCTACGCTGATGACCAGCAGTATAAGGGTCTCTTATATCTACCGTTAAGGCTACGGCCTGGACAACACCTTCCAAGATTTCCTTTAATTTCTTATAACTTTGTTTAAGTTCTTCTTCCACCTGCTCGGTCTTTCGGTATTCCTGGGCTTCCTTAAGAGCTATGGCGGCTGTATTTGCTAAAGGTTGCAGTCGTTTTATGTCTTCAACAGAGAATTTATTAGGAGTACCACTATCTATCATCAGCAGTCCTAAAACATCCTCATGCAGGCAAACAGGTATAGTAATATGAGACCTGATCCAATTCGTCTCTTTGACGACCACCCACTGCGGCTCTTTACAGGTATCAGGAACAACCAAAGGCTTCTTCGTTTTAACTAATTTTTCTATCAGTGGAAATTCGTCTAATTTTTTTACAAATTTGGAAATAAAACCCTCAATACCAAACTTCTGATAGCCCTGTCTACGTATAATATGAATAGCATTTCCTTCCAGCAATGCAATATTGGCTGAACTGTAAGGAACGATTAGTTTCGCTTGATACAGAATCTCGTCAAGTATTTCAAGAAGATTAATTTTTGTGTTAAGGGTAAGGATTAACTTTGCCAGTGTTTTTGTTTGTAAACGCTGTTCACGCTGGGACCTCAATAGGAATTCATGCTCTTTTTTTTCTTTCTTGAGCTTCTCAATATCTCTTATAGAGAGTAGACTTTCTTTAATATAGTGAGCAAAAACTGTGTAAAGGCGCCGTTCTCTATTGCTTATCGGATGACGCTGCTCCATAAATAATTCTCCTAACTCTCCTCGGTCTCCAAAAGAGAAGTAAAATTGATTTAATTTGTTTTGTTTTACCTTTTCTGATATCTCTCCAAGATTTCTAAATCCAAATGATTTAGCTAACCTACGGTGATCTTTTGGTCCTAAAGAGAGTGCAAAATAACGTATCCCAAAGAGCCTTACTGCTTTTTCCCTTATCTCTTCTACAAGACTTTCTTCTGAATACAAAAAAGGTATGGAAGAGATTTCATAAAGAGCTAACAATTCAGAAATTAATTGATCATATTTCTGGATTTTCTTATTGTCCATCTTTAACCTTCTATTTTCTTCTGATTTCTATCATTTTTCAGTCTTTCTCCTCTTTGTTTCTCCGCCTGCAAAATTGTTAATATACTCTCTCCTCCAATGCAAACAAGCGTATCTAAATATGCCTTTTTATAATAAACCTATTTTATTAATACCCATTAATGAATCTTTTTAAACCTCATCATAATAAAAAATTTATAAAAAATATATTTCAATATATTCTTGGAGTGCAATAAGGAAGAGGTTCTGAAAGTTATATGCAATATCAAAATTTTTAGAAGAAGGACTTTCATTGCAGGATTTTTTAGCAGTTGAACGAACATTACTGTCCAATTAACTATTAGAGGAAGAAGTTTGATATCTATACATGGGGCTATCTTGGCCGGGGTGATATTTATAATATTTCTATAGTAACTAACGTCATATCATCTTCTTGAGTCTTTCTACCTATAAATCTCTTTACCGCACGGAATATAGAAGCATTAAGTTGTAGAGGTTTTAGATCTTTTCTTCTAATAATTATTTCTTTTACTCTTTTTATACCAAATAGTTCTCCCTCTTCGTTCCTTGCCTCGGTTATACCATCTGTATAAAAAATTATTTTATCGCCCCTTTTTAGTTGAACCGTTTTTTGTTCATATTTTCTTCTTCCAAACAGCCCAAATACTGTTCCACGTGTATCAAGATCACAAATATCTTTTTCAGCTCTATGATACCATAGAGGGGGCGGATGTCCTGCCTTACAATAGGTAAAACTAATAGTTTTGAGGTTCAATATACCGTAAAAAGCAGACACATAATGTGGAGAATATTTCTCTAAATGAGAAGCAATAATCGAATTTATTTTAGCAAAAACAATCTCAGGTTCGTTAAAATATCTTATACATTGTTCAAAAGTACTTAGGGCCATTGCCATTATTAATGCTGCGGGAACCCCTTTGCCAGCTACATCTCCAATAGCTATCCCTACTTCACGTTTATCAGTTCTAAATCTTCTAAAATAGTAAAAATCTCCTCCTACTATTTTAGCGGGTAAACTTTTAGCACTTACATTTATGCCTTCTATTGTTGGAATTTCTCGGGGGAGTAAGGAATGCTGAATATTATATGCTATATTCAGCTCTTGTTTATAACGTTTATTTTCTCTAAGTATCTTTTCATAGAGCTGAACATTTTCTATAGAAATTGATAAATGATTGGAACACATACTGATTAGATTTAAAATCTCATTTTTATCAACCCTTATACTTATATCCTCGAAATCTATTACAAAAATCCCTGAAAAAACCATTTTGCATATTAAAGGGAAGACAAAAATAAATCTGGCATCAGGTAGATAAGAGGAAGCCTCTTTGCCATCTATTATAATCGGCTTTCCCTTTCGAACTTTATAGTATATTGTCTTGTCACTGGCAATTGATATAATATTTTGTGAAATGATTCTTTGTGATTTTAGAGGAAGCCACTTAGAAGATATGCCTTTTACAAAACACATATTCTCAGGAGACCATAGATATACAGCAGATTTCTTTATACCTATAGCCTCTCCCAATCCTTTTAGACATATTTCAATTCTCTCCACTAGATTCATAGCTGATCTACTCTTCTCCATCACCTGGCTGAGAAATTCAATTATTTCATAATTAGTTCTCATCATACTATTCCTCTATGATTATTTTGAAGTAAGTAAATAAAGATATTTTTTGTTTATATCATTTTAATTTTTCCAGATATCTCGAGTTACACATTTAGAAACTTGGGGAAAAACAGAAGGATTATTGTACATTCCACAAAACTCATACTTCCTTCAAGAATTTGCATAACCTTCTTGAGGGTTATTTGAGAAATTACTACCATTACTATTATTTTAGTAGTGCTTATAATATAAAAAAATATTTTTGTCAAATAAATTATTTCTGTTTATGTCTACTTTTTATAGTTACTTGATTTGGTAATCTTTTACTACCAATTTCGCTATAGCCTCTTCGGAACTCTGATAAATTTTTAAGGATACGTCCATATTTGTTATCTCTAATATCTTTTGAATAATTTTCCGTGGAGATACCAATACCATATTACCGTCATTCTCTCTAACCCTCTTTAACCCAGCTGCCATTACCCCAAGACCTGTGCTGTCCATATAAGACAATCCCTCTAAGTCTAAAACCACAAAAGGTCTTTCTGCGTCAATTAAAGTCACAATCTTCTCCTTAAGCTTGGGCGAAGTATACACATCCAGCTCTCCTTCTAATTTCAAAATAGTCATATTATTCTCCCTCTGTTCTTCAATAATATTTAAATCCATATCATGCCTCCTTCTTACTACCTTTATTATTTGTTAGTATTCATATTTATTTCCTAAAAACAAAAAATAGTTTTTAAAATATCCAAACATATGAATATATATATATATATATATATATCTTTTCATCATTAACATTTAATATTCGACATAGTTTTTAAAAATCCTTCTTTTTTTTAAAAAAATTTAAAAAAATTAAACAAAATATGCATTATAAGCTTTGTATCAACTCTTTGGGGGTAGTTTTCTTTGGTAAAAAAATTCTTCTGGTTTTGGGTAGAGCTACCCTGATTATTATTAGGGCTTAATATTTTAGTAAATATAAGACTTATCCTTTTTTTATTTAGGTTACAGTAATACATAACGTAATCTCCAAAGGGGCTTCCACGGCGGGTAAGAAATACCTTGTGCTAAAGAAGGAGCTAAGATTATAAAATTACTCCAGGAGCGATAAAATTATATCCATGGTATTTAAAGGACGATTTTCAACGCCAGTATTAACGGGAAAACCAAAAAAGGCTAATAGCACAACATAAAAGTGCCACTCGAAAAGAAACTATGTCTAACCTCCCGCACTTATCACTCATCTATGATTAATTCCCATTTTTTCTTTACAAATATAAAAAGAAATTAACCCCTGCTCTATATAAGACAGGGGCTAATTCCCTCCCCTCGTCTTAGTCACCAATTTCATCGACGAGTTCCTTAATGATCCTTTTTCTGAAATCGGGATTGTCGATAGCTGCATTAATTATCTTCTGCCTGATGACGGGATCATCCTCAAGATAATCAGATATCTCATCAGCAATCTCTTCCGCTAATTCATCAAGGACCTCGGGATCGTCAACTACTTTCTTTACTACTTCATCAACGAGCTTTTCGTCTTGAAGCAGCTTTAAAACATCGAGCTTATTAATATCTATACCCATTTTTATCACCTCCTTTCCTCCTCTAATTTTTCAAAAGGGACTATCTACCACGCAATGGATAACTCTGAAACGGAACCCTGTATAGGGTGGGTTCATTTCTTTGTTACCTTTCTTTTTCTCTCTTCCTTTGGGCTGTTTTTTACTTCCTTCTAATCATTAAAATTCATTATCACTAACTTTATTCCCTCTCCCTTTTCTTTATCACTTTCAACATACTTTAATACCTCACTAACATTTTGATACTTAGGCTTTCTGTATTTTAAATTGGGGTAAATCACTCTAACGCCTTTTTTCTCCAATTCTTCTATTGTCTTAAGATCTACATCGTCTAAATCGTCAAGTTCTACTTCTTCTGTATTTTTTCCTTCTTCATTATTGCTGTCCTTATTGTTGTCTTTTCCATTATCGCTGCTTCTGTTAAAAATCTTGCTCAATTTCTCTTCTGCTTTTCTCAAACCTTCTTTTGGGCCTTTTCCATTGATCTGGATTTTATCCATTAAAATAACTTCCTCTCCGCTTTCTTTCAACTGCTTAACTACCTCCTTGGCAATCTCACTTAAAAGCACCTGCCAAAGGTCGGTCGTCTTGCCCTCTGATTCTTTAGATTTTTCTAACCTATTGTTATTCTTAAGCTCAGAAATAAAATTAGTGGCAATTTCTCTTGTTACCTCTCTTAAAATAAGACTCACTTAACTCACCTCTTTCTTTATTTGGAAGTATTCCTCCTTTATTTCTTATACCCAATTTATCCTAAACTTAAACATCTTGTTTTGGATATTTCTACTACCTTTCAATCGTTAATCTTTCGGCCTAATTGCTAACACTGGAATTTTTGCTTGTCTAATAACGCGCCTTGTCTGCCGGCCAATGGTTTCTTTTTTGTCGCCTTTACGACCGCCAGCACCCATAATAATTAAATCATAATCATTTTTTGCTTCTTTCAAAATCTCTTCTGCCGCTTGACCTTCTCTCAATTTTATTTTTGCCTCTACCGCGTACTTACCTAAAATGTCCTTTGCTTTATACAAATACTCTGTCCTCTTGCTAGGCAGTGCCCCCAACATATCTAGTTGACTCTCGGCTACAGGTTCCAGTATATCCCTGAAGCGACTATATATCTCCGGAACTACATTAATTATGTTTACCTTTGGTTGATGCGGTAAATTTAATTTCCCCCAAAAATGTATTGCTTCCTCGGCATGTAAGGATCCATCTGTACAGATAAGCACTTTGTGTAACGGCTTCGGCTCCTTTACAACTAGAAGTGAAGTCTTTGCTTTCTGAATTACATACTGGGCAATTTCACCAAGAATAACCTCTGTTACCCCAACTAAAATTTCCGAGTATCCTCTTGAGCCAATCACCAACAGATCATAATTTCCCTCGCGAGACTCTCTAATTATCTCATCTGAGATATAACCCTCGCGAATTTTAGTTTCCGCTCGGATATCGTAATTTGCTAAAATATTTTTAGCCCTTTCTAACCATTTTTCTTCTATTTTTGGAGGGTGAGCAAGTCTTCTGGCAATGGTTACTATACCTATTTCTGGCTTTGTATATCGAAACAACTGGCCAGCAAAATTCAAGGCCTTCTCAGCATGTTCTTGACCATTTGTACACATTAATATTTTCATCCTTATATGCCTCCCAAATCAATGAAATCCATTTAT
>Ga0209991_10000851_pt1 | contig 13673 bp, 13 predicted proteins | sample ChitaG_FD_183167 | JGI IMG/M metagenome (GOLD analysis project Ga0209991, IMG submission 183167) | Deep subsurface microbial communities from South Pacific Ocean to uncover new lineages of life (NeLLi) - Chile_00310 metaG (SPAdes)... | ecosystem: Environmental > Aquatic > Marine > Oceanic >...
CTCTTCAAAGACATCGATACACCCATTGGCAGATAAACCATATTTGGTTTTTACGCTAATTCTCGTTTAAATCAGCTTCTCAACGATTTTCATATCGGCGTGAAACTTGAGCGTAGCCTTGAAAAAGATTAGGGAATTCTATGGGAGGCTGCGAAAGGGGAAAGGAGTTCTGTTACCTGCTTGGCGTGAGGTTTATGGTGAAGTTCCCTCTGTGAGTTTTACTGATTTAATCGACGCTTACTTAAAGGATCCAAGCTGCAAAGCGTTCATAGATTTTCTTGCGGATCAAGCAGTTGGAATGGGCTTCTATTCCGTAGTAAATGAAGAGTATGTGCGGTCTGAGGAAGCTAAGCGAGTCGTAGACGAATTCAATGAGAGCGTAAACCTTGACGGTTTATTGCAGATAAGTACTCGAGAAATTGTTGCGTGTGGCAACAGTTTCTGGGAGAAGATCGAACCAGAAAGGCTTGAAACATTAAAGATTTTGCCAATTACCAGCGTGGAAAAGATCATCCGAACTAAGACGGGTGAGGTCCAAGGGTATAAGCAAACAGCTATGTACGGCGGCAAAGTGTTAGATCCTGAACGCATTATTCATTTTTGCTGGAACCCGGTGAACGGAGAGCCTTTCGGTACAGGTGTCTTGCGGGTGCTCTTAGAAAGGATGAGTTTTGATGGTGAAACCCGCATCAGCTTCTTGGAGATGAAGGCACGTATTGAAAATGTTATGCCTGATGTTTTTGAGAAATATGTTGGTCCCGAAGCTATTTACATTTTTGAGGGCGCGAGTGAAGAAAAGGTTGCTGAGTATCAGCGGCTGATAAAGACTATGCCTAAGGCTGGTGCTCGCTGGGTTTATAACAAGCCGGCGGACATCAAGACGGTTCAGATTGACCCGCGGATGAGATTTGCCTACATTGTTGAACATGTTTTAAATCAGGTGTATTTAGGCGGGCAGACTCCCTTACCGAAGCTTTTCACTACGCCGGGGTTCACCGAAGCAAGCGCGAGGGCTGCCTTAGAAACTGCTGAACGCAAAGTCATGTCCCTTCAACGTTTCATAAAGAGAATTTGTGAGCGAGATATCTTCTGGTCCGTGATTCAGCAAGCTGGTTTGGACCCTAGAAAGGCGGATTGCCGTCTGATTTGGGGGGCTCCAGAGGTGCCTGAGCTTCTCGTCTCGGATCAGTTGAAGGCGTTTGAGCTTAGCGTCATACGACGTGATGAACTGCGTAAGATGTTAGTCAAGCAGGGATGGGAGCTGTGGGAACCAGAAGAAGTTGACGCTCATGCTGTCGAAAAGAAATAATCAAAGGGAGGTGAAAACTGGCCATGGTGTTTCAGTTTAAGCTGAAGCTTGGTGTGATTCTCGCCTTGATACACGGCTTATCAATAAGCTGCACATACATTGTTACACAAGGCAACTTGACAACGGTAATCATTGTTGAGGCGTTGGTTACAGGGATCACGGCTGGGCTAAGCCATTACAGAAAAAAACAATAGCATCCAATTCTAGCACACATGCACAACATCCGAATGTCTCCATTTCATATGGATTATATTCTGCCTAGCCTAGACTTGACCTCGCTTATAATCGATCTTATTAGCTCTCTGGTCTCCCAGTCGATTACAGCTAGTATGGCGAAGTATACTATCCCCCCTAGAACAGTGAGTCCCACTGTCAACAATAGTCTTGTGGGATGTGGAATTATATAAAGCAGGGTTGCCATAACTGCCGAGGCTATTGTATATTTAGTGACACGTTTCCAGGGGAAGTTAAATGTTAAGCACTTGTGTGCAATAATGTATGTGCACAGAAGCACGGCTAATCCTACGATTAAGCTGATTAGGGCAAGGTATGTAGCTGCTTCCAACTGGGTTTTTGCCATGTAGAACAAGGCGAAAAACGTTGTCGGTAGGGTTATGGCTGATTGAATGTAGGGTAGGGTGAAGATTTGGAATAATCGGGTTTTTATGAGTTGTTTGAATGGGATTTTTGCTTTGGCGTCGATTTTTTCTGTGCCCACTACGACTGTGCTGAAGACTTGTGATAGACTTAAACTGAAAATGTATATTGCTAAGACGGATAAGACGAATTTGGCCTCGGTGTAGTCTGGGCTTAGGATGGTTAGATAGGAGTCAGATAAGATTATGACTCCAATAGTCATGGGAATAGCGGGCATGAGGACCATTTTGAGGCTCGTCAATATGTCTTGAGGGTCGGTCTTAGAGAGAAGCTTTGGGTATAGGGCGTATGCTAGGAATGTTGAATAGGCTATGATGTTAGCTATGATGAGAGCTGCTCCATAATAGGATCGCGCTAACTCTCCGTATATGAATAGAAAGATGAGGGTGAATGCGGCGATTCTGTTGCCAACTATGTTGTAGAGGTTGATTGGTGAGGCTTTGAGCCACTCTTTCAGGTAGCTCCACCGGACGCTTTCCTTGAGTTCTTTGGCGGTGAGTTTTATGTAGAATGCGATTTGGATGATGTATGGGCCAATCATGCTGTAGATTGCTCCCAGCAAGCCTAGTTTAAGGTGTATGATCAAGGTGAAGCCGAGAGCGACCCTGCAGATTTCATATATGAGTATGCCGTATCCGATGGTTTGTGGCTGCTTGGCGAGTAAGACTGCTTCTAGGGCGGATATTGTGTAGAATTCAATTATTTGGATCGATATGATGGTGTATAGCATTGCATAGTCAGCGCTAATTTGTAGGGCTGATAGAATTGTTGGGAGTAATACGAGGTAGATGGAAGCTGATATGATGGATATGAATATGTTGGCGATAAGTCCTGTTTTGGCTGATCCTGCATGTTCTCTGGCTACGAAGCGGGTTGTCCAGAATGGGAGGACGCCTGCGAGTAGGATGAAGTAGCTTAGGACATCGCTGATGTTTCCCCAGATTCCAAACTGCTCTTTGGAGACGCTTCTTGTGATCATGAGAACGAAGGCAAGTCCGGTTGCTATGCTGAGAAGGCTAGATGCAAATAAGACGAATCCAGAGTATCTAAGCCTGATCTCGCTCTTGACCATACAATCCACGCTTACCGCGCTTAGTCATACTTGCTTACCGCTCTTGGAAAGGCAGTATATAAGAGATGTGAGACGTTAAGGTGGTTGACACAATCATTGGTAGAATACTGAGATACGCGCGCATAAAAACCAAATTGATTCGCACTTGATGCAGTCTAGTTTTTCAATTCCTTTAGTGTATACCATTTAACGAGTTTGGCTAGGCCCTCTTTGAGGGAAACCTTGGGATTGTACCCCAAAACTCTTCTGGCTCTGGATATGTCAGCGTAACTGTGTCGGATATCGCCCATCCTCGGATTCACGTATACAGGTTTAAGACTCGTCTTACCCATAATTTCCTGAAGCGCACTCGCCAGTCGATTCACCGTGGCAGCGACTCCCGTGGCGACGTTAAAAACTTCACCAACTGTACTCTTTCTAGCCAAAGCGAGCATGCTAGCATCAACAACGTCTCGGACATGTATGAAGTCTCTAGTCTGTTCTCCATCACCATAAATTATTGGCGGCTGGTTACCTAACAACCGATTTATGAAGACGGTTATCACCCCACTATAGGGGCTACACGTCTGCCTAGGACCATACACGTTAAAGTAGCGTAGACAAACAGTTTCGAGACCATAAACATCCGAGAAGACCCTGACATAGTTTTCAGCAGCTAGCTTAGAAGCCCCATATGGAGAGATTGGCCGAGGGGTTAAATCCTCATGTTGAGGTAGAGTCTCCGTTTTCCCGTAGACAGCAGCAGAGGAGGCGTAGATGAAACGCTTCACATCAGAATCTACACAGGCTTTGAGTAAGTTCAAGGTTCCAGTCACGTTTACTTCATTCGTCAGAACCGGATTTTCCACAGAGCAAGTCGCACCTACTAAAGCAGCTTCATGAAAAACAGCGTCTACATCTCGCAATATGCCCTTAACCAAATCAAATTTTCGAATATCACCTTTAATGAAATGAAAATCCTTTCTACCCTGATGATTAGTTACGTTTTTCAGTCGACCTGTGGTAAGGTTGTCTATTACCGTAACTTCGAAGCCGTCGGTTAGAAGTCTATCAACGATGTGGCTTCCTATAAATCCCGCTCCACCAGTGACAAGAATACTCGAATACTTACGTGACATGCTGACACACGCATTGAAGGTGTAGTATTTTGCTTTACCCCGATACAGCTACTTTAAGGTTTTCAGTTATTTCTTTAGCATAGAAGCTCCATTTAAAGTTGTTGAGGACGTATTCTCTAGCAGCCTTGCCCATGGCTCTAAGGTGTTTCATATCTGAGAACGCGTTTAGGACAGCCTCTTTGAGCTGCTGAACATCTCCCGGTTCAACAATCCACCCAAATTCAGGCGAAACAATCCAAGGTATTTCACCAACCTTACTAGCGATGACCGGCTTAGCGCAGGCAAAAGCTTCTAGTATCACATCACCGAATGCCTCAATATATGATGGAAGCACCAATACGTCACACATATTATAGTATTTCGGCATATCAGAATGCGGCTTTAAACCGAGATAGTGAACATTGCTTGGTATTTCATGCATGCTTATACCAACAGCGCCAACCAAAAGAAAATGAATATCTTTTAACATTTTCGCGACCCTAAGTAGAACATATATGCCCTTTACAGGAGAAATTCCACCAACAAACAGCACAACTTTAGAATATGGCTTTTTGACCTTCTTAGGCCTAAATTTATTTACATCCACCCCATGATATACGATTGCAACGTTAGATGGGTTAACGCCCCATCCCAAAACAAGTTCTCTTAACTCATGATTTAAGCATATTACACGTTTTGCTCTAGTCACAACAAGTCTTGTTAGAAAATCGCCTAGAATCCTCTTGATAACGTTATAGCGGAGGATCGAGCGAAGTTTGACTTCGTTGGTCCGTAACCTAATTACAAAGGGGGTTCTTGAAAGCTTAGATGTTAATAGGCCACTTAGTTCATAATATATCCCGTCTAGTACGTAAATTACATCTATTCCATATTTTCGGCAAATCTTGAACGCCTTTAGAGCGGTTGGTAAGGCAAGGAGCGGTGAGGAAAAATGAATGATTCTGGGGATTCTGAGGTGATGGAAGATGATGGATTTCTCTTTCAATTTTCCCTTAACATGACAGAGATGAAACTCTTCAACTTCTCTAGCTATCACTGGAAGGTAAGGTGGATAACGGCTAAGTAAATTAAGATCTTTAATAAAACTGAGAATACGCACACTCTTCCCTCAAGCGAAAGTGTAAAACACTCAGACCTAAAATAACCTTGGGAAGCCTTACTGGAAAAAGTTCTTGACTCTTCTTATATGCTAGAAATTTGATGAATTGAGACAGCGCTGGCATATTCAACTTTATTTCTGGTTCTCTGAGTTTTAAGTAATGAAAAAGGTAGGAAACAAAATGGAAAATAGGTAACAGACTGTATTTGTTTGCTAGACGAGAAAGTAAAACCGAATTGTGATTTGTGTTGTAGAGATGCAGGATTGAAATGAAATCTCCAAGGAATATCTCTCTGTGCTTGAGCATGTGGAGATGGAACAAGATGATTTGGTCTTCAATTGATGGAACATAAACTTCGGTGCCGCTAAAACTCTTTTTTTCCCTCCTAGACCACAAATCTTCGGTTGGTATTTCTATTGTGCAGCCTCTCATATGTCGAATGCTTCCAGCGTGTGGATCTGGACGTATGAGTCCAAGTCTGACTGTTTCTTGTAAAATTGGGTACACTCTTTCGAACTCTTCAGTGGTTCTAAACAGTAAATCAGCATCATAAGATGCTCTAGAGTACAAAGCTTGTTTAACCAACGTAAATTCAACGTCATTGCTTATCAATTGCTGGAGGAGTTTTTGAAACCCCAAGTCATATCGTCTCTTATTCCGCTCCCACGTTTTCAGTTGAGACGAAATGTAAGGATCGCTATAAAACCTTGACACTGTTCTCAAATATATCAGTGGGACCCTGTTTTCCTCTGCTCGATTGACTAAATCTCTTAAGAGTTCCTTGTCTGCTGCTTTAGAATCGTGAAGAATAATAGCTACCAATTTATCCATTTTCTCTTCTCGGTCCGTTAAGAGTTTTTCAATATGGTCATTGCACACTCACTCTCGTATGATGACGTGTAATTCAATTTTAGGTTTTCTACTCTTATTTTGAGAAGATCATGAACATTGTGGAATTCATGAGATATGTCTCCATACGGAAAAAAGTTTAATAATTAAGCAAACTATAGCGAACCTAACTCCGAATCTGATAGATTTGGCTAAAGGCACTAAATGTTCCCTTAGTGGATGTGCTGTTTTGAATTTTCTAAATTTGTTTGGGTATCTCCGTCTCATTTCGGCTTCGCTTTCCCTGTACCATATTTGTTGATGCCATATCCCCTTTAGACTCGCTATATGATCGTCATCATGGTAAACCTTACTTTCCTTATCCACTAAAATCTTGTATCCCAGTTGCCTAACTCTGTAAGATAAATCGTTGTCCTCCCCTGTGGTTAGTGTCTCGTCAAACCCATTCACCTGCGTGAAGGGTTCTCTTCTAATGGCCATACATCGTGAGGGTGCAAAATCATAGCTTATTTCCATATGAAGATAGTGAAATGCTCGACTTACGATCTTACCTGTTCCATCGCTGACGACTATACTATATATACCAACCTTTGGATCTCTAAACGCATCCACAACTCGACTCAGCCAAGTTTTTTTAGGGTAACAGTCAGAATCTAAAAAAGCGAGTATATCTCCCTCAGCGCTTTTCGCTCCGTGATTCCTTCCGATACCCGGGGCACTTCTTTTGTGAGGCGGTTCTATGACAACCCTTGCTCCATACTTGTTTGCAATGTTTCTAGTTCTATCGGTTGAGCTCGCGTCAACCACTATGACTTCGAGTGGAGTATACTCTTGATCAAAGATGCTCTTCAAGCATTTACCTATAGTTCTCTCCGAGTTTTTCGCAGGGATAATCACGGAAATCCTTGGCTTCTTCATGACCATTCTTCCAATCATCTACTCTATAACTGCTCTTCAATTATATTTCCGATTCGTTTCTCAAATATTAAAGCGTCGAACTAGAAGGCTTTGCTTTACATAGTGTATTCCTTCGTAGCAGGATCGGCTCCTGAAGTGCTGTATAAAATGAGTTGCAGACGTTCAAAAGGAAAAATTGTTCATCAAAATCATATCTATTTTAGCAAGCGCGTGCGTTCTATCTAATCAAGTCGGTTCTCTTTCTGTAGTTTTCTTAGGGTTGCGAGAAGGCTTTTCATTGATTGCTTGTTCCCAGGCAACTCCTTTACGCATAGTAGTTGAAAAGCAAGATTTGGAAAGTTATATGTTAATTTCTGGCTTATATCGGAGATAATCTGAAACAGTCTTCTCGGCCTGAATCTTATATATGCTTCTTCCTTCCTCAGAAACTTCAGCCCATTGATTCCCTTAACTTCATAACCCATGTTTCTAAACTCTTTGATAGTCCACCCTGATCGATGAACCTGACAGATGTTTCTATCATACTCTGATTGACATAAAAACCCGTTTGGAGTGAAAACTACAACGTTCTTCCTCGCAATTTCTTCCATAGTTTCAATCAGATGACGTGCTTCACCCTTCGTCAAATGCTCTATAAGGTCCAGGGCCACAACCGTATCAAAAGACCGCGGTCTAAAACCCAGCTTTCTCACATCCGCCAAGACGTAGTCGTCATGGATTCGCGTTTCCTTGCTCTTTAAAAGATAAGGCTTGAACATCTCAGCTCCAACTGAATAATAAAAAATTGTGGAAAAAGACTTTATTGGTGAGCTCTTTCCACAGCCCAAATCTAAAATGCTTCTGTAACCAGTCAGTTCGCCTTTTAAACAAGAGACGTAGGGCTTACCCTTTATCCTTCTGTAGACCTTCTTAATAATCCGACTTAGCCTTCTCAGTTTCAACATACTCCATTAAAATTAGTATGAGGAAATAAATAAACTATTAACTCGCAAGGTATGACTTGCTATAAAAACGCTTTGTTAAATGAGAACGCCTGATTGAAAGAAAATAAAACGGAAAAGGGAGAAAGATAGTCCCAAATAATTTTTTCGCGCACTAAAAGGTTGGAATGAAAATTAAGCATTCTTAGCGTATCAATTTTTCCAATCATGAGGAAGAGCTACCTTCTGAATTAAGATACATATAGGTGGATTTGTGAGAACTTTGAGAGTTATTTGTAATTCACTTGTCATAAGAAGGCGATAAGCTGGAGGTATAAAGGTATATATGTGAAGGAGGTGAAAAAGAATATGTTATGATTTCAGTAGTGTGTATGTACATTGATGAGGAGCACCTAAGAGAGAATCTACTAAAGAGTTTAGAGAATCAAACAGTTGAGTTCGAACTGATCAAGATAGACACTACAGCGTTTGAATCAGCATCTAAGGCACTAAATTATGGCGGAAGAATGGCAAAAGGCAAGTTTATAATGTTTGTACACCAAGATGTGATATTGTTTGGTAATTTTTGGCTAGAAGATGTAGAGAGAACCTTAAATAACATCCAGCACTTAGGAATTGCTGGTTGTGCTGGGTCAAAAAAAGGCAATCTTCAAGTTGGATTTATAAAGGACAGAGATAGACTATGGGGGAAACCATTGACCAAACCAGAATTAGTGCAAACCTTAGACGAGTGCGTTCTAATAGTTCCAAAGATAGTTTTTGACAAACTTCAATTTGACGAAGAAACATTTACTGCATGGCACTGTTATGGTGCTGATTATTGTTTATCTGTAAGAGAAAAGTTGGGCTTAAATGCCTACGTAATACCAGCATTCATACATCATAATTCTCCCAGTTTAAATGTAAAGGATTTTTTAAGAGAGCAAGCAAAGTTGTTTTCCAAACACCAAGCCTACTACAAACATATCTACACACCATGTGGAGAACTCACTGAGACACTAAGACTAAAAATATGGCCTATAGTAAGCATATTGAAAAGATCGAAAATAATTGGCCCATAGTCCTGATGTATTATAGGAAAGTAATATGGCCTATAATAATAAGAGTCTATAGATGATGGGGTGAAGGCAGTATAACCCTCCCGATTCTCGAAAGTGATTCTATTTTAAACATAGTTTACTAAAGTTTTTAACACTAAATATGACTTGTTATAAAAAACGCTTTACTAAATGAGAACGTCTGATTGGAAGAAAATAAAACGGAAAAGGGAGAAAAGGTTTTTTCATCACACAAGTCTTAATGTAATCATCAGACACTTTTCTCAGGTTATACTTGATCCACTGCCTTTTCTTCCAAACGTATCTAAGATTCTTTAAATTCCATAAAATACCTTTAACCAGTGCTGTAGCCATATCAAGCCGACGCTTAACGATGTAATACAGGGATTCACGAAGATAAATTAATACAGGTATGTTAACATACTTAACTACATTCTTCATATCATAGTTCTTGAGTAATGTAGCGATTCTATTTTTTGCTTGATGGAAACGAATTAGTGGCGGTCTGGTTTCCGTGTCCATTCTGCCTCTATGATACACAACTGATCTATAAGCTAACGTAACCTTATAGCCTGCCAACCAAGTTCTCCAAGATAAATCCGCATCCTCGCTGTATACAAAATAGGCAGGATCAAACATCCCGATCTTGCCAAAAAAGTCTCGTCGTATAATTAATGCGCATCCGCTGGCATATGATATAATATCGTTCTTATCGAATTGCCCTTTATCTTCCTGCATAATTCCCCTCATGTAAACATTTCCATGGAAATCAAAAAAATTTCCAGCCGATTGAATATACTTTGGCTCTTCTAAAAATAGTAGCTTGCTTTGCGCTACACCTATCCTTGAATTAGATTCTATCGCCTTAACTAATTCTTTAAGCCAATCCTTTTCTACTCTAGTGTCGGGATTAAGAAAGATAACATAATCTCCCTTAGCGTATTCAACTCCAATGTTATTAGCCCCGGCAAAGCCTTTTTCTTCATGAAGTTCAATAACCTGCACCTCAGGAAAATTCTTTTTGACATACTCGGCACTGCCATCCGTTGATGCATCATCAACTAATATTATTTCAAATGGTTTATTCAATTTTTGAGCTAACAAAGACTCAAGACAATCTTTAAGCCATTTCTTTCCATTATAATTAGAAATGATTATCGATGCATAAGGTTTCATTCTCAAGGCGCATGCACGCTTTTCCAAAACCATTCATTTTCACGGTACCATTTAATCGTTTGTCTAATTCCGTCTTCAAACGAAGTTTTAGGTTTCCATCGTAAATCATAAGTCATTTTCGTTCCATCTAACGCATATCTTTCATCGTCCTTTAATCTTCCCCCTTTATAACCTTCAAAAAGATGTTGTTTATTCATTAGCTTCAATACGGTTTCAGCAACCTCTGGAACGGTCAGATAAGCATCTGGAGGTATGTGATATATTTCTCCTACTAGTCCGTTCTCTAATATTGTCAAAAGAGCGTCACACGTATCTTTAACGTAAATCCATCCTCTAACAGAACCCCCCTTATATAAAGTGAAAGGAACATCACTCAAACACCTAGTAATCATTTTGGCTATAAGCTTCTCTGGATGCTGCCGAGGACCAAAATTATTCATGCTTCTAGTTATGATAGCCGGGACTTTAAAACTATGTAAATACGCATGACAATACATTTCCGCTGAGGCTTTACTGGCAGAATAAGGGTTTCTTGGTTTAACAGGAGCATCCTCTTTACAATATCCTTTAGGAACATCACCAAAAACTTCATCTGTAGACACATAGATCAGTTTGGGCTTCTTTTTAAGATGTCTTATAACCTCAAGAATTGTAAATGTACCTATAAGGTTTGATGTTAAGAAATCTCGTGGATAAAGGAAACTTCTGTCAACATGAGTTTCAGCTGCAAAATGTACAATCGACTCTACTTGCTTTATAAGGTTCATCATAAGTACGGCGTCTGTAACATTACCGGCAACGAATTTATATTTTTCAGTTTTTTCTAAATGTTCAAGTACTTTAGGATTCATAGCATAGGTATGACGACTTAGATTAATTGTTTCCCAGTCTGTTTTTTCTATCAGATAATCCATAAAGTTCGAACCGATAAACCCGCTACCACCTGTAACTAAAACTCGCAATTAATACACACCTCTTCTCAATTTTAGGATGATTCCCTAAATACTTTACGATGTTTTAATATACCCTTCTGATAGAAAAGCTTAAAGAAATACTCCGCAACTCTTTCTAGCAACTTCATTTCTCCACCAACTTTCTATATGGTTCATAATACGATTTTTCAAATTCTCCATCCAACCATTCAAGAATCAAAGTATCTTCCTTCGCAGTAAACATATGAGGAACACCCGGCTCGAAATGTATCATTTCTCCTGCCTTAAGCGTTTTGATCTCTTCTCGTCCATCCTTTTTGTATCTAAATTCCATACAACCAATCAATACGACATCATGTTGAGTACTTTTGTGATAATCTCCACCTCTCAACATACCCTTCTTTGTAAACACTATCAGAAACTCTTTTCCTCTAAACAATATTCTATGAAGTGAGCCTCTTTTATCTTCATGAATTTTTTCTATCTCCATTCCACACGACCTCTTATTCCATGCACAACTTGCACCTTTTCTTAGGCTCTCAACAGCTTTTTAATGTTACCATATGCGTATTTGCGAAACTTCACCTCGTAGCATGATGCGTCCTTCAGTGCACTTCGTATAATGTCTTGTTCTTTCTTCTCAAGCTTTTGTAAATCAAACTCTTGGTCACTATAGGCATACGCTATGAAAAGGTGGTCAATCCAATAGATTCTCTCCCAGAGATTTAACAATGCGAGGCGTTTAACAGCTATGTTCATATCGATCTCATTTACACTATCATCTGCCGCTTGTTGAAGCAGCACCAGTTTACGAATCTTGCATCGCCTTTCTATCCTAGCATTTTCAACTAGTTTTGTTATAGGCACTAAATGTGTTATTTCCAGTCGTCTCCTTACAATGGGGATTTGTTCAATTAATTTGCCGATTAATAACTTGAGTTTCACTTTGTTGCTCAGTTCAAATTCACTGGCATGCGACAAGGATAACTTAACATTCGCTGGAAAACAATATGCTTGCCCATAATTGTCGATGATTGTCATGTCATCGGATAGGAAATTAGAGGCTTTCTCCTTAACCAGTTTAAGGGCAACCATCGTTTTACCCGTTCCCTGCCATGCGCAAATCAAGCACCCTTCACCATCTTCGCTGATGCAAGCTGAATGTACCAAGGCATGATTTTTGGCTAAAAGTTTGAAATTCAGAATGTTTCCTATAAGCGTCCCAAATGGACGTAACTTAACGTATCCACTTGTAGCGTCTAGCTCTGTTTTTCCAAACAAATTTTTAAATCGTATTGAACCAAACTTTCGTTTTTCAATAACTTCATTTTTTCCTAAATAATATCTTCCTAGCCTATTATAAACGCTGAGATCCCTGTCAAACTGCTTTATTTTTATCATCAAGTCCAATTTGTTCAGTCTGCTTGTTACAAAGTAGGAGAGACTTTTATCTAAGTCAAGATATCCTTCTGCACCTATCTTTAGAAGATCGTGGATGTTATAGAATTTTTTCACCATAGATGCCTCCATGTGGATGACAACTTAAACAGTATCTAATGACGTACTTTTGACTAAACAGGCTCCTCAAGTACTCTCCAATCGTTCTCTCCGAGTTTTTCCTAGGAATTATTATGAAAATTCTTGGCTTTTTCATTGTAAATCTTCCAATCATCTACTTCCATAATTGCCCTTCGATTATATTTCTGATTCGTTTTTCAAATATTGAAGCGTCAAACTCGAAGGCCTTCTTTTTGGCTTTTTCACTCGCCTCAGACCATAAATCCTTGTCTTTAATCAACTCGCTAATGCGCGTAGATAACTGCTTCATGTCTTTCCACGTAAGAGCGGCATCACCTAAACACTCAGCTGGACCGCCTATGTGATAAACGATTGGGACGCAACCAGCCGCAGCTGCTTCAACTACTGAAATTCCAAAGGGCTCTGCACAGAGATGAACGTATGCTTTCGCCGAGGCAAGTTCCTTATAAAAAGGCGTCTCTCCACTTTTTATTGTAAGATTATCTGGACTTTGCATGCACAGTTTTTCATAATAACCTCTATGATCTTCACTTATCTTTCCGATAATTACAAACTGAACGTTTGGCAATCTTCGGGCGACCTCCAAAAGCAGGTGAAGACGTTTCCAAGGAACAAACATTCCAATGCTTACTACTTTGTCCTCACGATCTGACCATGTTTGTTCTGAATAGAATTTCTTAACGTCAACGGGAGGATGAACCACTAGAGGTTTGATATTTAAATACTCCATAATTTTCTTGGCCGTAAATCGAGAATTTGTAAGAGCCAAGCTTATCTTCTTGACCCTTTGACGGATGAAGAATCTTGACATTGCATAGTAAATAGATGAAGTGAGGTGCTGCCTTTCTTCAGGGGGAGGGGCTGCTAAAGTCGGGTAGTGAATGTAATTGATTAAGGGTGTGCCTGGAGAAGGATCCGAATAGACCTGTTGTGTTTCAATTAAGAGATCGTAGTCTCCACATACTTGCCGAATTAAACGATTTAATTTTCTGGTGTAGACCAGC
>Ga0209991_10000853_pt1 | contig 13659 bp, 12 predicted proteins | sample ChitaG_FD_183167 | JGI IMG/M metagenome (GOLD analysis project Ga0209991, IMG submission 183167) | Deep subsurface microbial communities from South Pacific Ocean to uncover new lineages of life (NeLLi) - Chile_00310 metaG (SPAdes)... | ecosystem: Environmental > Aquatic > Marine > Oceanic >...
ATGCCTTTGGAGGTATTAAAGAAAGGCATGAAGGCTTTAGGCCCTATTTTCGCCGAAGGGTACGGGCAGACTGAAAGTGGCCCAGCCATTTCTCACCTGTCGAGAGAGGACCACAATGTTTTGGATAGACCTGAGGAGGAACAGAAGAAACTCATGTCGGCTGGCCGGCCAGATATTGGCGTACAGGTCAGAATTGTGGATGGCGAAGGTAACGATATCAAGCCTGGTGAAGTGGGCGAGATAATAGTACGGAGCAAGCAAATCATGGTTGAATATTGGCACAAGCCCGATGATACACGCGCTAACATCATTAAAGGCTGGCTTCATACCGGGGATATGGGCTACTACGATGAGAAGGGCTATATCTACATTGTAGATCGGAAAAAGGACATGATTATTTCCGGTGGGGAGAATGTCTATCCAAGGGAAGTGGAAGAGATTCTCTACCAACATCCCGCGGTTCTGGAGGCGACTGTCATCGGTATCCCTGACCCACACTGGATAGAAAGGGTTCACGCTATAGTAGTGACAAAGAAGGGAGCAAGCACTACCGCCGATGAGCTTATTGCCTTCTGCAAAGAGCACATAGCAGGTTATAAGGCACCAAAGTCGGTTGAGTTTGTTGATTCCCTGCCCAAGAACCCTGCTGGCAAGATTTTGAAGCGCGAGCTAGGGGAGAAGTACTGGAAAGGGCTATATAGGAGGATTTAATAGTTGGCGTTTCTATGAACGTAGCGACCTGTGCTATAAGAAACTCAGATGTGGGGTAGCAAAATGCTTGGCGGTTACCGTGCTTTGGATTTGACTGACAGTAAAGGATTCTTCTGCGGCAAAGTCCTGGGTGAGCTTTGGGTTGATATATTTAAGGTAGAGAGGCCCGGTGGTGACCCCTATGCCACCTTCCTAATCCTTAAACTAACATTATATCTAGACTAGTTTTTGGGGGTAGGTCAATTAGCAGTACTGCCCTGAGCTACTGCCACTTTACAGAAGGTGATGTTTGTGGTACGGACTGAAGATGAGCTAATAAGCAGAAATGAAGCAGAAGCTACAAAAGGCGTAATTTTCAATATACAACATTATTCCATTCATGATGGCCCTGGAATTCGAACCACTGTTTTTCTGAAGGGATGTTTCTTGTGGTGTCTCTGGTGCCAGAACCCCGAGTCGCAAGCATCGCAACCTGAAATCTTTTTTGATAGTGAAAAGTGTACCGGATGTGGGAAATGTACTCAGGCTTGCCCAGAGGGAGCCATCGAAATTTGCGAGGGACGATCGAGGACGAACCGGGAACTTTGCAAGGGTGCTGGAAATTGTGCTGAAGTATGCCCCAATGAGGCAAGAAATCTCATGGGGAGATATGTCACAGCCGGTGAGGTTTTCAAAGAAGTAGCAGGAGACTCAATATTCTACCAGAGGTCGGGTGGTGGTGTCACCCTGGGTGGTGGTGAGCCATTAGCCCAACCTCAGTTTGCGATTAGCTTGCTTAAGCTCTGTAAGGATATTGGCATACATACAGCGCTCGATACGTGTGGATACGCCAGATGGGAAACCGTGAAGCGGGTTCTAAATTATGTTGACTTGGTGCTGTATGACTTTAAACATATGGATCCGGTAGAACATGAGAAGTGCACTGGGGTATCAAACGATTTGATATTAGATAACGCGAGAAAGATTCATCATGAGTTGTCCATTCCTATTCTTGCCCGGGTACCCATAATACCGGGTTACAATGATTCTGTTGAAAACATTGAGGTAACAGCTAAATTCATAACGACTGAACTAGGGAATTCAATAAAGGTTCATCTTCTGCCGTACCATAAGCTTAGCGAGACAAAATACGACAGGCTGGAAAGGCCGGGCAACTCAGTCTCTATTGAACCTCCCAGTGAAGAGCGTATGTCGGAGCTCCAGAAGATTGTCGAGTCTTTTGGGTTAATAGCTTACATAGGTGGATGAGGATGTCGAGGTTAGGCAGAGTCATACTTGGGCAGAGTAATGCGCCGGGTCAGACCAGGAAGATTTGAGAGGAATGGACGCATTTAAGACGATGCAGAAGCATTATCAGCAGCGTGACCTTGCCGCCAGGGAATGGAAGGAAAAAGGGGGAAAGGTGGCAGGTTACTTCTGTAACAATGTTCCCGAGGAAGTGATATTGGCTGCCGGTCTTTTCCCTCTTCGAATCAGTGGTGACCCGTGGGGTGGTACAGAGGTAGCGGACAGATACACTGAACCCTTTTACGAACCTGATGTGCGTTCCGTGTTTAATATGCTTCTGACCGGGCGGTATGATTTTCTGGATTTCCTGATTATTCCACATTCTAGGGATGCTATTCTCGCATTGTACTATCACCTACGTAAGATGAAACAGATTGACCCTACCCTGCACCTACCGAACCTTCATCTTTTTGACATACTTCATACAAGGTTTTGGATGACCGGCCTTTACATTCGTGACAGGGTGCGTGAGCTTAAGAGGAAACTAGAGGAATGGTCGGGGAAAGAGATTTCCAACGAATCGCTATCAAGAGCCATAGCCATCGGAAATGAAAACAAGATGTTGCTGAAGAAGGTTGCCGCCCTGAGGGCAGCTGAGCCACCGCGCATCTCAGGGGTGGAGGCACTCCAGATAATCGGGTCATCCATGTTTATGCTTAAGGAGGAGCATAACAAGCTGCTTAGACAATTTCTGAAAGAGGCCGATCGGCTTCCTGCCAAGGACGGTGTAAGGCTATTTGTCGAAGGAAGCCCTATTGATAATCTGCAATTCTATGAACTTGTCGAATCCTGCAACGCTACGATTGTTGGTGAGGATAACTGCTGGGGCAACAGGTATTCTAATGACCCAGTGGACCTATCTCTTGACCCTCTAGAGGCTATTGCCGAGAGATATCACCTTAAATCACCCTGCCCTCGGATGCATTCCATGGACCGGAGAGTGGAGTATTGCCTGCAGAGTGCTGTAGAGGCCAAGGCGCAGGGGGTGATTTTTTTCTTTCTTGAGTGGGATAATGCCCCGGCCTGGGAGTATCCTGACCAGAAAAAGGCACTGGAAGAGAAAGGTATACCGACTTTGTGTTTTGAGATGCAGAAATACTTTCTCTCTGATCCTGAACGTGAGCGGTTAAGAACCCGTATCGAGCAATTTGTTGAAGCTATAGGCGTGGAGAAAAAGTCGGCAAATAGTTGTAATTCATAAGTAGACAGAGGTAGACAATGGTTGACAGTTTATTGAGCGGCTTTCAGGCTCTGGATCTAACGGATGAGAAAGGGTTTGTCTGTGGTAAGACTCTGGCGGCTTTAGGGGTGGAAACAATAAAGATTGAGAAACCTGGGGGAGACCCGGCACGAGGCATTCCCCCCTTTCTTCATGACGTACCGGATCCTGAGAAAAGTCTGTACTGGTTTGCTTTCAATACCGACAAGCGGAGCATAACCCTTAATCTGGATGCGAGCCAAGGGCAAGACTTGTTCCGGAAACTAGTGGAGAGAGCTGACTTCGTGCTGGAGTCGTTTACTCCAGGCTATATGGATAGCCTGGGGCTCGGTTATGAAGCGTTAAGGCGAGTAAATCCTAGGATTATTGTGACCTCGATAACCCCATTTGGGCAGAAAGGTCCCTATGCTCAATATAAGGGGAGTGAGTTGGTAGCTTCTGCCATGAGTGGAGTCATGGTAAGCACTGGAGACCCGGATCGGCCACCTGTCAGGGAGGGGCCTGATTCTATATACTTCCGCTCTAGTGCTGCGGCTGCTCTCGGGACAGTAATGGCCCATTACTATCGTGAAAACACTGGCGAAGGACAACAAGTTGATGTTTCCCTGCAGGAGGTTGCCGCCAGCAGGACCTCATCAGACCTGGTGATATGGGAGTTTGATAAGCGCTTGATAAAACGAAATGCCACTATCCGTACGGTTGGCGCTCGTGCTACTCAATGGCTCTGGCGATGTAAGGACGGGTACGTGTTCTGGCCGTATATGGGTGGTCCGGGTGGAGCGCCGGCTAATAGCGCTCTGTCACAATGGATTGACGACGATGGATTGGAGAATCCGCTTAATCAGGTGACAAATTGGGACGAATTTGATTTTGCCACATTGCCCAAAACAGAGCTTGACGTCCAGCAGGAGGCAATACGCAAGTTCTTCATGAACCACACCAAGAAAGAAATCGCTGAGGAGGGATTAAAGAGGGGGATAAATGCAAGTGTGGTAAATAATCCTGCCAATGTGCTTGAAAACCCGCAACTTGAAGCACGGAGCTATTGGGTAGAATTAGAACATTCCGAATTAGGCGTTACGCTTACCTATCCAAAGTATTTCTTTTTAAATAATCAGACGGAGAACTTTATAAGACGTCGAGCGCCACTTATCGGTGAGGACAACGACGATATCTATGCAAATGAGCTAGGGTTGTCGAGCACTGAAATGGTGGCATTGAAGGAAGCAGGTGTTATTTGAGAAGGAAGAACAAATAAGGCGGGTCAGTGGAAGTATGGAAAAGCAGGCATTAGCTGGAGTAAAGGTTCTGGATTTTGGCTGGGCTTTAGTCGGCAGTTTGACTAGCAAACAACTTGCTGACCATGGAGCGCAGGTGGTCCGTGTCGAATCTATCACACGTATAGACCTCACGAGAACAAACCGGATGGTCTCCATGTCTTCCGCAACCAACCCGGATGATAAACCATGGTTTACCCATCTTAATACCTCAAAATATGGCATAGCGGTTAATTTGAAGCATCCTCGGGCGCGGGAGGTCATAGACAGACTTATTCGTTGGGCCGATGTAGTCAACGCTAACATGGTTCCGGGGACACTGGGTAGGCTGGGTTTTGGCTACGAATATATTAGGAGTATAAAGCCCGATATAATAATGGCCGAAGGGAGTGCGTATGGCCAAACAGGCCCCATGGCGCACAAATGGGGCGTTGACGGAACTGGCGCGGCTTTGTCAGGCTATCTCGATCTCACCGGGTGGCCAGACAGGGGACCAGTAGGCCCTAATGTTCCCTATGGTGATGTCGTGCTTCCGTTCTTCATTGCCTTAGCCATTGTTGGTGCCTTGGACTATAAGCGCCGCACTGGGAAGGGGCAGTATATTGACGGTAGCATGTTTGACGTTTGTATTCATCAAGTTACTCCAGCTCTTCTTGACTGGGAAGCTAATGGACACTTACAGACCCGCAATGGTAACCGCATCGCCTATGCTGCCCCACATGGTGTCTTTCCCTGCAGGGGAGACGACCGGTGGTGCGCCATCGGGGTGTTTACTGATAACGAATGGGAAGCTTTTTGTCATGTAATAGAGGACCCGTCCTGGACAAGAGAGCCGAGGTTCACCACCTTAAGCTCAAGGAAAGAGAACGAAGACGCCCTGGAAGAGCTAGTAGCAGAATGGACTAAACAACATTCAGCCGAGGAAGTTATGCAAATGATGCAGGCAGCCGGTGTGCCGGCGGGCGTGGTGCAAACTATGCAGGATTTATTAGAACACGATCCTCAACTGAAAGAGAGGGAGTTTCTTGTGCCACTAGAGCACCCGGTAATAGGGGTCTTTGGTCACCCAACCCCTCCCTACAAATTGCTGAAGACCAAAGCGCAAGTAAGGACTTCCCCCTGTTTGGGGGAACACACCGCGTACGTCTGTACCGAGCTTCTTGGTATGTCTGATGAGGAGTTTATAGAGCTGTTGCGTGAGGGGGTATTCGAATAGAGCAGGTTATTGGGGGTATACGGAGTTGAAATATAGGAATGACCAGAGGGAATGTCCAATGGTCAACTCAGGAGTTAGCATAGGGAACCGAGCTAGGGGTGACTAGCGAATCCACAAGTATACAAGAGTGAGTGGATGGATGCGTGAAGTAAGAAGTGTTAACGATCAGCCTAAGGCTGGCGGCGGGCAAGGGGATAGGAGCATCAAGCAGTTGAGGAGCTCCGTCGAGGCAGCTGCCTACCAGAAAGAATGGTTCAAGAAGACGAGAGAGAGAATAAGCGAAGGCGAGTCCTTCGCTATAGCGCAAGCTGATACACCCCATGAAATATTCCTTACCATGGATATACCGGTTATACCTGTTCAGTGGTGGTCGGCAGTTATTGCTGCCAAGCGACTGTCTCCTTACTACTTCGATTTGATGAACGAGCGGGGCTATCAAAGGAACCTTTGCCGTTACTGCTGCCTGCCATTGGCTTGTACCATGGACCACAATCCAGAGCGTGCACCCTGGGGGGGATTGCCCAAACCCACAGTGCTATTAGCGGAACTAACGTGTGATTCACATTCAAAGATATTTGAGCTCTGGGCCCGTGAGTATAATGCCTGCTTCTTTCCGCTTGAGCATACCGCTCGCACAGCGTCCCACTCTCGTTGGTGGGAAAGGATAAAACACCACTGGGACGAGGTAATTGAGCCTCATAGACTGGATTTGAGGGTTGAAGAGCTAAAAGCGCTGATAAGATTTCTGGAGGTTACCACTGAAAGGACATTCAGCCACGCCAAGTTTGTAGAAGTCATGGAGCTAGTAAATGAGCAAGAAGAGTATTTCAAGAAGACGCGTGACTTGATAGCTGAGACCGTTCCTTGCCCGGTAAGCTTAGCCGACCAGTTCGCCAGCACTATGAATCCACAGTGGCACCGAGGCACGCAGTGGGGGTGCGACCAAGCCAAGAGATTCTATGAAGAAGTAAAAGAGAGGGTAGATAGGGGCGAAGCAGTTTGTAAAAATGAAAAGCTCAGGCTGATGTGGATTGGGGCAGGGCTCTGGCATAATACCGCTTTCTATCAGTACTTTGAGGGGAAGTACGGTGCTGTTTTTGTCTGTTCCATTTATCTCTCTATTGCAGCCGACGGCTACGCTCGTGATTGCCTTAATGACCCGCTGAGAGCTTTGGCTAGCCGCCACTTGAGCATGGGAGAGCACTTACGCCAACCAGACTGGCTCCTGAAGGAGGCGAAGCTGCATAAGGTCAGTGGGGCGGTTATGATAGTATCCGAGAGCTGCATACGTGATGTTGGGCGCATGTTCACACAGATAGCTTTCGAAGATGCTGGTATACCGCTACTTCCCATTTATGCCGACGTCGTTGATGCCAGAGAATGGGATGATGATAAGATCAAATCTCAAGTTTCCAGCTTTATTGAAGAAAGGCTTTTATCCTAAAGGGAGGTAAAAGATGATCGACGAGACACTCACGATGATGGCTGTAGGGGATTTGATTCTTGACGAGCCACAAGCCGAAACCTATTTTGCTTTTGTGGCGCCGGTGCTGAAGTCAGCTGACGTGGTAGTTGGGCAAGGAGAGGTCGTCTTTACCGAACGTGGTTTTTGTTCATCTACAGACGTCCCCGCTCCAGCTTGTGACCCGAGAAATATGAGTGCTTTACCCTTTGCCGGTTTTAACGTAATCACCCTTGCTGGCAACCATGTCTGGGATTCGGGCCCACCAGGGATAGAGGACACAATAGCTGGTCTTCGAAATTATGGCATTGCCGTTGTTGGAGCCGGGATGAATATCGACGAGGCTAGGCGACCGGCCATAGTCAAGCGTAATGGAACACTATTTGGTTTTCTGTCTTACAATTGTGTTGGACCCAGGGAATCCTGGGCGACCAATAAGAAGCCGGGGTGCGCCTATGTGCACATCCTTACCCACTATGAATTGGATCATGCTACTCCTGGAGGTCCTCCGGCAATATACACCTTCGCTGAGCCCAGAAGTCTCGAATTAATGGTAGATGATATCCACAAGCTCAAGTCCCGTTGTGATGTTCTGGTAGTAGCTTTGCATAAGGGGATCGCGCATACGACAGCAAAGCTAGCAATGTATGAAAAAGAAGTATCGTATGCCGCCATCGATGCTGGAGCTGACCTAATCCTTGGACATCACGCTCACATACTCCGAGGAGTCGAGCAGTACAAAGGAAAAACGATATTTCACGGCTTATGCAATTTCGTTGCCGTTACCCAAGCCTTAACAGTTGACCCTACCCGGGACTCCCAGCAGTGGGCTATGAGAAGGAAGGAACTCTTTGGCTTCGAGCCAGATCCTGAGTATCCAACGTATCCCTTTCATCCTGAAGCAAAGCAAACAATAATTGCCAAGTGCACCATAAGTGATGGTAAGATCACCCGGGTGAGTTACCTTCCCTGTTTGGTCAATAAACAGGGACAACCGGAGATACTCAAGAATGACGAAAGGGGACAGCAAGTTTTCAATTACATGGATAAGATAACCCAAGCAGCAGGTCTAAATGTTCGGTATGAATGGGACGGGAATGAAGTAGTAATCCATTGATAAGGAATTAGGGGGAAGGGGATAGAATATATCATAAGCAGCTGTACCATGAATAGGCTGAAATTGTATTGAGAAAAAGGCCTGCCCTATTTGACAAGAGGGAGGGTAGTGTTGTAATTTTCTTTCAATTGGGCTGAAAAATAACCAACTTTTGAAGGTAACCGTGAGACGTCAGTCGAAGGAGGTGATAGATGAGGTAACACTAAATATTCAATAGAGCAAAGTCTTGTCTTATTAAGTTAAGGAGGAACAAGTGAAAAAGAAAATATTGTTAATACCGCTGGCATTGTTGTTAGCCTTCAGCTTGGTTGCTACCGGCTGTCCGGCACCGGCGCCGCCACCAGCACCACCACCGCCGCCACCCCCAGAGGTTATAAAACTAAGCTACGGCTCACTCTATGGCTCAACTCATACCTTCTCCATGGCGGATATAGCCTGGATTGATAAGATAGAAGCGGACACCAACGGCCAGGTTCGTATTATGCCGTTTTGGGGTGCAGCCTTAATCAGCAGGAAGGAGAGTTGCCAGGAGCTCGTTGCCGGGGTTGCTGATATTGCCTATATTGGCCCCGGCTATTCTGCATTTGGATACGAGATTGACAAGGGAGTCCTGGCGTTTTACTATGGGGTTCCCGGCTATGACGCTCGACGGTTTCTTCACAAAGCAATCTGGAATGGATTTCCTGAGTATCCGGCGGAATTTGCTGACATGAAGATTCTGTGCACAGCCGTTAGCTCGACTTATCAGCTGCTTAGCAACAAGCCCGTCCGTACTCTAGAAGATTTCCAGGGCTTGCGGGTTAAAGCGGTGGGGAGCTTCCTAGACCTAGTCAATGCGCTGGGAGGCGAGGGCATAGATATGCCTATGGGGGATGTTTATACCGCTTTACAGAAAAAAGATATAGATGCTGCTTTAGTCCCTTACTCGACCATCAAGGCATTTAGCTTTCATGAAGTGGCAAAGTACATGACTATCTTGGACCTGACTGGTGGGTGTCGCCCGGCGAGAGCAATGAACCTGGACGTGTGGAACAGCCTGCCACCGGATATCCAGCAGATTTTTGACGACAGTATTGAGTTCTTCGAGCAAGAGGATGATAAGTGGCGGGACGGTGATGATATAGCCGGTAGGGAACTCGGCGAGCAGGAAGGTATGGAGTTTATCGGGCTATCAGCGGAGGATTTAGCCGCGGTTTATGAACTTCTGGAACCCGTAATGCTTGAAGCGGCAGCCGGGCTTGATGATAAGGGACTTCCCGGAACCGAAATCTTTAATGAGATACGTCGTCTCATAGAAGAAAAAGCGTGGGAGGCTTAACTGACACATAGAGAACATAAACCCTGGCACATAAAGTGGTAATAATTCCTTGCCCCGAGGCAAGGGGCAGTGGGATGCAAAGTATGCAATATTTGGCTAACCTTGTTCGCCGAATGAGTGGGTGGGGTATGGCTTTGGGGGCCGTCTTCCTGGTAGGGATGATGGTCCTCATTGTAGCGAGCGTTATTTACCGCCGTGCCGGGCATATTATACCCGGTACCTACGAACTATCTGAGCTTATGATAGTGGTGGCCGTTGCCTTTGCCCTGGGCTATGCGGCGCTGAAGAAAAGTCATATTGTAGTAAAATTTGTGGTAGCTCGATTTCCCCAGCGGACTCAGGCGATTCTGGAAGCTGTTATGTCCTTTATTTCCCTGGCTACCTGGGCAGCGATAGCTTGGGCAGGTTTTCTTCTCTTGTCTAAAAGGTGGCTCAGAGAAGAAAGTGTAATGCTCTCGGTTCCTTACCTCCCGTTTAGATTTGTCTTTTTGTTTGGTTTAATCTTGTTCTGTTTGGTATACCTGATAGACCTATTTAGGGCGCTGAGCCAGGCGGTGAGGAAATGAGCCCGGTTGCTGTAGGCGTTATCGGTTTCGTCGTTCTTTTTTCCCTTCTAGCTTTGGGATTGCCCATTGGCGTTGGCATGGTTTTGGTGGGCTTTGGTGGGCTATGGTATTTGATATCGCAAGGTGCTGCCATCGCCAAAATGGGATTTATCCCATTTGAAGTGGTAGCTAATTGGTCTTTGGCCACCCTGCCCCTTTTTCTACTTATGGCTCACGTTATCTTTGCCTCCGGATTGAGCAAAAACCTGTATGACGTTGCTGCTAAATGGCTGGGGCATCAACGTGGGGGTATAGCTATGGCTACTGTGGGAGGATGTGCCGGGTTTGCTGCAGTCAGCGCCTCCAGCCTAGCCACAGCAGTTACTATGGGTCTGGTGGCTTTACCAGAAATGAAAAGGTATAAGTATGACCCGGCGCTGGCTACCGGCTGTGTCGCTGCTGGGGGGACTATGGGCCAACTTATCCCCCCCAGCGCTGGCCTTATTACCTATGGGATAATCACCGAAACATCCATAGGCAGGCTTTTTGCTGGCGGCCTAGTGCCAGGAATACTCGAGGCTATCTTCTATATGGTTACCATTTATATTCTTTGCCGGTGGAAGCCTAGCCTTGGACCTCGAGGACCCAGCTTCAGTTTCAGAGAAAAGGTGGCGGCTTTTGGGAGCTGCGGTGAGATAATAGGGTTAATTCTCCTTGTCCTGGGGGGTATCATCCTTGGTTGGTTTTCTCCTACTGAAGCCGGGGCAGTGGGCGCTTTCGGGGCTATCGTTTTTTCCCTAATCAGAAGGCGACTCAATTGGGAAAAATTCAAGCATGCTCTGGTTGAGACGATGAAGACCACGGGCATGCTCTATGGTATCCTAATTGGCGCCTTTATTTTTAAATACTTCATGGCGGTGACCACTATTCCGTTTGTGCTAGCCGATTTTGTCGGCGGGCTGCCCCTGCCCCCTCTAGCCATTATGGCACTTGTTATGTTAGTGTATATATTCCTTGGTTGCGTTATGGATGCGCTGACCATGATTCTGCTTACTATACCCATTTTCTTTCCCCTGGTTTTAAGCTTGGGCTTTGACGCAATATGGTTTGGCATAATAATAGTGAGAATGACAGAGATAGGGCTGATTACCCCGCCTATAGGTATGAATGTATACGCCATCTCCGGGATAGCTCCAGATGTGCCTATAACTACTATATTTAAGGGCGTAATTCCGTTCCTTATAGCTGATTTCTTTCACGTGGCTCTCTTGTTGTTTGTTCCCGCAATTGTACTGTTTTTGCCCGGCATCATGATAATGTAGAGGCGGGCTAGGATGCGCTCGGTTGTTTTGATGTGACGATGAGGGCGTTTTCTCCATAGTAAGAACTCCCTCTATAATAGCTCCAAAATCGGGGGTGATTAGGAAAGAATAAGGAGGAAATGAATTATGGCTGATGACCTGGCCAGCGCACAAATTTGTTGAGGCGATTAAAGATGTTCAGCCACAGGTGATGGGCTTAAGTGGGTTCTTGACCCTCGCTTATGATTCCATGAAGAGCACTATAGCCGCAATCAAAGATGCTGGTCTGCGAGACAAGGTGAAAATAATGATCGGTGGCGGTCAGATTAGCGAGCAGGTAAAAGAGTATGCCGGCGCTGATGCCTACGGCCGAGACGCCATGGCCGGTGTATCATTAGCCAGGGCATGGATAGGGGGCAAATAAGTGGATAAGGAATGGACCAGGTTATCACCGGAAGCAAAGCTGGAGAAGAAGTTCGAGTCATGGCTTATGCCACAAGGGATAGATTTTATCAGTGCTGAAGCAGAGAAGGCATACAAGGAAAGGGCAACCAGGATGAAGGACGCTATGCAATTGAAAGTGCCGGATAGGGTTCCGGTCATCCCCAGTATCGGGTTTTTTCCTGCCTATTATGCCGGGATAACAATCCAAGAAGCCATGTACGACTACGACAAGCTTTGCCAGGCATGGCGAAAATATACTTTTGACTTTATGCCAGATGCATACTCCAGTTGTGGCCGTGCTGGGCCTGGGAAGGTCTACGATATTATCGACTATAAGCTTTTTGTATGGCCAGGTCATGGCATTGGTCCCGATACGCCTTTCCAGTGCGTTGAAGCTGAGTATATGAAAGCTGATGAATATGATGCGCTGATTCAAGACCCGTCCGATTTCTGGATGAGAATTCATTTACCTCGCATTATCGGTGTGCTGGAGCCTCTCGGCAAGCTCTTTCCATTTTCACGGGTAATTGAAATTGGTACTATAGGCAGTTTTGTCTTGCGGTACGGCAGACCAGAAATCCGCGCTGCGTTTGATGCCCTTTTCAAAGCAGGAGAGGAAGCTATGAAATGGAGAGAGGCTGTCAGTGCCTGTGATAAAGCCATAGTGGCAGCCGGGTTCCCAATGTTGGGCGGTGGTGGCACTAGAGCACCTTTTGACGTGCTCGGTGATACTCTCAGGGGAACCCAGGGCGTGATGCTGGATATGTACCGGCAACCTGATAAGCTTCTTGAAGCTATGGAAAGGCTTTCACCCCTGATGATTGAGATGGGGGTATCAAGCGCGCGTTCCTCGGCTAGTCCTCTGGTGCTAATACCTCTACACAAAGGTGCCGATGGTTTTATGTCTGATGAGCAATACAAGACGTTCTACTGGCCCACCCTCGGAAAGGTTATCCTGGGTTTAATTGACCAAGGGCTCATACCGTTTGTTTTTGCCGAAGGCTCCTACAATAGGCGTCTGGAGATTATCAGTGATTTGCCCAAAGGCAAGGTCGTATGGAGGTTTGACGACACAGATATGGCCAGGGCCAAGGAAATCCTGGGTGATAACGCTTGCATCTATGGGAATGTGCCGGCGGCAATACTAAGCACCGGAACGACCGATGAGGTGAAAGCCTACTGTAAGAAACTTATAGACGTTGCTGGTAAAGGCGGTGGCTTCATCTTATCCTCCGGGGTAATAATCGACACGGCCAAACCGGAAAACGTGCGGGCTATGATAGAATTCACCAAGGAATACGGCATATATGGGTGAGCAGTAAATACTGGCAACGGCTCGCGCATGTGAAGGCGATGCCACGCCAGCTATCATTATCGTATTGGAAAGACACGTCTTAGTATCCCGCAATATGCCCAATTAAAGGCGGAACCAATCCTTGAGTAACAGGATTATGAAAACCCATACAATCAGCTTCGAGCCTCTGGGTCTGAGGGGCCGGTGCCGGATAAATGAACCTCTTATGGCTTGTGCCCTCCGGCTCGGTGTGGGTATTATTAGCCTATGCGGAGGTCAGGGGAATTGCCACTCATGCCAGGTGCAGGTCTTAAGTGGAACCGTGTCAGAACCAACCCCCAACGAGCTGGAGGCCTTTTCATCCCAACAACTAAAGGATGGCTGGCGTCTTGCCTGCCAGACCTATCCAACCAGCGATTGCAAATTGACTGTGCCACCTGAGTCGATGACCACCCCACAGCGGGTCCA
>Ga0209991_10000854_pt1 | contig 13659 bp, 12 predicted proteins | sample ChitaG_FD_183167 | JGI IMG/M metagenome (GOLD analysis project Ga0209991, IMG submission 183167) | Deep subsurface microbial communities from South Pacific Ocean to uncover new lineages of life (NeLLi) - Chile_00310 metaG (SPAdes)... | ecosystem: Environmental > Aquatic > Marine > Oceanic >...
TAAGGTGGCCTGAGTGTGTAGGAAGATCTTCTACATCAATCCTACAACAACCACCCCTTTCAAACTCTATTGTTGCCTTAGAACCTTCTGTTAATAAAAATGATGCTATCTCAGCTACTGATGGGAGGTGTCCTGCTATTAAGATCCTTTGATTGCCAGCATATTCAGCTAAGGCCTTGATGGTTTCTTCCGGAGGGGTCATGGCCTTGACCTTTTCTGTCTCCATAATCTTTTCAGGTGGAAATCCTACCTCCTTGGCTACAATGGAAGCCGTCTGTTTGGACCTTTTCTTAGGACTTGAAAGGATTACATCAAGACTAATCCCCATTTTTTTGAGGGCTTTTCCACTTGCATGAATCCTTGCTTCTCCACCAGGACTTAAACCCTCATCAGGATCCTGCTCTTTGGGGAGGGCAGATCCATGTTGCATGAGATATATTTCCATATGATCACCTCCTAAGTTAAGTTTAAACGTTTCGGAAATTCTACAAGTTATCGAAAAAATACAGATTTATTAACACTATCCTGTGTTATTTTACATATGGAATAATGGAATGTTGGAAAAGTGGAATACTGGGAAAAAGAGAGGAAAAAATTAATTTTAATTACTCCGAATTCCTCAAAACCCCTGGCCCAGACCTGATTTACATGAGCTAAGCACTAAGGCTTTCGTTTCCAATATATTATCATAACATCAGCATGTTACAGGCAAGTCGTGCCAAGGCAGGCCATAATTCCAATATTCCAGTATTCCCTGGCCCAGATCCGCCTGTCCCGATATAATCGGGACGGGCAGGCCTGGCTTAAAAGATCTTATTCTACAGTATCCAATTATGAAATATTACAGAGGCAACAAAGTGCTCCAGACAAGTCGTGCCAGGACGGGCCAACTTTCCAAACGTGGAGCAAAGTGATGCTAACTCCTTCTACTTATCTTATATTTTTACACGAGAAATGACAATCATGTATCATAAATTATCATTGACTTCTCATGTAAAACACATAGATTATTGGTTCAATAAAAGACCTAAAAAATTCGGATCTTAAAATAAAAGACAATATGCCGGCCAGACTTGAAATAAGATTAAAGCACGAGCTGGTTGACGCAGAGGGAATGAGCATCAGCCGCAAGACATCTGCCTACTTTGGACTAAATGTCACTGACACAAGGGTAATCAGGGTATTAACCATTGACGCTGATCTTAATGGTGATCAGTTAGAAAGGATTAGGACAGAGATATTTACCAATCCCGTTACTGAGGAATCCTCTTTTCTTCCCCTGGCAGATAATTTCGATTGGATAATATGGGTAGGCCTCAGGCCAGGGGTCAGGGATCCTGCAGGCAGCACAGCAGTTGAGGCTATAGAAGATCTTTTAGATATAAGTTTTAAACACGATGAATCAGTTTACACATCCAAGATATATCAGATAGGAGGAGATCTCAAAAGAAATGATGTGGAAACAATAGCAAGGGAAATACTGGCTAATGAGATCATTCAGCAATGGAGAATATATAAAAGGCCTGCCCGCCGTCTGGCAGGCGGGGATGAATGGGATGATCAAAAAGGGATCGGCATAAATATCCCAAAGGTTTACCTTGATAACCTACCTCAAGTAAGAACATTTCCAATAAAAAGCGATGATGAATTACAAAGGTTGTCAAGAGAAAGGAGCCTTGCATTACAGAAAAGCGATATACAGGTTATAAGAAAATATTTCTTAAGGGAGGACGTGCTTTCAAAAAGAAAGGATATTGGGCTTGATCTTCCAACAGATGTTGAGCTTGAGTATATATCGCAGGCAAGAAGTGATCATTGCAACCACAATACATTCAGGGGTCTTTTTAGATACCATGATAAGGCTTCTAATCATAAGGAGATTGTTGATAATCCCTTTAAGACATGTATTGAAGCCCCCACCTTACAGATAAAAGAGAAAAAGGACTGGGTTATCTCTGTGCTCTGGGATAATGCAGGTGTGGGAAGGTTTGATGAAAATTATTATTACGTTATTACTGGAGAGACACACAATAGCCCATCAAATATAGAGGCATATGGAGGGGCTATTACAGGGATAGTGGGGATTTACCGTGACCCTCTGGGAACGGGAAAAGGTTCAAAATTAATCCTGGGCACATATGGGTTCTGTGTGGGTCCCAGGGATTATAAAGGAGAACTCAAACCACACCTTCATCCAAGGCGACTTCTGGATGGCGTGATTGAAGGTGTAAGGGATGGTGGAAACAAGAGTGGTATTCCCACCCCATTTGGACAGGTTCTGTTTGATCAATCCTATATGGGAAAATGTCTCGTCTTTGTAACCGCTTTGGGCATAATGCCTGCCACAGTAGATAGTAACTCTTCCCACCTAAAAAGGACGAATCCAGGTGATTTGATAATCATGTGTGGTGGCAGGGTAGGAAAGGATGGAATACATGGAGTTACTGCTGCCTCTGAGACCTATAGCGAAACTACCCCAGCAGGTCATGTCCAGATAGGAGATCCCTATACCCAGAAAAAGATGCATGATTTTTTACTTGAGGCCAGGGATGAGGGACTTATAGAATTTATTACAGATAACGGTGGTGGCGGGCTATCTTCATCAATAGGAGAATCAGCCAGGTGGTCTAACGGCTGTCATGTGAACTTAGAAAAGGTCCCTCTAAAATATGAGGGATTAGATCCATGGGAAATATGGGTTAGTGAATCCCAGGAGAGGATGACTGTAGCAGTGAGGCCTGACAATATTGACAGGTTTATGGAGTTATCTGCAAAACATGCGGCAGAAAGTACGGTTATTGGCCAGTACAATAATAGCGGATATCTTCACCTTACGTTTAATGAAAAGACATGTGCCTATATACATATGGATCTTCTTAAATCATCATTTCCTCAATGGGAATTTGATGCTGAATGGCTTCCACCCTCATCAAGGGGACTTAAGGAGCCTGTCTGGGATGAACCAGAAGATCAGGGCTTTCTGCTTAAAGCAATGTTGAAGAGACCAAATATCTGTGCCAAGAATTGGGTTCAAAGACAGTATGACCACGAGGTTCAAGGTGGAAGCATTATTAAGCCACTTTTGGGAAAAGAGCGGGATATGGTAAGCGATGCGGCAGTTGTAAGACCAGTTTTAAGCTCCCTGAGAGGGATTGGTATTACCCAGGCGATAAATCCATTCTATTCCCTGATTGATACCTATCACATGACAGCAGTTACCATTGATGAGGCGGTGAGAAGACTTATTGCAGTTGGAGGTGATCCGGCCTGTATCGGGGGTGTGGATAATTTCTGCTGGCCAACTATTATCTATGATCCTGTTAAAAACCCTGATGGAAAATATAAGGCGGCTCAACTTGTGCGAGCATGTTGGGCATTACGGGATTACACGCTTGCATTTGAGATACCACTACTTTCAGGTAAAGACAGCATGTATACCGATGGTGAAGTAAAGGGGCCTTCTGGGATGAGACAAAAGATATCAGGACTGCCAACCCTTCAGTTTACAGCTACAAGCGTGATGAAGGATATACGGAAATGTGTGACAATGGAGTTGAAGGTACCTGGTGACCTGGTATACATCCTTGGAGAAACACGGGATGAACTTGGAGCAAGTGAGTATTACCTAATGATGAATTGGGTAGGGCTCAATGTCCCAACAGTTGATCCAGAAAAGGTAATCTCCCTTTATCGGGCCCTTTATCAGGCGATCCGCCGGGGCGGACTAGTTGCCTCCTGCCATGCTGTTAGTAGAGGTGGATTAGGTGTTCATCTTGCACTTTCTGCAATAGGAGGTAATCTGGGAATGAATATAGAGCTGGGGTTTGTTCCAATTGAGAGGGAGCTTTCTAACACAAGGTTTTTATACTCTGAGTCGGCAGGTAGGTTTATAGTTACCATTGATGAAAAAAAGAAAGAGACCTTTGAGGATATAATGGGTGGATTGGAATATGCCTGTATAGGAAGGGTGACTGATTCTGATATCCTTCAAATATCAGGTACAGATGGCAAAACTATTATAAATGAAAAGATAAGTGATTTAAAAGATGCCTGGAAGGCACCTTTTGGAGATCTGGTATGAAAACAGTAAAGGCCCTTGTTCTTACTGGATACGGTCTAAACTGCGATTATGAAACAGATTTCTCTCTGAAACTGGCTGGTGCAGATTCAGAGAGGATACACATAAATGAGTTGATATCATCTGGGAAGAATGGTGCCAGTGTAATCCTGGACAATTACCATATCCTGGTATTAGGAGGTGGTTTTAGTTGGGCAGATGATCACGGAGCTGGTGTTGTTATGGCTTCAAAGTTGAAATACAATATAGGTGAAGAAATTGAGGAGTTTATCAGGAAAGGAAAACTTATTATTGGTATCTGTAATGGTTTCCAGGCCCTTGTAAACTTAGGGCTTCTACCAGGATTTGATGGAGATTATAACTCCAGAAAGGTTGCACTGACCTACAATGATTCAGGGAATTTTGTTGACAGGTGGGTCAAGCTAAAGGTTCAAGCGGATACCGTGTGTATTTTCACAAAAGGGATTTCCACTATTGAACTTCCTGTAAGGCATGGCGAAGGGAAGTTCTATGCCAAAGGTGAGATTATTGATAGACTAACAAAGAAAAACCAGGTTGTCATCCAGTATGCAGACAAAGAGGGCAGACCTGCTCAAGGCAGATGGCCTTTTAATCCAAATGGATCTCTTTATGATATTGCTGGAATTTGTGACTCCACAGGTAGGATATTTGGAGTAATGCCCCATCCAGAGGCCTACAACCATTACACAAACCATCCAGACTGGGTTAGAAAAAGGGAGGAGTTGGCAAGGATGGGTAAAGAGATTGAGAGGGAAGAGGGTGAAGGGATCACCATCTTCAGGAATGCCGTACAGTATATCCGGGAAAATCTTTAATAATTGGAGAGATGGAGCTTAGATGATTTTGGTGTTTTTATCTTCTCCATTACTCCATTACTCCAATATTCCGCCATTCAATCAGATCTTCCAATACCTGCCTTGAATTGATTTTACCTTATCAAGCACAGGCGTTAGAATCCTTTGGTTCTCCTCGCTAGACCAGTCTCGGTCTTTTATTGCTGACTCTCCCCTTAGTTCCTTTAAAACTGCCTTTACTGAATCCCTTAAACCCTGCAGATTATAGCCACCTTCGAGGGTTAAGACGAGTTTACCATCACAGTTTGAGCGGGCGATTTCCATAAAGGTGCGTGTCAGTCCAGCAAATCCATCAGGAGTAACTGACATGCCTCCTAAGGGATCACCCTCATAAATATCGAATCCTACAGAGGCAAGCACCAGATCAGGTTTAAATTCCAGGGCTATAGGCTGGAGGATTTGCTGATAGATAGCGATATATTCCGCATCACCATATCCTGTGGAAAGAGGAACATTAACTGTAAAACCCTCTCCATTGCCTCTTCCTGTCTCATTAAAGCTGCCACTACCAGGGTAAAATGGATATTGATGGGTGGAGAAGTAGAGGATGGAGGGATCGTTTTCAAAGGAGTGCTGGGTGCTGTTGCCATGGTGTAGATCCCAATCAGTGATCAAGATCTTATTTAATCCCAGTTTTTTCTGGGCATATATAGCCCCTATTGCAACGTTATTAAAGAGGCAAAATCCCATACCCCTATTTCTTTCAGCATGATGACCTGGAGGCCTCACCAGGGCAAATGCATTATCGAGCTCGCCATTATTTACCATATTAATGGCATTGCAAAGGCCTCCTGCAGCAAGTAAAGCAGCCTGATAAGAACCGGGGGAGGTTTGTGTATCTGCATCGAGGAAACTGGATGGCTTACCAGCAGTGGCCGCAACCAGGTCTATATAGTCTTTTGAGTGAATATAGAGCAATTCCTCCTCTGTAGCCTCTCTCACCGGTACATCAATGTATTTATCTGTCATATCCGGATCATTCAGCATCTCATAGATAACCTCTAATCTCCTGTGGCTTTCAGGATGAAAGTCTCCGGTCCTATGTTCGATATATCTTGTATCCCTGACGATTCCTGTCTTAAACATGGCTTATCTCCTTTATGGTTAAAATTGCCTAAAGTACTTCAGGTGAGTTCAAGGCATAATACATTCTCGAAGGCAGAGATACAAGGAAATCGATGAAAAATTTGTCGTTTCTAGCAGTCTATATTCCATTCATATGGAATGATGGAGTACCTGCCCAGTTAAATAGGATTTTTTATTGAAATATGCCATTATTATGCTCCTCAAATTATTTTAAAAAATGTGTGTTTAAAAAATATCATTTAACGGGGTAAAGGTACTGGAGTAGTGGATAGTAAAAATTAGATATTGATAATTGTCGATTGAACATTGGTTCTGGAAATTCACAATTGTCAATAATCATTCGATTGAACCCCTGGCCCAGACCCGCCTGCCAGATGGCGGGCAGGCCTGATTTGCATTGATTGATTACTACAGCTTTCGTTTCCGAAATATTACATTGGCAAAAGCATGTTCCAGGCAAGTCGCGCCTCCCGATCCCGTACCGGTCTCGGGACGGCGGGCCTATTCTCCAATTAGGACGTCGCCCCTAAGTTCTAAAAAGAACCTATTAGATAGCTCCAGAGACACAGAGTAATGGCAGATAAAAGGGTAGAAAGAGTTACAGCCGTTGAGGCAAATTTAAATTTAACATCTCCTTCCATCTCACTTGACATTATCACAGAAACCGTGGCCGTTGGTACCCCCATCAGAGTTGCAGCTACTTCAGTGGAAAAGGGCTCCACACCAGTGATTTGGAGTAAAACTACTCCTATGAAAGGAAGAAAGAAAAGTTTGAGGAGTGAAGAGGAGAAAAGCCTACAAGACCACCTCATTGATCTTAGTGGCCAAAGTGCCTTGAGGTATCTGAAAATGGCGGGGGTTGCCATTATGGATATCGATGGTGAACTCTATGCTTATGTGAGCAAACCCACTGTGAGGCAGCAACAAATCTTCAGGAGCTTAAAGATCAAAGCACCTCCACGATTCATAATGGATAGAGGGATGAATTGTTAAAAAGGGTTGTAGTTACAATCGTAAAAATATTATCTAATAATATCAATAGGTTCGATTGAAAACTGTTGAAAGTATGTAATAAAATCAATGGACAACAATCCTACATTAAGCTGCCGAAATAGTATTTTTTTGTCTAGTGCTTTTTTGCAAAAAAATTTTCACTTCCTTAGAAACATCTCATAAAACTGTAAATCTCGGTACATGCGTCAGGGCTGTAAGAGTGCTGTGTTAGCGGACCTTTCCCTTAGCTATACGGATTGCGGAAAGGGCTAGGATATTCAGGGAATCTAAAAAGGGGACCTCTATATCACTTTGTTGGACGACCAAAGGCACCTCTGTACATCCTCCTATGATGCTCTGGGCACCTTTCTTAATCAATGCATTTGAGGCCTTCAAGATTTTTTCCTTATTTGCCGAAGAGATGAACCCTGACTTGACCCCCGATTCTCCATAAATGGCAGACATGACTAAGTCCCCCTGGTCCTCAGTTGTAGGAACTAATACCTCAACCCCTATCCCCCTTAATCTATCCTGAAAAAGTCCAGCTCTGATGGTCCCTGTAGTTGCGATGAGGCCCGTTCGTTTTATACCAGGAAGGCGCCTTTCTATTTCCCCTGCCACTTCCTCGATAATAGAGATAACTGGAATAGCAATCCCTTCCCTCAATTGATTGATAAAATAGTGTGCTGAAACGCAGGGGATTACGATAAAGTCGGCACCGGCCCTTTCCAGATTTTTTGCAGTCTCAATCATCATGGGAAGGGGATTTTCACCAGAACCCAATATAGCAGGAGTGCGGTCTGGGATCTTGGGATTATTATCGATAACGACCCTGAAATGGTCCTGGTCTCTCACCGCTTTCGTGTTCTTGATGATCTTTTGGAAAAGGTCTAATGTCGCCTCTGGGCCCATCCCTCCTAATATGCCGATAATTCCTTCTTTCATAGATACCTCCTCAACTATTGTTCGGCCTAATGTCTACCATGAAAATATATCAAACCTCGGTTTCTTTCAACTATTTTATATGATGCCTTTCAGGGTTTCTATAAAATTCTAAGATAATGAATTTAATGGGGATTTTCGCTATGTTATCAAACTGATTTCTTTATGAAATGAGGTTGACAAATCCCTCCCACCATTTTATAGTGAGTCCGGATTTTGAGAAAAAAAGGGGGTGATAACATTCAAATAAAAGGTGGGCTATGGTCACAATCATAAAACAATCTAACGGGGGTGATATTATGAGAAAAAATTTTATCTTTGCCTTTTGCTTCATCTTTGCCATGACACTCTTTGGCAGTGTAGCGCTAGCAGATGAAACCATGGACCGCATTAACAAAACGGGAAAGATCCGTGTGGGGTTGAGGGAGGGTTCAATACCCTTCGCCTTCATCGATCCTAAGGTTGGGAAACACGTTGGATTTTCCGTGGATATGACGTACCTTCTTGTTGAGAAGCTCTCCCAACACTTCGGCAAGAAAATAAAGATCCAACCGTTTACCGTTACCCCTAAAACCCGTATCCCCATGGTGGCCAATGCGACGGTTGATGTGGAGATGGGTTCCACTACCTATACTCAAAAGCGTGAAGAAGTGGTTGATTTCAGTTACATCTTCTTCTTCTCGGAGACGACTTTTCTCGTTCCCAAGGATAGTCCTATCAAGAACATTAAGGACCTCAACGGAAAAAGGCTGGGAGCGGCCCGGGGAACTACTAACTTGAAGGCTATAGAAGATCAGGTGGCAGCAGGGAGATATACACCCAAGGCTATCGTTGTCGTGGAAACTCATCCTCAAGGATTCCTTGCCTTGAAGGGCGGAAAAGTCGATGCCTACTCAACGGATCGAAGTCTACTGGAAGGCCTGAGGATGAAGGCCCCACACCCTGAGAACTGGAAAACCGTAGACTTCGCCATCGCCTACGAACCCTATGGCTACATGTGTAGGGAAGGCAATTCCGATATCAGGGACTTCGTCAACAATACCATTGTATGGTCGATCAAAACGGGCAAGTTCTTTGAAATGTACGATAAGTGGATGGGCCCTAAAGGGGTTGTTCCGATTCCGATGTCTCAGGCCTACAGGGATTATCTACAATTGATCTGTTATCCACAAGCGAAGGATTGGTGGAAGAAATATTAAGAATAGAGGGGCGTTAACGCCCCTCTTCCATATTTCTTCGGGGTATTGTGATGGGTTTAGCATATGAATTTGACTGGAGTGTCCTGTGGAGGGATCCATACGGGATGTATCTGGTCCAGGGGATCTGGGTCACCATTAAAATGGGGCTAATTGGTTGGGTAATCGCCCTCTTTTTAGGGGTCATCATTGGCACGATGAGGATTTCCCCCTGGAGATGGCTCAGATTCCTGGGGGGCGCTTATGTAGAGCTTTTCCGAAACATCCCCTTCCTGGTTCAGCTCTTCTTCTGGTATTACGCCGGACCCATGCTCTTTGGGGCGTCCCTTGAAAAAAGCATTAATTCCATCATAGGCCTCAACTATTATGTTGCCATCATCGCCCTCGGTATGTACACGGCATCCCGGGTGGCCGAGCATACCAGGGCGGGCTTTTCATCTATCTCTCGTGATCACTATAACGCCGCCCTATCTACTGGTTTAAACCATCCTCAAATGTATCGCTATGTGATCATTCCATATGCCTTACGAATTATCATTCCTACATTAACAACGGAGTTCTTAACCATCTTTAAGAACTCATCCATTGCCATGACCATTGGTGTGTTAGAGACGACCTTTATGAGCTACAAGATTGATTCCGAGACCTTCCATGGACTGGAATCGACCACCGGTGCATGTTTGATTTACCTGGCCTTGGGTTTAGCGGTTGTCGGGTTGATGGGTATTCTTGAATCACGGCTCAAAATACCCGGGATGATCGGGAGGTAAGGATGTTTGATGCAGTAATTAATAATATCTCATATCTCATGGGTGGATATTGGGTGACTATCAAATTGGCCTTCTTTGCCCTGGCTGGAGGAATCCCTTTGGGCATATTAGTCGGGCTGGGGCGAATCTCCCGTAATAAATGGGTCTATTACCCGGTTACCCTTTATGTGAATGTGATTCGGAACATCCCACTTATCCTGGTGATCTTCTGGTTTTATTTCGTAATGCCTATTATTATTGGAAGTCCTTTAGATCCTTTCCCATCTGCGGTTATATCATTTATTATCTTTGAGGCAACATACTTCGGTGAGATCATCCGTGCAGGCTATCAGTCTGTAAGCAAAGGGCAAATTGAAGCTGGATATTCAACTGGGCTGACCTATATTCAAACCACCCGTTATATACTCATCCCTATTGCCCTCCGAAGGATGCTTCCCAGCATGATTACACAAAGCATTGTCACCTATCAGGATACCTGCTTGGCATTCGTGATTGGGCTCCCTGAGTTTGTCCGTAGAGCAACGATCGTTGACACCTTAGAAGTCCGATCCATCCAGCTATTTGGTTTTGTAGCCATTATATTCCTCATCACCTGCTATATCGCGTCAACGATCAGCCGACGATTTGAAATAAAGGAACAGGAAGGAGGATAGCAATTGATCCAGATAAGAAACATGAGCAAATGGTATGGCAACTTTCAGGTCCTCAAAGACATCAACGAGGAAATCAAAGAGGGACAGACCGTGGTTGTGTGTGGTCCAAGTGGTTCGGGCAAGAGCACACTTCTCAGATGTATCAATGCGCTGGAGCCATTTCAAAAGGGAGAGATCATCGTCGATGGCCAGTCTCTAACCGATCCAAAGACAAATAAATACGAGCTTCGGACTGAGATAGGCATGGTCTTCCAGCGTTTTGAGCTCTACCCGCACATGACAGCCCTTCAGAACATCACCCTGGCCCCCATGAAGGTGAGGAAGAAGTCGAGAAAGGAGGCAGAAGAGCATGCCATGAGGCTGTTGGAACGGGTTGGGATCCCAGAGAAGGCCCATGAGTATCCGGCCAACCTCTCAGGCGGCCAGCAACAACGGGTTGCCATAGCACGCTCTCTGGCCATGGAGCCAAAGATCATGATGTTTGATGAGCCCACCTCGGCCCTGGACCCGGAGATGATCAAGGAGGTGCTCGAGGTCATGGTTGGCCTTTGCAAGGGCGGAATGACTATGATCGTAGTCACCCATGAGATGGGATTTGCCCGGGAAGTGGCTGACGAGATTATCTTCATGGATGAGGGAAGTATCATTGAGCGGGGGACGGATATTAGTTTCTTCCAAAATCCTAAAAGCCCCAGGACAAAGGATTTTCTGGACAAGATCCTCATATAAATAGGAACCTCTCCCCTTTTTCACAGGGGAATGGTTACCCCTTTTTGCCCATCCATCAACATTCGATTTGCTTGGAGAGTATGTGTTTGGTCGGAATTTGAATTATGGAAAATGGAGTGCCGAAACCACATAAAACTTTAGGTGAGAGGAGGAAGTGATGATTCAGTTTCTGGTGCACGACAGGACTGACACAGTTGGTGTTGCCACGGTCGACATCAAGGCAGAGGAGACGGCCAAGGGTCTCTACATGGAGACCCAGGAGCCGATTGGAATCAAGGTTTTGAATGACATCCCTCTGGGCCACAAGTTAGCCCTGCGGGACTTCAAAGTGGGCGACACAGTACTCAAGTACGGCCATGACATAGGCAGGGTTGTGGCTGACATCAAGGCAGGCGAACACGTTCACATTCAAAATCTCAAGACAAGGAGGTGGTAGCAATGAATGTTCCTAAGTTCATGGGTTTTCGTCGTGAAAATGGCAGGGTTGGTGTCAGGAATCACATCATCGTGTTACCGCTGGATGACCTCTCCAACGCAGCCTGTGAAGCAGTAGCCAACAATATCAAAGGGACCATGGCCATTCCTCATCCCTATGGCCGTCTGCAATTCGGGGAAGACCTGCAGCTTTTCTTCAGAACAATCATTGGGACAGGGGCAAACCCCAATGTAGCGGCCGTGGTTGTAATCGGTATCGAGCCTGAATGGACCAACCGGATTGTGGATGGGATTGCAGAGACGGGGAAGCCGGTGAAGGGTTTCTCCATTGAACGTAGCGGTGACCTTAATACCATTGCCCAGGCTTCACGGCAGGCCAAGGAATACATTCAAAGGGCCTCAGAGCTCCAGAGGACCGAGTGTTCTATGGATGAGCTTTATGTGTCGGTCAAATGTGGGGAATCTGACACCACCTCCGGACTCGCATCAAACCCCACGGTGGGCAACGTCATCGACAGGCTTGTTGAGATGGAAGCCACGGTGAGCTTTGGAGAGACCTCTGAGATCACCGGTGCAGAGCAAATGTGCAAGGAGCGGGCTGCCACACCTGAGGTGGGTGAAGAGTTCATGAGGGTCTGGGAGGCATATGATGAGGTCATCAGGCAGCATAAGACCGACGATTTGTCTGGCTCCCAGCCGACCAAGGGAAACATCCGGGGCGGTTTGACCACCATCGAGGAGAAGGCCTTTGGCAACTTGCAGAAGATTGGTAAGGAATCCCGCTATCTGGGAGTTCTGAAGCCCGCCGAGGCCCCTGTGGGGAAAGGCTTGTGGTTCATGGACACCTCTTCAGCCGCGGCCGAGGCCGTGACCCTTTGGGCGGCGTCTGGCGCTGTGGTTCACCTGTTCCCTACAGGCCAGGGAAATATCATCGGCAATCCCATCGTGCCGGTGATCAAGCTCTCAGCAAACCCCCTGACCTGTCAAACCATGAGTGAGCATATTGACCTGGATGTCTCTGCTATCTTGAGGGGGGAGATGACCCTGGATGAGGCTGGTGACAGGCTAATCGAGTATATTATCCGGACATGCAACGGCCGATTGACTGATGCCGAGGCACTTGGTCATCGAGAGTTTGTTTTGACCAAACTGTACATAAGCGCATAGAATAAGAAAAAGGACTGAGAATTGTATATATTACGTGGTAGGTTAATACAATCGTAAAGCCAAAAGAAGGGTAAAAGATATCATGGAAAAGATATTTACTCCAAAGGCACCAAAACCTGCAGGTCATTACTCTCAAGCAATAATTCATGATAAGGTCGTCTATGTTTCCGGACAACTGCCGATTGATCCCGTTACTGGAGAGAAGCGCCTTGGCTCAATTGAGGAACAAACTGAGCAAGTGTTAAAGAATTTAGCTGAAATCATTAAAGCTTCAGGCAGTAATATAGATAAAGTTGTTAAGACTACCGTCTATATATCTGATATTCAATTATGGGATAGGGTGAACAATGTTTATAGTACGTTCTTTGGCGAACATCGTCCGGCACGTGCTGTTGTTCCCACAAAAGAGTTACATCATGGGTTTAATATAGAAATCGAAGCTATAGCATCATTACTGAAATAATTTCTTACACTGAGAAGTATGAACCGACTGATATGCAAAAGATGTGGAGCAGCCTATCTACTAGATGATTTACGATGGAAATGCGACGATGGGGAACTGCTCCTATCCTTTCAGGTATAATAATCATTTGGTAACGTTCAAAAGCTGAGGCATTGATGGTTGATAGGGTAATGAGTGTTTCTGAAAGGCGATATCTCAAAGAAAATTCCACCGTGTTCTGCAGTGGTCAAATATTTGGGGTTTGCTCCACAAAGCCCCTTGGAATTTGCAAA
>Ga0209991_10000855_pt1 | contig 13643 bp, 10 predicted proteins | sample ChitaG_FD_183167 | JGI IMG/M metagenome (GOLD analysis project Ga0209991, IMG submission 183167) | Deep subsurface microbial communities from South Pacific Ocean to uncover new lineages of life (NeLLi) - Chile_00310 metaG (SPAdes)... | ecosystem: Environmental > Aquatic > Marine > Oceanic >...
GGATTATGTTTAAAAGCCGCGAAGGAGAGGATCATGTTTGCGGCGAATGTTTGACCTCTCCAAAAAAATTCAGGATATCCCGCTCTCCGGGCATATACGACAAAGAATTTATGGCTGTAATTCATTGCCTGAAATATAAAGGGAAGATCCAGCTTGCGAGGCCCCTTGGAATGCTTCTCTTTTCCGCTTTTATCAACTTCTGGGGTATAAACAGTATTGATATTATCGTGCCTGTTCCCCTTCATATTAGACGTTTCAGAAAACGGGGTTTTAATCAGGCTTATCTTCTGGTAAGAGACTGGAAGCAAATTGCGGAAAATTTAAATATCGGGCTGTCTGACATCAGAATTGACACAAATGTTCTTATAAGAAGCAGGTGGACTGACCCGCAAACCGGTCTGGATCGCAAGAAACGGATGACAAACATTAAAAATGCCTTTAGTGTCAACGACCAGACTATGATTAAAAATAAAAGGATACTCCTTGTGGATGATGTTTATACTACAGGGGCAACTGCCAATGAATGCGCAAAGGCTCTTTTGCGTGGCAACGCCGAATATGTCGATGTGCTTACCCTGGCCCGGGCTATGTGAGTTAGAGCAAGGATTGATGATTGTCGATTGATGATTGTCGATTGAAAAGATAGAGCGACCCGCCCGCCTCGCCTGAGTGAGCCAACAAAAGGACGAAGAGCATTGAGTAGGGCTCGCGATGGCGGGCAGGAGCGATTCCATCAATCATAAATCAACAATCATAAATCATCAATCCAAAGAGGTCAGGGATTAGGATTCTGATTTTAAACCTGCAAATGAAAAAATAAAATGGAAAACATGCAACATTTCAGGGCAGGCATAGTGCAATTTGATGTCAGGCCGGGAAATATTGAGTCAAATCTATCCTCGGCGCTCAAAGGGATAGATCAACTCAAAGCCCAAAATGCAAAGATCGCCCTTCTTCCTGAGATGTGGTCATGCGGTTTTGATAATAAAAACCTTAGCGAGCATGCTGAAAAAACAGATGATATTATCGATGAACTTAGCCGGTCAGCATCCAGATACAATATGATCATAGCAGGCTCTCTGCCCGAACCGCAAAAGCGAGCGCATTCCCCGCAGCTTGCTGCGGGGTTAGCGAGCGAATCTGAAAATAGCAAACTTCCTTACGGTCGAAGATTCCCCACAGCTTGCTGCGGGGAGCTTCAATCTTCCGGCAACGATATTTTCAACACCATGTATCTTATCGATGGGGACAGAGGCCTTATCAGTACCTACAGAAAAATTCATCTCTTTTCTCATACACAAGAGGATAAATATTTTTGCGCAGGCAACAGGGCCGTAGTTTGTGAAACTTCTGTAGGTCCTGTCGGCCTGATGATATGCTATGATCTCAGATTCCCTGAACTTTGCCGCACCCTTACCCTTTCAGGCGCCCTGTTGGTTTTAGCTTCAGCGCAATGGCCTTTAGAACGCATCGCCCATTGGGATATTCTCCTGCAGGCAAGGGCTATTGAAAACCAGATCTTTATGGTGGCGGCAAACAGGTGCGGCATGCAAAACAGCATCGAATACGGAGGTCGTTCTCTGCTGGTTTCTCCATTCGGAGAAATTCTTGCTAAGGCTGAAGATAGGGAATGTATTATAAGCTCAGAAATAGACCTTGCACAATTAGCTGAATTCAGGCGTAAAATCCCCTGTCTGAATGAAAGGATGCCTGATACATATGATTTCTAAAATTATGAAGGTAAAAGAGCTTATCAATAGAATAGACCCTTTTCGCAGGTCCGGCAAACAAGTTGTTTTTACAAACGGATGCTTTGATATCATGCACGCCGGTCATGTGCGTTATCTCGCAGCAGCAAGGTCGGAAGGGGAAATCCTGGTAGTGGGCATAAATTCCGATAAATCCGTAAAATTAATCAAAGGAAAAAACAGGCCGATCATGCCTCAGGATCAAAGAGCGGAGGTTCTTGCCGGCCTGTGGTGCGTTGATTATATTGTTTTTTTTGATGAGTCCGACCCTTTAAAGCTGATTCAGGCGATAAAGCCGGATGTTCTTGCCAAGGGAGAGGACTGGGCCGAAGATAAAATAATAGGGGCCGATTTTGTAAAGGCTGATGGCGGAAAGGTGGTAAGGATTGCCGTTGTTCCAGATATTTCAACATCCATGATCATTGAAAGGATTGTTAAGCAGTATGGTTAGGGGGACTGTGGTGTGATCCTAAAGGAAAAAAAGGGGGTTTTATTTTTTCAGTTTCCCAACCTTGCTGAATTTCCAGATATCCGGCATGGAATATTCACAAGGAATTGCGGCCATAGCAAAAGCCCTTATCAAAGCCTGAATGTAAGCCTTTCAGTTGGTGACAATAACAGCGATGTCAAACAAAACAGGCAGATTGTTTCAAAATGCATTAAAGGAAACGAGCTTGTCTTTGCAAACCAGGTACATGAAACAAATGTATTGATACTTTTAAAAAACAATGCGCCGCTCGTAGAGGAGGCTTTTGGCAAACCCGGTGTCGGAGACGCTATGGTTGCCGATATTCCGGAGAAATTTCTCACAGTTCAGGTGGCTGACTGCCAGGCCGTGCTCATGTATGATCCCTTCCGGCGCGTGGTCGCAAATGTGCATTGCGGATGGCGCGGAAGCATAAATAATATCATAGGCAAAACAATAAAAATAATGGCCGATATTTTTGGCTGCAGTGCATCTCATATTATTGCGGGCATATCCCCTTCTCTCGGCCCATGCTGCGCTGAATTTATCAATTATAAGACAGAAATTCCAAAAAGGTTGTGGAAATATAAAGACAGGTCAAATCATTTTGATTTCTGGTCATTAAGCCTGGACCAGCTCTGCAATGCAGGGGTTTTAATTGAAAATATCTGTTTAAGTCAAATATGCACAAGGTGTAATACAGACCTGTTTTTTTCCTTTCGCGGACAAGGGACTACAGGAAGAACGGCAGCAGTTATAGGTTTAGTATATGAGACCTTTGAAAAATGCCCTCTTCCTGTCATTCCCGCGAAAGCGGGAATCTATAACTGATTGAAAATGCTGGATTCCCGTTTTCACGGGAATGACAATTTAGACTATTTCTAGCAAAATTTAAAGGTCTCTATATGCTTCAGGAAAAAGCTAAAGTTTTATTTAACAAAAAGGTGGGACCCTCATATTTTAAAATCGGTTTAACGTGCCATAATGGTTATGCAAAGGCAAAACCCGGCCAGTTCATAATGCTTCACCTGCCAGAGCAAAACATCTCGCTTCTTCCACGCCCTTTTTCCATACACAGGCTTATTATCGCAAATGGCCGCATACAAAGCATTGAACTACTTTTCAAAATTGTGGGAGGATGCACTGAAAAGATCTCAAAATATAGGAGAGGAGATTGTCTTGATATTCTTGGCCCGCTTGGCAGAGGTTTTATAATTCCGGATAAGTATCAACGTATATTCATTGTGTCCGGCGGAATCGGTGTTGCCCCCCTGTTTTTTTTAGCCTCATCACTGCAGGCAAAAATAGCCGCTCTTTCAACATGCAGACTGTTTATTGGAGGAAGATCAAAACATGACATACTGTGCTTAGATGACTTTTCAGAACTTGACATAACTATAAGCATTGCCACTGACGATGGAAGTTTGGGGGAAAAAGGTCTTGTTACTGACCTGCTTGAAACAGCTATAAAAGAAAACCCGCCGGATATCATTTGTGCGTGCGGCCCTTTTGCAATGCTTGGCTCTGTTGCACGGATTGCGGAAAGATATGCCGTGCCATGTCAGGTGTCTATAGAAACAATAATGGTCTGCGGTATCGGGGCCTGTTTTGGTTGTGCTGTCAAGGGCAAAAACGGTTTGGATAAATACCTGCACGCTTGTGTAGATGGGCCTGTTTTTGATGCAACCGCTCTCAAGATTTGATGCACTCGTAAAAAGTCTCCTAAACTTGTCATTTCGAGCGAAGCGAGAAATCTTGTCTGTGTAACATCTTGAAAACATAAGATTTCTCCCTGCGCTCGAAATGACATATCGGCTGAACTCGACTTTTTACGAGTTCAAAAACCCTAAACCTTATAACCTTATAACCTTGAACCCTGAACCGAGGTCTGTAGTTCATTTATATTTTTTTCACATTGACTTGATCGTGATATTATGTTAAGAATTTTAATTAAGTATCGACTTGCCTTTTAGGTCGCTACAGGTTACGCTTTCTTTCCCATGAAAAGAGAAACCAGACGCTCAATAAGGGAATTAGCATATTACAGTAGTATTGGCCTGTCCGTAGCTCTCTCAATTTTTATTGGACTTGCCATAGGTCTCTATATTGACAAGAGATATAACTCATCGCCCTGGTTTATGTTTATATTTCTTTGTTTGGGAATTGCGGCAGGTTATAAAAACATAGGACTTGCAATAAAAAAGAGCAGAAAATTCTGATAGAAAGATTGAAACCGTGGTTATTGAACAACGTCTCATAAAATTCATCACAATAACAAATTGGATCCTGCTCTCTATTGTCAGTATTGTCGGCTTGTTAATTACCACACCGAATTTCGCAAGGGGAATCATATTCGGAGGACTGATCGTTACAATAAACTTCCATATGCTTTACCGAACTCTTAAGAAGGCTTTCAGGCCCCCGCATTTAGCTTCTCATAATGTTATTTTAGCCAAATATTATCTACGTTTTATTGCAAGCGGATTCATTATATTTGTACTTATATCAAAGCATTATGCTAATCCGATAGGACTTCTTATTGGTCTTTCCATTGTAGTCGCAAGTATAATGCTTGCAACTATATATGAAATAAAAAAACTATTTTTCAAGGAGGCAATTTAAGGTGGAACATCCATATTTATTCTTTGTCAAGTTTTTTGAGCTGATCGGGCTTGGTCATTTTGCACACTCATATCCACATGTGATTTACTCTTGGGTGGTCATGATCATACTGATTGTTCTCAGCGCTATTGCAACCAAAGGCATAACCATGATTCCAACAAAAGGACAGAATGTACTTGAAATGATCATCTCGGGCCTTGAGGAGTTTATGGTTAGCGTCACAGGAGAGCAGGGCAGATGGCTCCTTCCGTTAGCTGCCACTGTATTTCTTTATGTTGCCACATGTAACCTGATAGGGCTTATACCGGGCTGTTATCCACCAACTGCCAGTCTGAATACAACTCTTTCATGCGCTCTTCCCGTGGTTATTTTTACTCACATTATCGGTCTTAAGTTCCATGGAGTAAAATATATTAAACATTTTCTTGGCCCTGTATGGTGGATGATTCCCATCATTTTTCCGATTGAAGTAATAAGCCATTTAGCACGTATTCTCTCACTTACATTCAGGCTTTTCGGTAATATTATGGGCCATGAACTGGTCTTGGGTATTCTTATGGGCCTTGCAGGCCTGTTCTTTGCTCCCCTGCCGATCATGGCGCTTGGCATTTTTGTCTGTTTTGTACAGGCGTTTGTCTTCTTTTTGCTTTCAATCATGTATTTTAGCGGCGCAATGGAACATGCGCATTAAAAAAAATATAAGCACTTTATTTGCTATATTAAATAATGGGATAATGGAAGAAGCAAAATAAAAAAATCTTAAAAAGGAGGTAGAGTTTTATGGGTGAACAAGTATTGGGTGTACAAGCGTTACAATTTTTTATTGCCAGCGTAACTGCTGCTGGTTTTGGGATTGCTATAGCAGCTTTTGGTTGCGGTATCGCACAGGGTATCGCCTGCCGATCTGCAGTCGAAGGTATTGCAAGAAATCCTGAATCATCAGGTAAAGTAACAGTTACCATGATAATTGGTCTCGCTTTGATGGAGTCACTGTGTATCTATACTCTGGTCGTCGCACTGATTCTCATCTATGCGCATCCTCAGGCAAGTGCAATCGCTGCACTGTTTGGAGCAGGCTAAAAATCTTAAACAAATAAGTTAACAAAAACAGGGTTATTGCTTTTTAAAGGCAACAACCCTGTTTTATTTTGGTCTAATCTACTATTTACATAAAACCTTTTTTAAAAATTGTCCGGTATATGATTCGTTAATATCTGCGATCTTTTCAGGAGCGCCGCATCCTACAATGTATCCGCCTTCATCCCCCCCTTCAGGGCCTAAATCGATGATATAGTCGGCGGTTTTTATTACATCCATGTTATGTTCTATCACGATCACGGTATTGTCCGATTCCACAAGTCTGCTTAACACATGAAGAAGCTTTTTTATGTCATCAACATGAAGCCCTGTAGTTGGTTCATCAAGAATATAGACGGTTCTTCCGGTGCCTCTTTTGCTAAGCTCCCGTGACAGCTTGATTCGCTGTGCTTCGCCGCCTGACAGGGTTGTGGCTGGCTGGCCTATATGAATATATCCAATGCCTACATCCACCAGAGTCTTTAGCTTTGACCTGATATTGCCAATATTTTCAAAAAATTTTAAAGCCTGGTTCACGGTCATATCAAGTATATCCGCAATATTTTTCCCCTTATACTTGATTTCAAGGGTCTCCCTGTTGTATCTTTTCCCGTGGCAAACATCACATGCCACATAAACATCGGGCAGGAAATGCATCTCTATCTTTATGATCCCGTCCCCATTGCAGGCCTCGCATCTGCCACCCTTAACATTAAAGCTAAAACGGCCGGGCTTGTAGCCCCTCATGCGGGCTTCGGCGGTTCTGGCAAACAGCTCCCTTATATAAGTAAAAACACCTGTATATGTTCCGGGATTGGAGCGAGGAGTTCTTCCTATGGGAAACTGGTCAATATTAATCACCTTGTCAATATATTCCAGGCCCGCTATACTGGTATGTCTGCCAGCGGATATTCTGGCATAATACAGCCGCTGAGACAGAGCCCTGTACAGGGTCTCCAGCACCAGTGTAGATTTGCCTGAACCTGATACCCCTGTTACACATATAAAACATCCAAGAGGAAACTCTACATCAATATTTTTGAGGTTGTTTTCCGAAGCGCCCTTTATGACAAGTTGCCTTCCCTGCCCCAAACGCCGCATAGACGGAATTTCAATACGCTTTCGTCCTGAAAGGTATTGACCTGTCAAGGAATTCTTATCCTTTAAAAGCGCTTTTGGCAACCCGGCAAAAACCACCTCACCCCCTTTAATACCTGCGCCCGGCCCCATATCGATAACATAATCGGCGGCAAGTATGGTCTTTTCATCATGTTCTACAACAAGTACTGTATTGCCAAGATCACGCATCTGCAAAAGGGTTTCCAGGAGACGTTGATTGTCTCTCTGGTGCAGGCCTATACTCGGTTCATCAAGAACGTAAAGAACGCCGGTTAACTTTGACCCGATCTGTGTTGCCAGTCGTATTCTCTGACTCTCTCCACCGGAAAGCGTAAAAGCGGATCTATCAAGGGTAAGATAGGAAATCCCAACATTTTCAAGAAAACCAAGCCTTTCAATTATCTCTTTTAGAATCCTCCTGGCAATTATCTCTTTCTTGCCGATTAGTTTTACTTCTTTAAAAAAAGCATTTGCCTTTGACACTGAAAGGGCCGTGACTTCAGATATTGTAAGCCCGCCCACCTTAACAGAGTTGCTTGCTTTATTCAGCTTGGATCCCATGCATTCCGGGCAGGGACGGAAATTCATATAACGCCTGATCTCTTCTCTGGACGGGTATGAATCCGTTTCCATATAACGGCGCTCTAATTTTGGCATAATTCCTTCAAAAGTTTTATGGTAGATAATGCGACGGTTATTTCGTTCAAAATAAAAGCTAATCTGTTCATCCCCTGATCCATAAAGAAGAATATCTTTAAAGCTCTGAGGAAGATCCTTATAGGGCGTATAGATATCAACCCTATAGTGCATGGTTAAAGCATCTAAGAATTCGGCAAAATGCACGCTATTCCTGTTGGCCCACGGCAAAACAGCCCCTTCTCTTAAAGAGAGTTCATGGTTTGGAATTATAAGGTCAGGATCGAATTCAGTAGTTGAGCCAAGACCATTGCATTTTTGGCAGGCCCCCTGAGGAGAATTAAAAGAAAAACTGGCCGGTGTAAACTCAGGATAGCTTATTTGACAGTTGATACATGCCGCCTTTTCGCTGAATAAAATCGATTCGTTGATAAGGTCGGGCTTTGAGCCTAATACATCAACCGTCACAAGACCGTCTGATTGTGACATGGCCAACTCTAAAGAATCAGCCAGCCTGTTCCTCATATTATCCTTTACAACCAGTCTATCCACGACCACATCTATGTCATGTTTTTTGTTTTTATCCAGCCCTCCCGCATCTTCGATCTCCACGGTCTCACCGTCAATGCGTACCCTTGCGAAACCCTCCTTTTTCAGCCGTTTTACAAGTTTTTCATGTGTTCCTTTCTGGCCTGATATTATGGGGGATAAAATAATAATTCTGGTCCCCTGGTCCAGAGACATAACCCTGTCCACGATCTGATCCAGTGTCTGGGAGGTAATGGGCTGTCCGCATTTATAACAATGGGGTGTGCCTGCCCTGGCAAAAAGGAGGCGGAGATAATCATATATTTCCGTAACCGTTCCAACGGTTGATCGGGGATTATGGCTGGCTGTTTTTTGTTCAATAGCAATGGCCGGTGACAGGCCTTCGATCATATCGACATCCGGCTTTTCCAGACGCTCTAAGAACTGGCGCGCATATGTGGAAAGTGATTCAACATATCTTCGCTGTCCTTCAGCATAAAGTGTGTCAAAAGCAAGCGTTGACTTACCCGATCCTGACAGACCGGTTATAACCACAAACCTGTTGCGGGGCAATTCAACATCGATATTCTTCAAGTTATGCTGTCTTGCGCCACGAATAATTATCTTTTCATACTTCATAAAATGTTCTGACTACTTCTTTTTTGCGAAATAACGGCCTGGTGTGTTGCCATATTTATAGCGGCAATAAGACTGCCCGGATCCGCCTTGCCGGTTCCGGCAATATCGTAAGCCGTCCCATGGTCAACAGAGGTTCTTATTATAGGGAGCCCAAGCGTTGTATTAACGCCATCAACAAAATGTGTCATCTTAAAAGGAATCAACCCCTGATCATGATACATGCATACTACAGCATCGTAACGACCTTTTGCAGCATGATAAAATATTGTATCAGGCGGAAAAGGCCCTGAAACATCAATCCCTTCCTTTCTTGCACAATTAACGGCCGGAATAATAATATTTTCCTCTTCGTCTCCGAACATTCCCCCTTCTCCGGCATGGGGATTCAGTCCGGCTACCGCAATACAAGGCTTTTCAAATCCAAAACGTTCATATAGCGCATCGCGGGCGATCGATATTGTTTGCACTATTTTCCCCCTGGAAAGAATTGAGGCAACATCCTTTAAGGGAATATGGATGGTCACAAGGATCACGCGAAGTTTATCACCTGCAAGCATCATGGCAAAATTATCGGTTTTAGTGCGCTCAGCAAGAAGCTCGGTATGTCCATTGTAAGCATAACCTGCAATCCGCATGGCCATCTTGTTTATCGGGCAGGTAACCATAGCCGCTATGCTGCCGCAAAGTGCCAAATCTATCGCCCTTATTATATACTCTACCATTGCTTTGCCTGTCTGCGTCGTGGGCTTTCCCCAATATGTATTGTCAGGATCGCATTCAAAAACAGATAAAAGGTCAATAGAACCGCATTCATATCGGCCGGAATCAGGTGTATCTATTGTCCTGATATTAAGGCTGCTTTTAGTGCATTTTTTTGCTGCCTCCAGCCTCTGCGCATCTCCGATCACAAGCGGCCTGCACGCTTTATAAACAGCGAGCTCGCGAAGGGCCGTCAGGACAATCTCCGGGCCAATGCCAACAGGATCACCCATTGTAATGCCGATAATTGGTCGGTAATCTTTCATAGGGATAGCTTTGATGATCTTGTAAAAAGTCAAATTCGTCGAATGTGTCATTTCGACCGCAGGGAGAAATCTTATCTTTTCAATAGATTGCAGAATAAAGATTTCTCGTTTTACTCGAAATGATAGGCCAGAGGGACTTTTTACGAGTTCATCAACTTTAACGGTTTTAAAATAAATAAATATAAAATATATCAAATAAAGATTAATTATACAATTGCAAAGTAGTTTGCGGAGGTTAAGTGGTGTTTATTCCGCAACAAAAAGGCCCAATCTGTTATGAGATTGGGCCTCAATCAATTTTTGGCTCCCCAGCACGGACTCGAACCGCGGACCCGATGGTTAACAGCCATCTGCTCTGCCAACTGAGCTACTGGGGATTAAAAAAGTTTTAATTATTAAAGAGACAAATTAAAGTCAAGAAAAATCGTCTTTAAAAAATTTACGGTTCAAGCATCTTTACCTTTAATGACAGCTCATCAAGCTGGTCTTTGCCGGCTTTGGAAGGCGCGTTTGTTAAAAGGCATGCTGCCTTCTGCGTCTTTGGAAACGGTATAACATCCCGGATAGAGGCTTGCCCGCATAAAATCATAACCAGCCTGTCAAAACCAAAAGCAATGCCTCCGTGTGGCGGCGCGCCGGTATCGAGAGCTGAAAGCAAAAACCCGAATTTTTCCTCATAGGTTTTTCGATCCATATTCAGAGCTTCAAATACTTTCTCCTGCATATCCCTTTGATGCATACGGATGCTTCCCCCTCCGATCTCACAGCCGTTTAGAACAAGATCGTAGGCGCGTGATTTAACGGCAAGAGGGTCTGTGCTCAGCAATTCATAATCCTCTTCAAATGGCGCTGTAAATGGATGGTGCAGAGCCTGATACCTTTTTTCTGTTTCATCATATTCCAGCAGAGGGAAGTGGGTAACCCACATAAACCTGAATTCCTTTTCATTTGCCAAACCAAGCATCCTGCCCAGATGGTTTCGTAACTGCCCAAGGGTTTCATTGGCTATATCCGGCTGATCAGCTACAAAAAAGATCAGGTCCCCGGGCTCAATTCCCAAACGCTGAGACAGCTTTTCTTTTTCTTTGTCAGTAAAAAATTTTGCTATCGGAGACTGCCACTTATCTTCCCTGATCTTTATCCAGGCCAGTCCCTTAGCCCTGTAAACCGCGACAAGGTCAGCAAGATCGTCGATCTCCTTTCGTGAAAAATCAACGCATCCCTTTGCATTCAAAGCTTTGACTATTCCTCCTTTTTCCACAACGCTTGAAAAGACTTTAAAGCCTGAATCTTTTACAATATCGGAGACATCTTTTAGCTCGAGATCGAACCTGGTATCTGGTTTATCGAGGCCAAAACGGGAAATCGCATCTGCATATGTAATACGGGGGAATGGAATTTCGATCTCCATTTCAAGGACATCTTGAAAAAGATTCTTTATCATACCTTCGGAAATTTTCATGATATCATCTTCGCCCACAAAGGACATCTCGAAATCTATCTGTGTGAATTCAGGCTGACGGTCGGCCCTGAGATCCTCATCCCTGAAGCACCGGACAATCTGATAATAACGATCAAACCCTGATATCATCAAAAGCTGCTTGAATAGCTGAGGTGATTGAGGCAGTGCATAAAACTGCCCGGGATTTACCCTGCTGGGGACAAGATAGTCCCTTGCCCCTTCGGGTGTGCTGCGTGTTAAAAAAGGGGTTTCAATTTCAAGAAAACCATTTGCATTCAAATACTGGCGCACCGAAGCGGAAGCCTTGTGCCGTAAAATAATATTTTTTTGCAACCTGGGACGTCGCAGGTCGAGATGACGGTATTTCAGGCGGATACTTTCCGAAACATCAATCTGTTCCTCGATTAAAAATGGGGGTGTTTTAGCTGTATTTAATATTTTCAGCTCAACGACTGTAATCTCAATTTCGCCGGTTCGCAAGCCTGGATTGACCATGCCTTCAGGTCTTGCGTCAACGACTCCACGCACACCAATGACATATTCACTCCTGATAGCGTGAGCCTTTTCATGCACCTTTTTATCCATTACAGGATTAAAGACAATCTGGGTAATGCCTTCCCTGTCCCGCAAATCCACAAAAATAACTCCTCCATGATCTCTTCTGCGCTGCACCCATCCCATAAGCACAACCTCATTGCCGATCTGTTTGGCATTAAGTTCACCGCAGTTATGGGTGCTTCTCATTTCTCCAAGTAAATCCGTCAATTACTTAACTCCTTTCAGTAAATATCTCACGCAAAGGCGCAAAGACGCAAAAGTTGTCTTTAATTTTCTTTGTCACCTTGCGATAGGTTTATAATATCGTTCCAATTAGGGAGCGAAACTCAGGTTACAGTTTTTCTTTTACTCTTTTCTCGTTCCCATGCTCCAGCGTGGGAATGCATCCCAATCTTTAGTGTTTTCGTAACAGTTCTTTTTTTACCCTTTCTATAATATCATCTATGGGAATCATAACCTGTTCTTTAGTCGTCATATTCCGCAGAATAACCGCTTTTTCTTCAAGCTCTTTTTTCCCGACAATCAGCACATGTTTTGCGCCAAGCCTGTCCGCCCGTTTCATCTGGCTTTTTAAGCTTTTATCAGCAAAATCAAGCTCGGCAATTATCCCTTCAAGGCCAAAAGCACAGGCCCAGTCAAAGGCCATCGAGATGCTCTTTTCACCCAGAGCTGCTATAAATATGTCCGGATTTTGCGCAAAATCTTTAGCTTTAAGATCGGTTATCTCGATAAACCTGTCTAAGCCTATTGCAAAGCCTACTGCGGGCTGATCAGGCCCGCCAAGGGCCTTGACAAGGTTATCATACCTGCCGCCTCCTGCAACGGCATTTTGCGCGCCTAACGACCCTGTCTGTATCTCGAAGGTTGTTCGGGTATAATAGTCAAGCCCTCTTACCAGACGCTTGTCAACCACAAACGAAATCTTGAATCTTTTAAGGGCATCCTTTACAGCCTCGAAATGTCTGCTGCATTCAGGACATAGATGGTCGAGCATGGAAGGAGCATCCGCCATAGCTGAACGACAGGAAGGGACCTTGCAATCAAGCACTCTTAAAGGATTCCGTTTGCTCCTTCTTCTGCAATCCGAGCAGAGATCTTCTGTTGCCGCAGATAAAAACACGGAAAGAGCCTCTTTGAACTCAGGACGGCATATTCGGCAGCCTAATGAATTTATATGTGTTTTAAGTTTAGTTGCCGACAGCTTTTTAAAAAATACCGTAAGGATAAAGATAAGCTGAGCATCAATAAAGGGTGAATCAATCCCAAAAACCTCGGCATTAATCTGGTAAAACTGCCTATACCTTCCTTTTTGAGGTCTTTCCCTGCGAAACATCGGGCCAATGGTATAAAATTTTCGGACCGGATCTGTTGCATATAGTTTGTGCTGGATATAGGAACGCGCAACAGATGCGGTCGCCTCCGGTCTGAGTGTAATAAGACCCCCTTTTCTATCGGCAAAGGTATACATCTCCTTTTCCACAATATCGGTATCCTCTCCGATACTTCTTGCAAAAAGCTCGGCATGTTCCAGAATCGGAATACGTATCTCCTTAAAGCCAAAGCTCTCTAAAAGTGAACGTGCCGTCTTTTCTATATACTGCCAGAGTTCGACCTCTCCCGGCAAAATGTCTTTAAAACCTCTAATTAACTGTATCATGTTTCAGCCAATACATATATATAGCCGCTGCCAAAGGCTCTCTTTCAGAAGCGGACATTAAAAAACTTAAAGCTATTACAAATCCTAAATTTTGTAAAGCCTGAGC
>Ga0209991_10000856_pt1 | contig 13631 bp, 11 predicted proteins | sample ChitaG_FD_183167 | JGI IMG/M metagenome (GOLD analysis project Ga0209991, IMG submission 183167) | Deep subsurface microbial communities from South Pacific Ocean to uncover new lineages of life (NeLLi) - Chile_00310 metaG (SPAdes)... | ecosystem: Environmental > Aquatic > Marine > Oceanic >...
TTATTTTTAAGAAGCTTTTATCTAAAAAAGGCTTAATATTTGTACATTTAGATTGGCACGCAAGCCATTACATTAAATTAATTTTAGACGAAATTTTTGGAAAGAATCGATTCATAAATGAAATTATATGGTACTATTACAATAAATATTCCGCTGGGAAAAAAAATCTTCCACGGGCACACGATAATATTTTAGTTTATTCTAAATCATCGGATTTTACTTTTAATGAAGAAAGAATCCCCCGCAAGAAACCAATTAAACAGCTTAAGCGCAAAATGGTAAATGGGGTATTGAAAAATGTTAAAGATGAAAACGGTCATGTAATATATCGAACAGTAACAGACAAAAAATTAGACGATGTCTGGAAAATACCATGCATGCAACCTGCTTCAAAGGAGTGGACTGGTTTTCCTACCCAAAAACACCACGACTTGCTTGAAAGGATAATTAAAATTGGAAGTAACAAAGGCGACTTAGTAGCGGATTTTTTCTGTGGTTCTGGAACTACATTAATGGTTGCTGATAAGTTGAATAGACGGTGGATAGGATGTGATATATCTGAATACTCAATTTACCTGACCCGAAAAAGATTAATTAAACTTAGTAAAAATAAAAAAAAATCTACAGACCTAGAAAGCTTTAATGAAGCTTACGCACATATGGACAAGGAAAAAGAGAAATTAATTACATCAGGCTTTTTTGAAAAAGATTTGAAAATCAAAAAGAAATAAACCAGATTTATTTTGGGTCGATTAAATTCCATCCTAAATAGTTTGAAAGAGCTTCAGATATGACATCTCCAACTTTATTTAGCGACGCGGCTACATGGTGAGCGAACCCTTCTTTACACAATTCTTTCAAAACATTTTGTAAATTGGGAATTTCTATTACGCCATAACCTCCAAAAGTATCTAAGGGATCTTCTGTATAATTACCCTCTACTAGAAGCGCTTTAATCTCTCCGTAAAGATCGTCCGTTTCGATCCTTAATAAGGTACAAGGTTCAGTTTTAATTCTGCCTTGAATAGCTCCAAAACTAAGATCGTCTCCTTTGAGATCGGAAATAATAGGGTGAATTGTCATTTTAGTGTCTTTAAAAAACGATTTTGGAAGATTACTGCAATGAAAGAGCACCATTTTGTTCGGATCTTCACCGTAATTGTTATTCCAATCTAAAATCGCCGAGGGTGTACCGGTAGCTAGTTGTAAAATATACATGCCAATTAATCCCGAAATATCCACTTCGCAAGCAGCGGGAACTAATCCTTCGCTAAACATGCTCATAACGGCACAGGGCACAATTCCAAAATTGTCTTGAATAGAAGGCCAGCATTGGAATGCGAAACCATCTAATTCATTTTCTAATACCCATTTTTCTACAACAACTGCCAATTTTGCTAATTTTAATAATCCTTCTTCCGGAAACGAAGTAGTTGGCGTGTAATTTTTTATGAATTCAACTTTTTCTTTTACTTTTGAATCGCCATCGTCCAACCTGCTAATTTCTCCAAATATTTCAGATAAATCAATTGGTTCTATGGTTATACCGTGAAATTCCAAAATCTTTTCGCTGTATCTCACGGTTTCAAAAGCGTTGGGTCGGGTGCCAATCTGTCCAAATCTTACATTTTTAAGTTTTTTTACAATTTTACACACACTAGCAAATTTAAGTATATCTGCTTTAAATAGATCAGATGTAATTGAGCATGTATGCGTTTTAGTTAAAGTAAATGGAATTCCATGCTGGTACAATACGCTACATACCGATATTTTTCCGCAAAAAGCATCTCTTCTAAATTTTCTTCCCATTTTTTCAATTTCGTCTGAAGACGCTTGAATTAGGATTGGTACGTTCAATTCTGATAGTTTTAAAGTATTAACTACGCCTTTTTCGTCTCCAAAATTTGGTAAAATTACTATGATACCTATTATATGTTCCTTGTTTTTCTTAAAAAGTTCAGCACATTTTTTTGCATCAGAATAAGTTTCTACTACTCCAAATTTTGTGTCATTTTCATTTAGAACAACGCATTCATATCCTAATTCTTTCATTACGCTAATAATTTCTGATCGCCCTTGTTTAGCAAGATCATCTGGGAAAACATCTCTATTACCGACTATTACTCCAATAACTGGTTTCTCTTCACTTTTTTTGATAAATGACATTTCTATTCTCTCTTTTTTTAATTTATGAGATTGAATTTTTTTAGTAATTTATCTTTGTTCTTAAAAATCTTCATGTATAATGAGATTACGGGTTATTTTTGATGAATTCTATTATAAGATTAGCCAGTTCAGGACCTTTATCTTCTTGAACAAAATGGCCTGCGTTTTTAATTGTTATGTGATTTTGCCCGACAGCTCCAGGAACGAGTGCTTGCCAAAACCTTTCTCCTCCTCGAGTAATGGGGTCCTTATCAGAAAACGCTGTCAAAAAGGGTTTTTTCCATTGTTTGAATTGCTCAATCGCTTTTTTATTATTTTCGTGCTCGGGATCATCTGTACTGATTGGAACCAAAGAGGGTAGGATCCGGGCACCAGCTTTAAAGGAATCGTCAGGAAAAGGCGCGTCATACCCGTTTAACACATCTTTAGATAATTTCGTGGTGGTTGCACCTTGTAAAATAAATTTGATATCAAAAGAAGGTGAATTTCTAGAAAACTCCCGCCAATTAGTGAAAGCCTCAGACATCCTTTGTTCACCGGTTGGTAACCCCCCATTTGATAAAACGATTCTATTAAAACGATCTTGGTTTTCAATAGCAAGTCTTAAACCTATTAACGATCCCCAATCTTGACAAAATAAAGTAATATTTTGAAGATCGAGTAAATGGAGCCATTTTGTCATCCATTCCACATGTTTAAGGTATGTGTGATCGTTTTGTTCAGTTGGTTTATCTGAACGGCCAAATCCTACTAAATCTGGTGCTAAAATTCTAAATCCTGCTTTCACTAGAATAGGAATCATATGTCTATACAAAAAACACCACGATGGTTCACCATGCATAAGTAAAATGACTTCTGCTTGTTTGTTACCTTCGTCTAAATAATGGATATTGATTCCATCAACTTCTATAAAATGTGGTTCAAACGAAAAATCGGGAAGGTTTTCAAACCTCTCTTCTGGAGTGCTTAATAATTTCATTCTTTAGAAACCTATTTGATTCATAAATTACATGATTTATAGTTAGTTATTTTTTCAAATTTAAAAAATTTAATTGTTATGGACTAATTCTAAAACTTATAACAAGAGTGATATAAGAAATAGTAAATGACCTTATTACCCTTATTCTCGCGAATAATTGGAAAGTTAAAGGAGTTTTGGAAAGTTAAAGTCTTCCGTTTTGCAATTTTAACTCAATTAGTTTACTTTACTTTGTCAACTATTTTATTTTTCTTATTTTTTTATCAAGAAAACGATTTCGTTATTTTTTATAAATCGGGGAAGATTTTTCTCACAGATATCGAGAATCTGTATAACCAAGCGAATTATTTATGGGATTTTAGGTATTTTCCTTTGTCTGCATTGTTTTTTATTCCGTTTTCTTTCTTAGATTTTGGTTTAGCTTATATACTTTTCAATTGTCTTAATTTTATTCTTAATATCCTAATCTGCTTGATTTTATATAAAATTATTAAAGTAGTACGGGGTCAAGATCACGAAAGAGACGATAAAAGAATAATATTGTATCTTAGTTTCTATTTAATGGGAGTACCACACATTTTAAACTACATTTATGGCCAGATAAATTTATTCGTTACATTTTTTATTTTAACATCGTTATTCATTTTCCTTTTTTACAAAAAGAATTCATGGCAGTTTGTTGGTAGTGTTATTTTAGGGATTAGCATTATAATTAAACCAACATCGCTCTTATTAATCCCATTCCTGTTAATACTTCATTTTGACTTGGAAAAAAGAAAGCTAAAAATCGATTTTTTCAAAAGCGTTATAAGATTAGTTGGAGTTTTATTACCTGTTTTATCAAATTTTTTGTTATTTATTGCGTTTCCTAAACTTTTGGGAGGTTTTCTCTCAACTAATTTTACTGGAAGCAATCCCATCGCTTTAAATTTTTCTTTTAGTCTAACAAAACTCATTACAAATTTCTGTTTTCTTTTTAATATTCCATTTAATCAATTAACGATACTAGTCGCATCAGTTGGAATTATTGGAGGTTTAGGCTTTTTTATCTTTGTTTTAAGAAGGAGAGACAAAAATTCTATCTTATATGGCTATTCCATAGGCATTCTAATTATGCTTCTTACTTATTACGATTCTTGGAACCACCACCTTTTAAATCTTACGCCATTAATGATAATATTAATTTTTAGCTTTCCAAGACATTCTAATCTGTTAAATTATATTAAACCTAGTCTATTCTTCTTCAATTTCTTTGATCTAATATTCGTTGGAATCTGGTATTTTACATATCCATTATTTCCCTTTAATTTTGTAGGGACTTTTTTTCTATTTTTGACTTTTTACGGCGTCTCTAAATACTGTATTGTTAAAAAAGCGAATAATATTAACGGAGGAGATTCATGAAAATTAGAAATAGAAATCTTTACGCTAGTATTAGTTTTATATTAATCTTCATTATTGGCTTTGCTTCAGATGTGGTTGCTCTAAATTATACTTTTGGTTTCACGACAGACGAAGAATTAGTTTGGAAATGTAATTTTTGCGATATTAATAAAATGAATAATATTTTTGGAGAAAATTGGAGTAGCACAGGGTTATTTGAAAATTTAAGCCAAGGGAAAAGGATGAGATGGCAAGGTTATGTGACTAAGATAAATGATACATCTTTATCAAGAACTTTCAATATTTCGGTATGGAAAAACGAAGGCTCTTACGATTATAGTACTGAGTTTTCTTATTTAAAAGATCCAAGTCAGTATGAAGCAAATTATAATTTATCAAATGCCATACCATTTGTACCCTTCTGGCTCCCTGTTCCAGTTGGTAATTATTTAGGAGAACTGAATTTAAGTAGTATATATGACGTTGATAATCGTGTTTTACCTACGATAAATGTTCAAATTAGTAGGGGCTTTCTAGAACCATCACTCCCTTCAGAAAAAGTATATATTATTGCTATCTACAACAGCGATGGAATTTTAAGCTCCTTCAAATTATATACAATCGGGAATGTGGTTGTTATTGATATTATATTCGAGTCTCTGCCAATCTATGTAGTACCTTTAACGATAGGTTTAATTTGTGCATTTTTTATCGCAATAATTTTATATGTTAAGAAAAAAAGAAAGAAATAATCTGGAAAAAACGAATAAAATGAATAAGATAGAATTGAACGTGTTTTATAGTAAATCTAAAACGCGCTTAGCAGAACTTTGGAAATTCAAAGCTTTTAGATATAGTGTCTTTCTTCATTCTTTTTATTTTATCTTTTCGGTAATTATAACACTATTGGTACTTAGAAATAAAAGTGATTTTTATGTATATTACAAAGTTGGAGGGATTTTTGTAAATACTCCCAATGATTTATTTAACCCTACATTTTATACCGAGACTTGGCCCTTTAGATACTTGCCTCTTTCAGCATTAATGTTCGTTCCTTATTATTTTATGGGTTTTGATTTAGGATTTATTGTGTTCAGCCTTATTAATTTGCTTTTGAACATTTTAATTTCTATAATTCTTTACAAAATTATTATTTTGGTTAGAGGAGCTGATCATGAAAGCCATGATAAAAGAGTAATACTCTACATTTGCCTATTTCTAATAGGAGTACCACAACTATTTAATTATATTCTAGGACAAATTAATTTGTATGTTACTCTATTTATTTTATTATCGCTGTTTATTTTTATTAAGTATTCAGATATCAAATGGCAATTAATAGCAAGCATAATCTTAGGAATAAGTATAATTATCAAGCCAACCACAGTTTTCATGATACCCTTTATTATATTACTTGGATACGATTACGAAAAAAAGAAATTTAAGCTTGAATTCACCAAAAGCTTTGTAAGATTACTAGGAGTTATATTACCACTATTGCTAAATCTAATTTTGTTTTTTCTTTATCCTAATTTGCTAAATGGTTTTTTAACAGCTAATTTTACTGGCTCTGAAACAGTGCTCCCAAACCATTCATTTAGCATTACGAAAATAATTTCAAATATGTTTCTTTATTTAGGAGTTCCTTCAAATGAATTGAGTGTGTTACCGATATTCTTTGTTGTATTGCTCGTTATTGGAGGGTTGGGTTTTATTATCTATATCTTCAGAAGGTCAAATGTTAACAATATGATATTTGGATATCTTTTTGGTATCTTGATTATGTTCCTAGCTTATTTTGATACGTGGGATCATCACCTTCTCCAGATCTTACCATTATTGATTATATCATTTTTTAATTTACCGAGAAATTCAGAATTAACCAGAAAATATCTAAAACCAGGTTTTTTCTTTTTAAACTTTTCCGGCTTAGTTTTTACAGGAATATTTTTTTTGACACAACCATTTTTTCCTTTTAATTTTGCAACAACCCTTTTTTTAATCCTTATTTTTATAGGAGTTAGTCGACACTGCTTAAAAAAGCAAAACAATGGTACATCTTGATTCAAAAAGTTTCTATAAGTTTTATTTTAAATAGGTTCTTATTTACTATAATTCTCAATTTAATAAGTAATGATTAAAGTTAAATAATTTCTAACTTACACTTTACTTGAATTATTGCATAATTATATTAATAAATGAAACCAGAAGGCACCTTAGTTTAAAAATGGTTCAAGAATTTTTCATCATTTTAATGCCCGCATTTTTATTAGGAATCTTGCATACAGCTATTCCATGTGAAGATAAAGCTATCTTCTTTTTCTGGTCTTTTGGTATCGCTAAAACACCTAAAAAGAGCATATTTATATTAATACTTTATGGATTGGGATTAATAAGTGCTAACATGATCATTGCATCAATAACCGTATTTATTACTCAAGTACCTAGATTTGTCTTCCCTGCTTTTACTCCTGATCCGTATATTATCAACTTTTTTGGAGCTTTTACTTCAATGTTTGCGAGTATATTTCTTTTATTCTTCATCACAAGAAGGGATTACATGCCTCACTCCAAATATTCTAAAGATATTCCAAGTTTAGATTGGGAATTGAAGAAAACTCCTTATTTTTTTGGAGTCTTAGCGGGATTTGCTCCTTGTATATTTGAATTAATTATATACTCTCAATCATTTCAGTTATCCTTTGGGTATGGATTTATAGAAGGCCTCCTAGTGGTATTTTATTTTTCTTTAGGTACCTTCGTGGGATTGTTCCCTCTTGCTCTTGCTAAGCAAGGTAGTTCACTTATCGTGAAGACAAAAAAGAACAGAAAAAACACAATTTTCTATATTATGATACTAATCATCATCGTTTTTAATACGATAGTTATGATACTCTCTTTTTTACAAATTTCTGTCTTTCCAGTAGAAAATTTTTAGCTACTAAGAAATGAACTAATTGATTTATGGATTTTAATCACAAAATTAAAAACCTTTTAATAATTCAAAAAAATCAATATTGGTCTCATAAAATAATTTATATCAGTATTTTTATATATATTGTAACTAATTTTTTCTTTCACCAGATGGAGAAAAGCAAATAATGGTTGATTGCAAATTCTGCGAAAACAAAAACATTTCATTTACCTGTGAGAAATGCAATTCGAGTTTTTGCATCCATCATATGGCAACTACGGAAAGTTGGCTTTGCAAGAAGCATGAATTACACTATTCAAAAGCAAGTGCTGCTGAAAAGTTTTATAAGTGCACTGTTATCGAAAATAGCAAGTGTCCAGAGTGTAGTTCCCTTTTAAGATTAGAGCGATTATCGTCTGGACAATATTATTTAGAGTGCACAGATCATTCATGTAGTTGGAACTCCTACTCGAAATCTCCGGGTTTATTTTTTCCAACTAAAGAGCAGTTAGCCAGAGAGGCTACAAAATATAATTTAATTAAAGGATATAGGCTTAATTTGTGCCGTAGGTCATTGAAAAGGATAATTGGAAAGGAAATTTGTCCAAACTGTTTTTTAGAATTTCTAAAGAGATCTCCAATTACTAACTTCTCAACGATTATAGAATCCTTTAAAATAACCGCTCAACAAATGGTAAAATTAATCAATCAATATATCGATGAGGATCGAATATACGGCATAGTTGATCAGAAGAACCAGATGTTTTATTATATCTCATATGAAATCCGGGAGAAAATCCTTTCAAAGATTCAAGATGAGGGAATTTTGAAAGTTGCTGATTTGGCTGTAATGCTAGATATGAGTTCTGAAGCAGCGATCAAAGTTATTTATAAACTAATCAGTCAATTCCAAATTAAAGGCTCATTTTCACAAACAAAAAAATTCTACTACTCTCAAAAATATATAATAGACCATTTGGTAAAAGAAATAAACAAAAAAGGAAGAGTTAAATTAGCTAATCTTGCAAAAGTTTTTGATATACCTTTAGAGTTAACAAAATCTTTCTGCGTCAACTTAATGAGATTAAACGCTATTAACGGGTTTTTTGCTGATCGAGGAAACGAAATTATCACTTCTGAAAAAATTTACAAAGAAATAAAGGTATATTCTAAAGAAGAAGGATTATTTGAATTGTCCAATCTTGCTAAAAAATTGAAAATCGCAGTAGAGTTAGCGAGAAAAAGCCTTCACGAACTTATTAAATCTGGTAAGGTTAAAGGACTTTTTACGCAACGCAGAGAATTTATGACTAGAAAATATCTGGAGACAAAGATAAAGGAAATTGCTAGAGCTTATAGAACAATGCCTTTGAGAGAATTGTCAAATCGATTGGGAGTAACTGAATCAAGCATAGAAGAAAATCTTGCCCAACTAATTGGACAAGGAGATATTGATGGGTATATCGATTTAGGTAAGAGAATGTTCACTGCATATTCGGTTCCACGAACATCATCCGGATCAACTCGTGCGAAGCAAAAAAAGGCTGAACCAATCGATGAAGGCAAAATTGAGGTTGTAAGGGACTACGACTTTGAAGGCGGACTAGTACACGTAAAGATTGCAGTACGTAACCTTAGTAGCATGGCAATAAATAATGTGAAAGTAATTTTAGACGCACCCTCTAGCTTCAAGATAAAGCAACCATTGATCAACATACCTGTTATTGAGGCTAATAATAGTAGAGGTGTAGATTTTTATCTTGAGCCTAAACAATGTGGAATATCCACTGTTGGGGGAGATATCATCTACAAAGATGCCCAGGGCAACAAGCACACACTTCATATACGGAAAAAGGAAATCCAAATCAAATGTCCTTTGGTTTGTACCTCAATGAGCACAATAGAAGACTGCCAAATCGCAATCCAAACGCTACCGAACGACGCCCGAGCGTTTTTAATTGCTGACTTAGATCCAAGGCTAGCGTTTAGAGCCGCAATTCGAACGATAAAAAATTTTGAAACCAGCGCTGTAACATCCCACGAAGGTTCCAACGCCAAAGGAAATTACGAAGCTGAGGCTTGGTTTTGTTCAGAAGCGAAAATTACGGGCGGGAGAATAATTACGAGAGTCTATGTTTCCGAAACGAGTCAGTCTTTAGAGGTGAGAGTCTGGTGTGGAAATCCAGGCCAACTTACGGGTTTCTTGGCGAAAATCATCGAGCTGTTGTTCGAGCAAATAAACCTAATCCGGAAGATTAAATCAGAAGAGAGGGAAAGAACCATCGATGTAATGGCTATTACGCAAAACTTAGCAGAGATTAGCGACTACTGCATGCTAAGATGGAAAGCACAGAATATTCGGAATAAATTGCACGACACTTTTGTAAGGTTAAGAAAAATCATAGGAGATAGCGAGGCCATCTTAGGACGAATTGAATATTGGTTAACAGAATTGAATAAGTATGGCAAAGATGAGAAAATCAGCGATGAACACGCTGATAAATTAGTGAATGATGTAGAAAAATTTAGAGATGCCATCAGCCGAGCCATAAAATTGTGAGTCTTTTTGCTAAAAACATTTATAAATGTTATGATGAATTTATATTAATAAGAAGTAAGAAGAGTTTAGAATTCGAATGAGTCCTATTATCAGTTTTTCAATAAATGAAAGTTTGAAGCAATTTATTAATAAGCTTGTTTCTAAAAATCAATATGAAAATAAGTCCAAATTGATAAGAGATGCCTTATTACGGTTAATGTCAGATATAGAAGTTTCGAATTTGGAGATTTATGGAAATATAGGCTCAGTCGCTAAAAAAATTGTTGGAAGTTTAATAATTGTTGCCCCACACGATCCGCACATTCAGAGAAAATTAAATAAAATCGAGAACAAATATAAGGATCAGGTTGTAAACAAAAATCAACACTTTCAAGGCGAAAATCTTATAATTTTCATGATATTTGAAGGAGAAATTCAAGATTTTCAAAATATTGTAGTAGAAATAAATGGAATTAAAGAAATAAAGAATTTTCGCTACTTGATTATTAATTAAGTATTTTAACTTCTCCTTGTTTAAAATTTATAAATAAATATACTTAAATTTAATTTTGATTCCTTATTTAATTCCTATAATTATAATGAATAATTCAAGATTAAGAGTGAATTAAAGCTTGAGTCAAGCAGAATCGGACATTTACAGAAAATTACAGCGGCGTCTTGATACATTACCTATTGGGTATCCTGCTACAGAATCTGGTGTTGAAATAAGAATATTAAAAGCCCTTTTTACTCCTAAAGAAGCGGAAATAGCGGTGAAAATGAGTTTTATTCCCGAACCTGTAGAAAAGATTTATAGGCGCTTTAAAAAAATAGTAGCATCTAAAGGCGAATTAAAGGAAATCTTAGATAAAATGTACCACAATGGGGCAATAAACTTACAGAGAACCGATGAAGGAAATGGAGAAGAAATACGATATCACTTAGCATTTTTAGCAGTGGGGATGTACGAATATCAAGTTGGTACGCTTACTAAAGATTTTTATGAGGATATTGAGGAATATTTTGATGAAGCTTACCGGGATGAAGTCGTAAGTACAAAGATTAACCAATTGAGAACAATACCCATTGAAGAAAGCATCACACCCGAGCATAATATAGCTACTTTCGATGAATTAAGTGAAATTATAAAGAAAACTAATAAGATCGCAGTTATGGAATGTATCTGTCAAAAAGGTAAAGATCTTATAAACAAATCGTGTAAACAAACTGATATGAGAGAACATTGCTTTGCTTTGAACAATTCTGCCCAGCATGTTGTAGATCTTAACAACGGTAAATTTGTCACCAGCGATGAAGCTTTAATCATTTTTAAAAGAGCTCGGGAAGAAGGGCTAATACTTCAACCTGGCAACGCTTTAGATCCAAATTTCATTTGTTGCTGTTGTGGATGTTGTTGCGATTTAATAACTAATATAAAAAAACTTGAGCGTCCATGGGAGTTGTTCCATTCAAATTTTATTGCAAAAGTTGATCCTGATTTATGTATTGGTTGCGAATCCTGCCTGAATAGATGTCAAATGGATGCTATTGTAATGGTAGAAAATATAGCAACAGTGAACCAAAATCTATGTATAGGATGTGGTAATTGCGTTGTGACTTGCTCAGAAGAAGCCATAACTCTCAAGAATAAAGAGAAAGAGCTTATTCCACCCAATACTACAAAAGACTTATTCCTGAAAATAATGGATAAGAAAGCGGAATTAAGACGAAAAGAGAAAGGAGTGTTATAAAATTTTAGGTGTTAATCAATGGGAAAAGGAAAGTATGGAAAAGGATATGATAAGAAAGGCAAAGCTTCAAAAAGCTCTGGCTCTAAGAGTGGAGGATCACCAATTCGTGGAGGCAAAATCAAAGCCAGTCATATTTTGGTTGATAAATTCAGTAAAGCTCAAGAGCTTTCCGAGGATATTCAAGCCGGAGAGAACTTTGAAAATTTGGCAAGGCAATTTTCTACATGTTCGAGCAAGAAAAAAGGTGGAAATTTAGGAGAATTTGCTAAAGGGGATATGGTAGCTGAATTTTGGAACGCCTGTACTAAATTGAAGATAAACGAAATTTCTCAGCCCGTTAAATCTAAATTTGGATATCATATTATTAAAAGAACGGGATAAATTTCTAATAGCTACATGAATTGTTTTTAAATCTTTAAATTAAAGAGACTATAAATAGCCCAGCACGGATTCGAATAATTTAAATTGATATATTTATAGTAAAGAAATATCATTTTAGTATTTTAAACCACTCTCCATATTTTTAAATTGATTTGTCATTTCAAAAATTAGATTATAATTCATACTATTGATAATAAAAAAAGAATGAAAAGATGTAATTTATATAATGATGGAACTAGGAAAGAATGTGGGAGATGTCATGAAATTAAATTACATAATGAATTTTATTCAAAAAAAGATGGTTTAAGAAGTATATGTAAAAATTGTAATAAACTCATTGTAGCTGAGGAATCTTTTAAAAACAAACTACTTATTCTTACTAATATTTATGAAGGGAAATTTAATGGAAAATGTTCTAATTGTGATATTGATTTTATAAATCTTCCATCTATTGATTTTCATCATCAAAATAAGAAATTAAAACAAATCAGATGGCGTGATAATCGATTCAAAAATTGGACGAAGCTAATGTTATCTTTTGAACAAGAAAGCGTTGTACCTTTATGTAAGAATTGTCATTCATTAGAGAATGCCAGACTCTTTTATGATTTTAAAGATCTTATTCTTAGAGAGGATATATTTGAATATTCTGCAGAAGAAATACATCGAATTGTTTATGATCATGTTAAAAAGAGTAAAAAGAAGTATATTAAAAATTTTAAATTTCGAGTTATAGAATGGATAAAGAAGAGATTTGTAATAGAACAGATGTATAATGGAAAATGTGTTGGATGCGGAAAGATAAATGTAATACACAATTTGCCTGCTCTTGAATTTCACCATATTTCAATAACAGGGGAGAATGATAAATTAAGGTGGAATAAAATAAAAAAGTATAGTGTAAACGATATAATTGAAATTCTTGTAAAGGAAAATTGTGTCTGTCTATGTTCAAATTGTCATACTTTACTTCATGCAACAAAATTTGTTATTATAGCTGAAGTAATTTTAGAGAAACATTTCTCAGATCAAGTAAAATCTTTATTTGAAGAAATATCAAGAAATTCTAAAAACTTTGAAATACGAATGTTAAGTATAAAAGATCCATTAAATCTATTATTCAAACAAGGAGAGATTTGGAAAAAGCATATACTTCACATCTATATTCTAAATCAAATTGAAGAAGTTGATATTATGAGATGTATAAAAATAAAAAATAATCTTAATATATCCAATCGACATTTAAGAAGAGTTACTGAAAACTTGAAAAAGAGAAAGTTAATTGAAATTATACGAAACGATGAAAAAACGTACTTAAGATTAACAAATGTAGCTCGTGAGAAAATAAACAAATTGTTACAGGATGAAAGATATACTCATTACTTAGAGTATAATTTAAAAAAAGACTTATAGCCCAGCACGGAATTTCGATACACGATAAATTCGCTAGTTTTTCGAACCGTGGTCACGGGGTTCAGGGCCCCAGATGCTTGACCGCTACACCACTGGGCTTTAAAA
>Ga0209991_10000858_pt1 | contig 13622 bp, 15 predicted proteins | sample ChitaG_FD_183167 | JGI IMG/M metagenome (GOLD analysis project Ga0209991, IMG submission 183167) | Deep subsurface microbial communities from South Pacific Ocean to uncover new lineages of life (NeLLi) - Chile_00310 metaG (SPAdes)... | ecosystem: Environmental > Aquatic > Marine > Oceanic >...
ATCGAGGACTTTCCAGAATTATTTCTTCCTATAAGAACCGTAAAGTCTGAAAGCTCCAACGGCTGACTGCAACTTTTTATGCCTTTAAACTCTTGAATGTTAATCTTACTCACGAACAAGGAAATTCGCCTCCCAATTCTGTTTCCTCTTTCTTAATATGCTCCTGCAACTTACATAAATATTCATGTATGCAACAGTGAAGAAGCTGTATTCTCAAGATGAAGAGTTCATGGCTTTCGAACTTGTATAGTCTCAACAATAACTCTTCCACATTTCTCACATTTTACAGGTTCAAAAACATGGAACACTTCATAGACCTTGTAGAAGCAAAAGAACTTAAAACATGAATAAAGGCAATAGCAAAGGTTGTAGAAGGTTAAAGGAGGTGAAATTATGGCAAAATTCTGTCCCTTGCTGAACAAAGAATGTTTAGAGGCTGAGTGTGCTTGGTATGAAGACAGGACCCGTCCCAGAATGTGTTCAATAAAGGCTTTGCTCAGAGTAATACCAATGGCAAAAAGGTAGCATAAGATGCAACCAAACCCTAAAACCCTTTTCTAAATTGGTATGCATGCATGTTTAAAACGGAGTTCATCATTAATGATACTACAAAAACGTTGACAAAAAGCATGGGGTGAATCCTACGGCAAAGAAGCAGAAAGGGTTAACCTGGACACCAACTAACTATGTCTGCCCTCACGAATACATTTTAATCAAACAGGAACCGGAGCTCGCAAAAGAGATCCTGAACAGTCCAGTAACAGAAGTCTACAATGGCAGGGTCTACCACATCATTTATCGTGATGGCTGGAAGTATTGGGTTATTCCTCCTGTCATTAACCGTAAGCGAGAAGAGCCTCCAGAAACATAGTTTTGGTGTCTCCAAGGCTGCAACGAAGCCATTTTGTTCCGCGTGATGCGCGTGAAATTAACATTAATTTAACATTCTTTGAAGCAGCACCAGAAAACACATGGATATCAGGGTCTGAGAGCGTTCAAACCTTATGGTCCGAATGGTCGAGACGGAAGGGAAAGCAGCTTCATTGCATTATTTAATGTCGATATATGCAACGAATTCTTTTAAAGGGTCAGAAACATCTTTTAAACAGATAAAAACCATAAATACTTTGTCAATGACACTTTATATGGATTACAATGTCAAATCCAGAAGCATGCATGATGTAGAGTGAAATAAAAGTTCAATTTGAGGGTAAACCCATGCTTGAAAACCTACTCACAAGACGACAAGAGATGTTGAAACTCAAGTCGACAGGGATGTCTCTCGTTACGATCATCAATGACCTCTCAGTCAAGTATGACATAACGCGTCGCGGTCTGTATCTTGACTGGGGAAACCGTAAGCGTTGGATTAAAGGCATACTCTCTCTCGAGGATCCTGAAACCTTCTTTCTCGATGTTTTGACTACCCAGAAGGAGATCTACAAACATACTTTCTTGGAGTATTTGAAGGCTGATAACTCCAATGCAAAGATTGGCGCGCTAAGGCTGCTCCGTGACTTGAACAAGGATATGTACGAGATGGTGTGTGTCCATGACTTGCTTATCCGGGTTGAACGCATCGAAGAGAAGGCCGGGGTGTCATAGGTGAGGCTGCGGAAGCTGCAGAAAAGGGTCTTGGTCTTAGAGGGTCAGTTTGGCCCTGTTGACGAAGAGTTTGACGTTGACTGGGAAAGGCTATCTGAACAGGAGAGGGCTATCATCCGGGCTGCTGCGCGCGTGGAAATCAAGTATAGAAAACAGGGCGCGCATGGCATCACCTACGACTTCACGGAAGCATCTGTGGAAGAGAAGGCCCAGCGGACACTTGCTCAAGCTATCATGCAGAAGCACTTAGAGAAGAAATCAGAGATCGAGAAAAGACGTGGACCTATGCATTAGGAGATCTGGAAGATGAGAGCTCTTCGGAGAGTGACTCGACGGGTGAGAGATCTGGAGGCCCGGCTTGGTGTTCATGAAGATCCGACGGTCTACGTGCATGTTGTTAGGCTATGGCAGCCAGGACTCCCAAAAGACGTGAAGGGTGCTGTCTACATGAAAAGTTCATGTGGTCCTGGTCGACGGTTCAGCAATGACGAAGAGGCTGAGGCTTGGATCGCTCGAGACAAGAAGCGGTTTCCAGTGGGGAGCACTGGATCTATAGAGAAGGATGAGGCTTGCGGTATGCCTTGGGAGCAGCTGCCGGGTTGGAAGAAACTTCTTGAAGAGCATAGGGAACGGTTAAGGCGAGAGAAGGGTTCATTAAATCAAACATGATGAGAAGCTGCCGTGGAAATCTCCTACACCTCCTGGATGCATGCATGTGGTGCAGTCGCAAAAGCATAATAATCGCAGGCACGTAGGATTTACGGGTTGGATTATGCAAAACGACAAGGAGCTTATGCTCCGGGTTATAGAAGAACAGAAAAATTGTGGATTCTCGCTAAGATTCATGCTTCATAAAGATGATGGTCGTTGGAAAAACGTCTTCGCTGTGCTCAAACTTGTCAAGACAGGAACAAGGAATGAGGTCGAGCACAATTATGGTGAATATGTTCTCGTAGAAAAGCTTCTGAACATTGAACATGGGTTAAACATTATTTCAAGTCTAAATGGAGAGAATGGTGAAAAGGGAAAATTCGTGATTCCTGAATACGATGAGTTCACTATAATGAGTAGACAGCGATTGGATTTTGCACCCAGCAAGTGCAAATACGGTATTCTGAAGAGCTCATCCACACCAATAAGATTCTGTTCATATAGAGTCCTGCAAGATGAGGTCAGCAGCGAATGGAATCGCGAATTGTTGAAAGAGGGAGTTCCTTACTACCCTGATGTGAGTCAAGCAGTTATCGATTTTTTTGATCTTGCAATTGAGCATTTCAACTCTTATGGCGAGGTTTACGTCATCGTTGCAGATCATCGCGCCCAAATCAAATCAATGAGACTTCTCTTGTCCAAGGTGAAGTTGGAACTACATTCCCCAGAAATCGAGGTCAAAAACCTTGTCATAAAAGTCTTTGCCAAGTCTGGAGTAAAAATAGTCACCCTACCAGACATCGTTCCTGAATCAGAGACAGTTGAATTTGACGTCGGCTTCCAACCTGATAGCTTGTCTGTTGCCTTAGTGACTCGAGGAGACAACATGAAGATTGATGTTAAGAGGTTTACGAAATGGACGACCGAGGAGGAGGGTATTACTATTGAGAGGCCAGAAGAGGAGATCCTTTCACTCACGAAAGCTGGTGAAAGTCAGAATCTCGAATACAAATATGATGTGACTGCCAAGGATCCAAAAAACGACTTCATCGAGAGCGTAGTTGCCTTTTTGAACACAAATAGAGGAACTATTCTAATTGGGGTAGATGACAAAGGAAATGTTGTCGGCAGCAAAAAGCGCGCTGAGGACATTCAAAAGATAATACACGATAGTTGTGACCCACCACCAATGGGTGTTAGAACTGAAGAAAGAGAGGTTAGTGGTAGTACAATAATAGTTGTAGAGGTTCCAGAAGGAGATGAGAAGCCATACCAATCCAAAAGGGACAAGATTTGGTATGTCAGGCATAACGCAAATGATATGAGAATGGAACGGTCGGAGCTTATTTCCATTTTTCAGAGAAGAGATGAACAATCAGGAGGCAAATTTCAGTGAATGCGCGCGCGGAAAAGTAAGGGACGGTGAATGCATGAAATTTGAGGCTTCTGAAATTGAAGAAAGAATGAGCATCGCGACAAGAACTCTCCTAAAGAAAGATTTGCTCTTGCTCAGAAATGACTCTGATGAGTGGTCAATATCTCATAAGCTCGCGGAATACCTGCAAAAACAGTTTCCTGATTGGCATGTCGACGTTGAATACAACCGGGACAAGAATCAAGTGAAGAAGTTGAACAATGAAAACGTTCGCCCAGACATTATTGTCCACATAAGAGATACGGACAACAACCTTCTGGTCATAGAGGTTAAGAAATCGAACAACCCCAAGTTCATAGACGATGATAGAAAAAGACTTCTCAGATTTACATCACAAAATGGAAGATACAAGTACCTATTCGGTGTTCTTGTCATCTTTCATGTTGCAGAGGAATATCGAAAACAACCCACAATTGAGCTGTTTCAAAACAATGTGCAGTTAAGATAGACATGGCAATGAATATGCATGCATGAAGAAGCTTACAAGCGGAAAAAATGAACAGAAAAACGCGTGATGGGTGGCATAAATGGGGAGCGTCATAAAAGCAAGCTGCAAGTGTGGCTTTGAGTCAGGAGAGATTATGGCTGGTGGTGGTTATGCGCGCGAGCAGTATTATAAAACAACCTGCATGGCGCCTGCTATCTGTCTTAACTGCCGGAAATTCCTTATCAAGAACTATATGAAAAGACACGAGAAGTGTCCTGACTGTGAAAAGGAGGTCACTTATTACAATGACCCGTCAGTACAAGCGCAAATGAACAAATCCAAGTTTTTCTGTGAATATGAGGATCTGACCTTGACAACCTGGAAAACCGGATTATTTTGGGCGCTCTGTCTTCATTGGTTTCTCTGATCAGATACAATATGAAAATCAAGAATGAGTTGAGAAGATTTGAAACAATTCTCAAAGACTTCATATCACTTGTTAAAGTCAATCCTGTGGAATGCAATCTTGTCAGATACACCCGGATCAATCAACATTACGAAGACATAATAGAATTGTCAAGACTGATCCTTGCAGAGAGATTCATTCGAAGCATACACAAAGGAGAATCAAGAGGGTTTAATTTCATTGTCAACATGAACAAGGTCTATGAGGAGTTCCTAACAGAAATTGTCGAAGAGATCATAGGCCAAGATCCAGATTTTCATGAGTTTCAGATTGAAAAGCAACCAAGATTCAACAAACTTGTCAAAGAGAGGACAATCATAACAAAACCTGATATTGTCCTTAGGAGAGATGCCAGAACCTACCCTTTTATTATCGATGCAAAATACAAGAGAGAAGACTCCAATGCAGACTATTACCAAGTAATAGCCTACAGCCTGGCCTTGAGGAATTCCAAGGCGTGCTGTCTGGTCTATCCTAAATCCGAGAAATCGAAGATCAGTGGTGAACCATTAACGCTGATTCGCGACTTAGCAGCCGATGCACCAGATGAAGTTAAGCTTCTCGCAAAGACAGTTGATTTATACGTAGATGAAGAACTGAGCTTTGAGGATTACGTACTGGCCGTAAAACGCCAAGTTAAAAAGATACTATTAGATTTCATAAAAGGATTTGATTAACACCCGCATGCATGCACATATTAGCTTGCTATGTTGCATTTGTGCAAATCTTATATTTGAGAAACAAATAGGCTTTCCTCACACAAGGTTGGTATCTGGAGAGCCTTTTGATGGCAGATTGTTGGATTTTTACAGTTAAGGATGACAAGATTGGGAAGCGGAAGAAGAAAGGGACCGAAATCTACAAAAAGCGTATGTCTGATGCTTTTTGGGGCCTTGGAGAATCTGTGGCAAATCGTTCAAGGGTGAAGATGGGCAACCGTGTTGTGTTCTATTTAGCCGGAGTAGATGGACAGAAGTTTCTTGGAACGTGCACTTTGGTCTCAGCCTTCCACAGGTTAGGAAAGCAGGAAAGAGAGAAACTTGCGCATGGTCCTTTTTTCCAGGCAACCCATGGGGTGAATCTTTCTGATATTGAAGTTTGGGATTCCCCGAAACCTATCCATCCATTGTTGAAGAGATTGGGAATCATCAAAGACGTTAACAAGTGGGGCTGCTACATACAGGGCAGTATAATAAGAACATCCGAGGATGACTACAACACTATTGTGTCTGCCCATGAATTAGAAGAGATCATCAAGCTATCGGATATGGGAGAACCGAATTTGACTGATGAGTCTCATAGGATTACGGTAAACAGAAAAGCAAGAGACAGCGCGTTCAAAGAAGAGATAAGAAAGCTCTACAATTGCTCTTGCGCGGTTTGTGGAAAGAAGAGATTCACAAATTCGAATTTCCCAGAAGTTGAATCCGCTCATATATACTCTAAAAGGAAAGACGGCAGTGACGACTTAAGAAACGGAATTGCGCTTTGCAAACTACATCACTGGGCGTTTGATGGTGGTTTGTTCTCAATAAGAGATGACTACTCAATTGCTGTTGAGAATAGAATAAAAGGTGATGATAATTATGAAGAAATCTCATCTTTCGAGAACAAAAAAATCAGATTTCCTGACCGGAAGGAATTTAGACCCCATCCGATTTTTCTGAGAGAACATGGGAAAATTCATGGCTTCAAGTAATCCAAGCCCCCGCATGTGTACAAACTCTTCAGAAGAAAAAAGCAGCATTACGACTGCTGTCTTTCTTGATGATACCTATGCGGTATGCATATACCATTTGAAAATCAGATCTAATGAGTGAGACCCTAAGTACCACATTCCTTGGTTGAGTTTCATTGGTGAAATGTTGTTGTCAAGACACGCCTTGATTATTAAACTCTTTAGTTCGTTGTCTGATGTTTTTTCTGTAGTCAATCCCAATTTCGTTGATACTTTGCGAACCCAAGTGTCAACGGGTTGTAGGAGAATGTAGTCGCCTTCGCTTAGTTGATCGTCAAGCCCATAGATGGTAACAACGTCCCTAAGGAAGAAGCTCGCCGTCTTGTCACCTATTTGTCGGATTTCCACAAGTCTACTGTATAGTTTTCGGGTCTCACGATTTCTGATCATATGAATTGCGTACTTCAGCATGTTGTAGTCCCTCTCTTGCAGGTTCTTGGTTAAAAACTTCAATGTATCTACGGTCATCTCGCGGTCTCTTTCTTTCCCAGTTCGGCTCTGTTTGGTTTTGCCATTAGGTTGTGATATGGGATACTTGCGTTGTAGTGCGGCATAGAGTTCGGGACATTTCTGAAGGTTTCTGTATTCCAAACACTGTCGGTCTTCTAATGAGAGCAGCTTATCCAACTTCTCTCTATCCGTTTTTCCCAATAATTCCTCCAAAGCTTTGATCGTTGCTTTTTCAAACATGCCTGAAACTTCATCTCTTCGACCTTGATAGAAAACTCTGTCAAAAAAGAAGATGAGTGCTAACCACCAGCTGTTTAGTATTTTGGATTTGTCCTTGTTGGCCAGAGCGTATGAGATGGTTTCATCTCTAACAGATGTCATGTAATCCTGAGAAAGACTTTCGATTTTCTTAATCAAACCAGACATAGCAAAACCCTCTCTCATGCACGCGTGTTAGTGTAATCTCTCTATATATCATTATGTACCTTGCGTAGACAAATTTTATAGTTGATCATTCGTCATATAACTGAATTATGAACATAGATGAATACCATTTAGTTCTACCAGTCAAGCTTGGCCCCTCGTCATATGGAGGCGGGTGGGCTGCTGGCAGCATTATTGCACACTGGTTTCATCTGAAGAAAGGAAATCCCGGCGTGTTCTGGGTTTGGCCATTGACCTCAAGTGGGATTAGACACAAACACAAACCACTCTTGGAAACATGGAAGATTCCCATGGGGAAAGACCTTCAAGTGAACGGGGAGCTCGCACGAATTTCGCGCAAAGGCTTTTTCTACGAGTCAAACAATCATTCAATAACATGGCAATTTGAAGCAGACCGTATACTTAGCACCCATTACTTCTCCTCCCAAACAGAAAAAGCTGCAAAAGAACTGAAAGACTTGAAGGACTGTATCCCCCTATTTCGCCAAGAATATCTGAAGGCTTGGTGGGGTGGCTTTGAGCCTTGGGGGGATTGGCTTCTGATCAGGCGGCTGAAAATGCTCAGAAACCCGATAAAGGGAGAGAGAATAAACAGGGGTTTCAGTTTCGGAAATTTCAAATATTTCTCCAACCCAAGAAACAGGATGGTTCCACTAACGAGCTCTCATTTGAGAGCTGGCAACTCTTTCATTCTACGATGTCCAGATGAATTGGAGCTTCTGGATCCAGAACCCGAGGCAGCAGTAAGCAATCATCTGAAGCAATTTCTGATGGATCGTCCTCCTCCCGGCAAGCTTCGCGAAAGAATCATTCACAATGCGTTTCTTATCAAGCTAATGAAGGAAGGATACGTTATCGAGAATGAGCGAGAAGTCACTGGTGGCAGACTTGATGTATTATTCAGGGACAAGCATCAAAACCTGATTGCTGTGGAACTCAAGCTACGTCGAGGCGATCCTGCGATAAGCCAACTGGAAGATTACATAGGCAAGCTCCAAGAAGACTATGATACCAGAATCCATGGGGCAATAGTGTGTGGGCAAGCTGACGCACAGCTAAGAAAGAAGGCTAAGGCACGAGGCTTTGAGGTTATCGAGTATGAGCTCATCCTTGATATACCGCTTCATGAAATAATTACATAAGTAAGAAGCATGCATGCTCAAGTGCCACACAGCACAGATTGGTCGCACACGTGAAGGGGAAAGTGATTGATAAGATACAAGGTCATATGTCCTTTAAATGGCTTCATTGTCCCTTTTGATTTGGCAGTAGATCATAAGAAAGCGAATGGAATTCTCAGAGAACTGATCGATCAATTGACTGATGGAATCCCCTTTTTCAATGGCATAAAACTAAGACGAATTTCAAAGGAAGACATTGAGGATCTGAAGCCTCATGCTTCTTACCCTTATTCTTCTACCGCAGAATTGTCTCCGGATATGTTCGTACTGGAGAAGAACATCACATTCGAAGATGTCGATGGTGTACCGCACTTTCCACTTAACGACGATATGCGGAGGATTATTCTTGCCATGAGACTGCTGAAGAAGGGCTACGTTTCGACCAGTGGGATATTCTATATTCTGCTTTCTAAGAAACGGCAATTGGAGGCATGGTCTATTGAAGGAGCAAACAAGCTTGCGGAATTTCAATCCGAGGAATATGCCTTGAAAATTGAGGAAACCCCGCATTTACAGAAGTTGGTGGAGAGAGTTGGCGGTTTGAACTTTGAAAAGCAAAGGAGTTTAGGAATAGCTTGCAGAAGATTCGAGCATACTTATGAAGAAGAAGGCGTCGGGGATAAGCTAATCGACTACATGATTGCCTTTGAAGCCTTATTTCTGCGGGGAGAGAAAGCTCCAGCGCCAGGAAAGGTCATCGCAACTGCTTGCTCTGTTTTACTCGGAACAAGTGAGAAAGAAAGAAGAAAGATTCGAGAAACCCTAACTAAGGCGTATTTTTTGAGAAATCGCGTCGTTCATGGAGCAGAATGCAAGGAAAAAATCAAGGATGTCACGATTTCTGAGATTGAGGATTATCTGAGAGAATCGATAAAGAGATTTCTTGACTGAAATGCTGACGAAGAATGCCTGCATGCAAGGATATGTCCGCCAAAAGAAGTATCATAAAAGTAGTACAAAAGTATCAATTAGCGCAATGCACGCGTACACTTTCGGTGTACTCTAAGGGTGAAAATGGCAGTTGAACACCATAAAAACCACAGGAACAATGTTGAAAAAACAAGTCCAAATCAACGCGTTTTTCCTAAAAGAAGAAAGCTTATGGCATATTTATTTCTGAAGCTCTATCACCCAGGTAAGGGACCCATAAATAGCTTAGTCTTTCACATTGGGAAGTGCATGGAGTTTCGTGAGTTTCAATGACTACGGAAAAGAAGAATGTGAAACCACGATCAATCTGGATGAAAAAGGCAGCTGCAAATACCTGCTGAAGCTGTTGCATGCATGGAAACTACACCAAAACTATACCGAGTATGGCAAAAGTAGGGTGAAAGTAAGGCAAAATGTCGTACAAAACTATAACGAACCTGTAACGCTTAGATCAAAATGCATGCATGCGCACCTGATATGTTCCGAAAGTTTTTTAGAAGACTTCTTCAGAGAGCACCCACCGCACTTCTGGATGCTTTTTCACATATTGCGTCAATGTCATGTCTATTCGTTCTTTTTTTCTTTTCAATTCTTCCATATATTTTTCAACAGAGAAGTCTTTGAGACCTTTTCCAGATTCCTCAAGATTTCTTACAGATAATTCCAGCATTTTCCCTACGGCCTTCCAATTTCTAAAAAGCTTAATCCATTTGCCAAGACTCCTTTTCCACAACTTCTCTCTAAGTTCTTTTATGCCGTGCTCGCTGATTGTATATGCAGAGAGGGTCTTTTTGCTTCCAGCTTTCACTTCAATTGGTGAGGGTTCTTCATTTATCAACTTGTCTAAATGTTTGTCAATTGTGTTCTTAGAATAATCCTCCTTCAGTGCGTGGTAGAAGTCAAGCGGTTTGTGTTCTTTCCGATCAGCACAAAACGCTAATATCTTCAGTCTTAATTCATCACTTGGAGCCAAGCCTTTGTACAAGTTCCCAATTACTGCACCCTGAAAGCGGCAACGGGGACACATAACATAGTTTTTCACGGGGCGTTGCTCTAAACCGCATTGAAGACACGTAACTTTTTTCCCTCTTTCCTCAATTTGCTGACTCACCATTTTATGGTCCAAACTGCTTTGGTGAACAAGGTCAAAATATTGAACGCCCTTAGCTTTTTCCTTTCGTCTTAGTTTTCGCACCACTTCAAGGCGGTAGTCTATGTCGTAGATCATCCTGTTGGAGTGGAAGCCCAGACCTGCCCTCATTAAAGCTATCTGGAGCATTTGCAGGTTCTCCTCATTAGCCAGCTTTATTGGCGCTTTGTAACTTTCTCCGTAAGCCCAATACAATGTTTCGCGCAACGTAAAGTATTGTTTTTTATCTTCAAAAATCTTGGCAAAATCCTTTTCAGGCCTTTCAGAGATGTTTTTCATCTGTTTTAAGATAAAGGTCAAGTCCTTCATACATCGCATGGCCCTCTTTCTTATATCAGAGCGCATTTTTCTTCCTGCGCCAGGACTCAGTTTCTTCGCTCCGTTGAGAAACGCCTTCCAACACACCTTGGGCATGAGAACACTTGTTACTTTCTATTGTAACAAATTCTCATATGCGTGGTTCTATAATAGGTTTGCGCATGAAAACAACAGAAAACAAAAAGAACGAATCGCAAACTATACCGGTTGCCACAAGAATCACAGAGCCGATGCACAAGGCTGTCCAAAGGGTATTGCAGACAAACGCCCACATCAACACCGCAGATTATCTCCGAGATTTAATTCGAAAGGACTTGAGCAAACGAGGTTTTCTTAATGAGGGGACAAAATGAGGGACCTGCCACCGAAGCCAGTTGCGGTGGACGGAGCCAAACTGAGACTCTACCGCATGGCTCGTCTTGCGATGTGGCTCAGAGAAGTGGATGGAGCTACGCTTGAGAAGGCGCGGGCTTTCACGACGTTGAATTTTGGTCTCCGTGCGCGAACAACCGAGATGATTCTAAAGGACATGCTGAATGCTCGGATTCTGCAGTACATTGGCCCAAAACTCCAATTGACAAAAGATGGCGAGAAATGGCTTCAGCTACTTCGTAAGCAGGGAGAGTTTTAATTTTGGTTCTGCACCCCGACACACACATACACACACCCCATGCGCCCCCTCATTGCAGAGAAGAACATAAAAAAATGTGTTTTCAGACCCCCAACTTGAGACAAACCCCGCGCTTTCAATATAGTATGAAAAAGAGAAAAGCAAACAACACCCCCATACACATACACACCTCGACATCAACGAGTGGGTCTGACTACGTTACTTGCCCTCGGTGTGGAGCGAAGAACCTGAGATTTGTTCTATTATGTCGAAGGTGCGACAAACAGATTATCCACGTTGAGAACAAGCCGAAACTTTGAGGCAGGGGAATGGCTGCTTCCACAAAAAAAGCATACTTGGCAAAGCGGGTTAAGACTGGGAAGTCCGCTCAACTTGAGCGGTCCGCACGGCCCCCTATACAGTGTCCCCAATGCAGGTCCGGTCATACGTGGAAGGATGGTCTCCGCTACACCAAGAAGGTCGAAATACAACGATACCTCTGTCGCTCATGTGGCTATCGCTTCTCTAAGGCTGCGGTAGAGCTCAACATCCCCAGGCAAATCCTTGAAATGCCTAACTCTGAATACAGTCAGCCTCACAAGAGGATCCTTGGAGGGAATTTCCCCTGCCAGAAAGCGACGAATCACTTGCCGCTCTCGAGGAGTGAAAAGACGGGATCGCATCTTACATCAAGAGTTACTGAATCAGAAACTTTAAATATTTTATGTTGCGATAGTAGTAACGCCAAAGTATGCGTCTCAGAACGAGAGGCGAAAAACTTGGTCGAAGTGGAATCCCGACTGGAAAAGGCTGCGGGGGCCACATGGGAGCAAGCTAACGCTGAAGTCATCGTGGAACTGCAAAAATTCGCCTTATGGCTGCAAGATGAAGGAATCAAACAATCATCAATCAACACATATACCATGATTTTGCTCACTCTCGTCAAACATGGGGCAGTTCTCAATCAGCCAGAAACAGTACGCCGCGTCTTAGGTCAACAAGCAAGCTGGAAAGAATCGTACAAGCATACAATCGCTGACATCTACTCGAAATACCTTGACAAGATAGGCTTAAAATGGAGAAAACCAAGATACCAAGAAACCAACGAGTTGATATTCATTCCTTCGCAGAAGGAGTTGCAGCTGGCCGTCAATTGTGGATCCAGGGAAAACCGTATGTTCGCACAGTTCATCTATGAAGTTGGTTGCAGACTCAATGAAGCTGAAGCATTCAGGTGGATTGACATTGATCGAGAAAAAAGGCTTGTGGACATTCAGAAATCTAAGAATGGAAATCCTCGAAGATTGAAAGTCAGCAGCGAACTCATTGACATTCTACTTAGCCTACCAAAAAACCATGAAACCGTGTTCACTCCAAAAGCTCAAGGCACAAGAGGAATCATGTTTCATAAGCGCATGCAAACTTTAGCAAGAAAAAGTAACAATCCAAAATTCCTCAAAATCCATCTACACACACTCCGCCACGTCAAAGCCTTACGTGCATACCATAAAACCAGAGACATTCTTCACGTCCGCTATGTCTTGGGACATAAAACTTTGAGAGCAACCCAACGCTACGTAGAAATGTACAAGAACGTGTATGGAAACCTCAAACCGCAGGACTACGTGGTGAAGATCGCAAGGACCAGCGAAGAAGCTAAGGACCTGTTGAAAGTAGGCTTTGAATTTGTCAACGAAATAAACGGCGAATACCTCTACAGAAAAGTGCCAGATTACTAAAAATATCTGGTATTCTGCTAACTCAACAATTGAATATTAGCTATTCTAACGTTTTCAAGATATTTTTCAGCAGCATCGTGGCATTTGATGGCTAGTTCTCGGCTTGTTGTAGGTAAGCCTGTCATTACGTATTGTGGAGAAAAGGCCAAGAGCGTGTAAGGGATTCTCGAATCTACTTCTGCGATGAAGCTTGCCAAATTGCGAACTCCCTCGACGTCCACGTAGCCTGGAATAAGAAGGGTGCTGGCGGTTAAGACGGGCAGGTCAGAACGTTTCTTGAAGAATTTCTCGCCGATCATCTTGAAACTTCTGAGCGTAGGAACGTTTGAAACTCCGCTAAGGGCTTTGTTCAGGTTTTCATCCCACGTCTTTAGGTCGAACTTGATGACTCCTCCGCTGATGAAAGATAGTTCAGCGGCTTTTAGTGCGAACTCTTTTTTCCAGTATCCGTTTGTTTCCCAGCAGGCTCTGAAGATGC
>Ga0209991_10000860_pt1 | contig 13593 bp, 12 predicted proteins | sample ChitaG_FD_183167 | JGI IMG/M metagenome (GOLD analysis project Ga0209991, IMG submission 183167) | Deep subsurface microbial communities from South Pacific Ocean to uncover new lineages of life (NeLLi) - Chile_00310 metaG (SPAdes)... | ecosystem: Environmental > Aquatic > Marine > Oceanic >...
CTGAGTCATGACACCTCCATATAGATGAATTCTATCAGCACCGACTCCTGTTGTCAATGCCGTCTATAGCTTACTCGAAACGAGCGTAGGGTTCAAGGCTCTTCGGAATGTCAACCATGTAGCCCCATGTCACCAGCCGCTTGAGCTGGTCAGGATTGGCCATCAGATACTCGTCCCGCACGAAGGTCTTGAAGTCCGACCAGTCCTTCGTCAGGGCCGCGAAGATGGTCAGCGCGTACTGCTGGGCCTGCTCGCGGGAGAGCGTCTCATTCTTGAACCGCTCGCGTAGGCCAGTGGGTGTACGCTGTCCGGTCAACTGGTCTGTGAGCCCGCGTAGCATCGTACTGCGGTAGTCCTCGTAGCTCGCATACTTTGCGGCAGCCCCGAGGCCGAAGTGCCCCAGCGCGTCCTTTGACCACAGCGAGTCCATGAGGTCCCAGTAGGGCCCCAGCATCTGCTTGTCAGTCCGAAACTGCATGTAGACCGGGTCCTCGGCCGAGCCCAGCATGGCAGACAGGCGGTCCTTCGCCTCAGCACTGAGTCGCCGCATGAAGTCACGCTCGTAGCGCTCGAAGAGTTCGTAGTCCATCTTGCCAGTAGTCAGGATGGAGGGGTCAATCACAGAGCTGAAGTAGTCGTCGAGCAGTTTCTGCTCCTCAGTCCTGGGCTGCAGGTCGTCTGCCTGAGCCCCCGTGCGGGCAGCGTTGTACTCACCCTGGTAGTACCGGGCGAGGTCCATGACCGTGTAGCGGTAGGCACGCCCGGCATAGGGGTCGTTGCCCGCATTGGCCAGCGTGACGGCGGCCGCCTCCAAAGCCTCCAGCTTGCGGTGGCTGACGTCATCCAGGACAGAGAAGGGCGAACCCCGGCTCAGCCGCCACTCCTCAACAGCTTCAGCGTACTCGGGGAACCGCCGGTCGAAGTCGTCGCGCTGGTCCTTCGCCAGGTCCATGTAGCGCGTCACGCGCTTCCCGGCGTCGGGACCCAGGGAGAGCACGTAGCCCTCGCGGGCGATGGCCTCGTCGCGCAAGTAGGAGGGCGAAGCAGGGATGGCACGCCCGAAGAAGAACTCGCCCGTGATGGCCTTCCAGCGGTCAGCCGCGCCGCCGTTCGCCTCCAGGTAAGCGTCTACAACGAATGGGGAGAGACGGCCCTGGGCAAGCTGGGCCCAGTCCTGCCACGACTGCCGCGTCGGGCGCCCGATGAAGTCGCGGCCGGTAACGAGGTCCCAGGCCGTCGAGGTCACCGGCGACGTGCGCGAGCGAACGAAGCGCAGGAGGGGGTTGTCCATCGCGTCTTCACCCCAGAGGTGAAGGAAGGCACCCGGGTCGTCGCTTGCTGTGCGGACACTGGAGCCAATGAGCTTCAGCAGCGCCCGGTAGCCCGAGCCGATACCCACCCAGTTATCACCTATTCGGACAGCCATGAAGCCGGGGTGTGTGATGTCGAAGTTGGGCCGCTGGCCGAGCGCGTAGGCAATGCCTGCGTACATGGACCCACCAACAACGGCCATCCCAGCAAGGGCCCGGCGGGACTCGTTGCCACGGACGCCGCCGTGGAGGGCGTCGAAGACCATTGCGAACAGCGAGCGGGTGTAGCGGGGGGCAAAGAAGAAAAACGCGCCCTCGATTTCCTGCTGCGTTCGAGCAATACCGAGCCTCCTAAGAGAGCTAGTGCCGGTGCCGTTGCGGATGACGCCACCCAGGTCCTCCAGGGCGGTCAGGTTACCGGCGGCAACCCGGGCAAGAGCCATCTGCTCACAGGACTGCCACCACTCGATGCGGGCCACGTCCAGGAAGGTGTCAAAGGCCCCAGCAAACCGCTGGAAGAGCTGCTTCGAGACCACGGGCCCCACAACAGGGACCTTGCCCAGGCCCCGGTGCAGCAGCCCGCCGGTTCTGGCGGCCGCAAAGAACTCAGGCTCCCCGAGGGAGGCAACATACCGGGAGTAGCGCTCCATGGTAGCCGGAGCCTGGTGCCACTTCATCACCAGGTAGCGCTGATAGACGTCAGGCCGGGCCAGAGCAGCAAAGGAGTTGGTGATTGCCTGAGCCCACTTTGCCGGGTTGCGGCCCAGGAGCACCAGCCCCTGGAGGAAGCCGAAGTTGAGGTCAGTGGTTGTGCCCAGGGTACGGGAAACGCTAGCGATGTCCTGCATAGCCTTGGCCCACTTCGAGCCAGCATCGCCCAGCGTGGCCTCCAGGGTGACCATGACGTCCTCTGGGAAGACACGCCCGCGCATGCCCGGGAAGATAGACGGGTCGAGCTGGCCGACAGCGATGAAGTCTTCCTCCGGGCGCCCGAACAGGGCACCGCGCAGACGACCACCGGGCCGCCTGGTCTGGTTCATCAGCATCTCCATCTCGTCCTTGCGCTTCTTGATGGCAGCCCCAGCGCTTATCCGGGCGTCCCGAACGGCCCCGTCCTGCAGGCGCCGGGTGAAGGACTGCAGCTCAGCATACTCAGGCAGGTCAGCCACCTTGACATAACCCTTTGTCTCCATCGACACCTTCTTAGCAAGGTCATATACGTAGCGCTGCCGGTAGCGGATGCCGAGGGCGTTGGCCTGCTTCATGGAAGGCACGACATGCGAGACGGCTATCTCGTAGACCATGTTCTCCTTGTCGAACCGGATGCCCAGGGAGTTGCCCTTCCGGCTCAGCAGGTCTGCATTCTCAGCCACAAAGGCGTCGATGTCACGGCCAGTCAGGCGGGTAACCTTGACCTCTGGCGAGACCTGCACAGCGAAGCCCGTCCTCGGTTCCAGCTCGTTGACGCGGACGGTGATGCCCCGGTCCTCTGCTGGCTTGGCCATAACTCTCTTCAGGGTCCTGAGCCCAAAGCCCTTCTTCGCAGGCTCGGCCAGGTCCGCTTTGCCCTTCGGCGGGGCTGGCATCTTGGCGGGGGCTCGGGGCAGGCGGCCAGTTGCCGTAATCTGGCGCCGCAGAGCTGTCCGCATGGCCTTCAGCTCCTCCAGCTCGGCGTTGAACCTCTCCACCACGCCGGGGAAAGTCTGCTCTATCTTAGCCGACTTAAACGGCCCCAGGCGTGTGCGAGACTGGGGGTTCTTCAGGATGTTGCTAGCAGCCCGGTCGAGGCGGCGAGACCACCCGACGAGCTGCCTGCCAGCAACCGAGGCCAGGTCAATGTCAGCCGGGATGAGGTCCGTGAGCTTCCGGCCCATCGGCAGCAGCGAGCTGATGAAGCGCTGGTCGACAGTGGAAGACATGAGACCCTGCCAAGTGGCTGAGTAGGTAGCCATGATGTCCATTTCATACTGCACCTGGTTACCGATGCCCTCGGCGACGAACTGGTAGATGCGCCCCCGCTGCCAGGTCTTCTTCCCGCCAATGGCACGCCCACGGGTCCCCATATCTCGGCGAAGGTTCTCCAGACCCTTACGCCCTGTGACCAGCCGGGGGACATGGTGAGCCTCAGCCTCGAAGCCTATCTCGTCGAGCTTCCCGCCTGCTGCAAGATAGGTATCCTTGAAGTCGTCGGTGAGCTTCCAGAGGTGCCTGACAGCAACCTCCTGCTCGTTAGTGAGGTTGTACCATTCTGGGTTCTCGAAGATGTCATGCCAGAAGGTGCCAGCACGGCGGCCCTGCTCGGTCTTCGCTGTGACGTTCGTAACCCGGCCGCTGGTGTCCACAGCAAACTTGGCCCTGCCCAGGAGCAGCTCGGCCTGGGCCCGGGCAATACCCACGCTCACCTGCCCCGACTCCAGGGCTGCATTCCACTGGTAGGCTTTGAGCATGGCTTCGGAGAACTCGCGGGCCGACGGGTTGATGACGTGAATGAGCTGGCCCAAGCCCGGCATCCTCTCAGCCGCTATCCCCACCTTCAGCCAGAGGTCCTTGGTGGGCTCGTACTCGTACAGCTCCGGCAGCCGGGGGACAACGCGGCCCTCGGCAAAGAGGCCACGCTGGCGAGCCATGACGGAGAAGGCTTCGGTATAGGACATGGGCGTACCGGCAGCCTTCGCCTCGGCCTGGAGGACCCTGGCGGCCGCATGCCAGTCATCCATTGTCCGCATCACCTGGCCCATCCCCTTGAAGTTCTTGTAGACCATATGGGGTAGTTTCACGGTAGTAATGGCTTGACGGCCAAGGGTGCCAGGCTTTCCACCAAACAGCGCCAGCTCGGGGACGAGCTTGGCCAGAAACTGCGTGGTGCCGGGCTGGTCATGGAGGTACTGCCGAGCCTCGTCCTCCTCCATGGTAAAGGCACTAGCAAATGTCTCCCAGCTAGGGCGATTGAAGGTCCACTCACCTGGCTCGAAGCCCACGCCCCGGCCGAGCGCAATGATGCGGCCACCCAGCGGCTGGAACCCCCGCTCATCCAGCACGTTCAGCCCCTTGCCAATGTAGGTCAGGGGGTCCCACTTGCCGGGGACGCCGGGGACGCCCATGCCGACACCACGAGGAGCTACCTCGGGCACCTCAGCTTCGGTGGGAAGACCAACGACAATGGGAATGCCCATTGGGCTCATGCGTACATGCAGGGCCTCAAAGCCTGGATACGCGGGTGCGGCAGGCTCAACTGGCCCGACCGGCTCAGGAGCCTCAGCACCAGCAGCCTCAGGCGGCTCCGGGGGCGCATAGGGGGTCGGCGCAGGCGAGGGCTCAGGAAGCACAGCAGCCTCCGGGGTGGGCGTAGGCACGGCCAGAGCTGCCTTCCGGCGCTGGCGGAGGGTCTCGTCTATGGTTGCCACCCGGACAGCTCCTCAAAGAACTTCATGGTAGCCGACAGGAAGACGTCACCCGACGGCGGCGATGTCGTAGCAGCCTTGGTCGGGGGCACCGAGCCCCGCGTCTGACCGGCCTGCGGGGGCGTGTATGCCGGAGTCAGGCCCATCTGAGTGGCCGCCTTCACGCGGCGGGCCTTCTGGCTGGCCATGTTGGCCAGAATGCTAGGTCCTGCGTTAGCCACGGAGCCTCCTCGGGGCGCTCACTGCGCCGCCCACTCTCTCACGCGCCGCCGCGCCTCCACCACGAGTGGGTGTGGCAGCCAGCAACTGCAGACGCTCTTCTGGGTACTTGGATGCCAGCCACTGCCCCGGGTCGATGCGAGGCCGCGCAATGAACTCGCGGGGGACGCCGGGGCCCCATTCGGCTGCCCACTCGGCAGCCTGCCCACCGGCCGTCCGTATGAACTCCTGCTCGGTTGGCTTTCCACCGCGAGGCAGGCCGGGCCCGCCTGGGGTTATCTGGGTCACAAATTGCTCGCGTGCGAGGTCTGGCGGGCCAACGCCCCTTGCCCTACCCCGGGCTGCATAGGCTTCGCGCTCACCCGCACCCGCGCCCGGCTGCAGCAGGCGCTCGACCTCCTGCAGGTAGAAGGGGCTGACGCCGAACTTCGTGTACTTCATCATGTCCGCCAGGTATTCCTCGTATAGCTGGGACTCCATCGTCCCCAGCGCAATGGCTGCCTGAGAAGCACCCTTGAAGCCAGTCTTATAGGCTGCAAAGGCGTTGCGCCACTGGTCCGAGAACTCCTGGGCTGTGGGCAGCTCGTCGATGGCAGGCATCGGGGGACGGAGGAGGGCATTGACCACCTCCAGGGTACGAGTGCCCGGCACTCCTGCCTGTTCGCCAAAGTAGGCGCCCACGTAGCCCGTGAACTGTGACTCCAGCTCACTCAGAGCTGCCCGGGCCTCGTCGATTTCACCCTCGCGCACCCAACCAGAGGCAAGTAGCGCCTGGCCTATTGTGGACTCTGCAAACGACTCACCAGGAGCACCCCACAGGCCCCGTGCCCCAGCCGGAATCTCAGGCGCCATTTCCAGCCGAGACAGGGCCTCGCGAGCGAGGAAGATGTCCTCGGCCATCCGCGAGAGGTCGCTGACGGTAACAGGCAGCTCCAGACCCAGCTCACCGAGCAGGTCACGCAGGATGTCACGGCTGTTGACATCTGACCCCTGGCTCTGCTCAAAGGCCCAGATGGCCGCCTGGATGTCAGTGACGTCAGCTTCTCCGTTGGCCACGGGTTCTCTCCCTGTAGCGCCGGATGAGGTCCACCAGGCCCTTGTTCTCCGGCGTCTTCACCTTCACTCGTTCCTTTGCCTCAGGAGCCACAGGCGGGCTGAGCTTGAACAGCCTGCGAGTAATCTCCTCCACCTTCTCACGGTCAGGCACTATGGCATCCTCCGTTCACCACCCGCGCCAGCCGGGAAGGGTCCACCTTCGGCAGCCTGGCCCTGGCCGGGGCGCCCCGTAATGGCCCCCGTAGCCGACGGAACGCCGGTCTCGGGGCCCTGGCCCGGGATAACCGCCTCACCGCCACTCGCAGCCTGGAGCTGGCGCATCTTGAGGTCCTCGACGAACTTGGCCCGGAACTGCTGCTCACGAATGCGCTCAGCCAGCTCCGTCTCACCGAAGCGCTCCAGAGTGTCCGCAATGCGCTCCAGGACGATGACCGGGTCCATCTGGGCGATGTCCTCAAAGATGCGGTCAATCTCGCCCTCGGGGTCCTCGACCTGCAGCACGTTCTCAAGCACCGTAAACAGAGACATGACTGGGCGCCTCGGGTCGAGCAGGATACGGGCAGTCTGGGCCCGGATGTTGTAGTCATCAGGAAGAGCAGGCTTGAAGACCGGAACCGGCTTGTACTTCCGGTCCAGCTCTGCCTTCGGGTCAAACGTGAGGTGGAAGTAGGACCGCGTCGAGCGGCCGAACAGCTCCATCTCCTTGACCTCAGCCACTCGCATCTGAGCAAGGATATGAGAGGACATCTGGGTGCCAAAGTCCCTCATGCCCTGAGTGAAAGGCTGCAGAGCATTCAGGGCCGCGTTGGCTATCTGCTGGAACAGAATGCCGGTGCCCTGGAAAGGCACGACGGCCTGCAAGATGTTTGACAGGATACCCTTCTGCTTCTCCTCCTGGAGAATGTCCAGGAGGCGATAGGCGTCAGGGCTGACGGGCGCCGGGTCGAAGCGCTGGACGTCCTCCTCCAGGCGGAGGGGAATGACCTTGTTCAAGCCAGGCTCCCAGTTAGGCGCATTGCCAGTCTGCGTCTTGATTGCCCAGGTTGGATAGGTGCCCATGCTGAAGTGCTGGAAGATGGTAGCAATCAGCTCGTTGTACTGGGGCACCTGCTCCTCGACGTGGGCCAGAATGGACCGGCCCATCTCAGCCACCCAGCCAGCAGGCGAGTGCCACGAGGGTGCCTGCAGGGAGAGCCGGTCAGCCCTTTGGGCCATCCGCTCGCCGATGACACTGCCCGGGTGCGGCTTCACCTTGAGGGGGATGCCGTTGACAGGTATGCAGACAACAGGCAGCTCCTCAGGCGTGTACCCATGCCGGTAGGGTGGGATGAGCCAGCGGTCAGCAGCCGCACCGGGCTGCTGAGACCTACTGAAGGCCAGGCTGACGCCAGCAGAACCTGCAGTGGAACGAGTGCCGGGACCGATGCGTGCCATCACGCCCGTGACCCCCGCGCGCTCACCCCTCGTATTCGACCAATACTCGACCTTAATACAGTCGGCATTGGGGTCTGTCGTGTCGGCCAGGTCCTCTACTGCCTCCGGGTACTGGTTCCGCAGCTCCGAAAAGGTGGTGTGCTTTTCTACAAGGATGTAGCCCAACCCAATGCCGTCAAAGTTGGGATAACAGAACCGGAAGTCCCACATCTCTGCCATCAGGGGAGTCGGGCGACCCGCCTCGCGGGCGAACTCGGTGACGTGGAACTTCCCGACTACCCAGCCACGCAGGAGAGCCATGTAGGCTACCTGTGTCCACAGCCGCATCTCGCCTCGCAGGATGAACAGCTCATCCATGTCATCAACGAGACCAGCTAGGGCCTGCTCAATACGCCCGATGCGCTGACGAACTTCCTTCGGAGCGCCTGTCGGCGTGTCAATCTGCCAGTACGAGTCGTTCCGGGTCGAGATGGACACAGCAGCGTCGATGGCAGTCTGGGGGTCATTCGAGATATAGCGCCGGTAGCCATGCGGTTTAGCCTGCTGCACGAGGTCCAGCAGCAGGTACATATTCATCCAGAAGTCCATGCGGTCATGTGCAGGCTTCCAGAACGCCTTGCCCCAGGAGAGCCGCTGGTCAATGAGCTTGGCCAGCTCCTCGGCCTCGGCCTCCGTTAGGGCCTTATCCTTAGGCAACCAGCTAGGTCGCGGTGGAAGGTTCATCTTACCTCAACCATGGGAGTTCGCTCCCCTGCCCCCGCAGCGGATGGCCCCGGTAGCCATGGGGCCCAAAGACCACCTCCTCGGGCTCGGGCTCCGGCCGCCGAGGACGCTGGGCATAAGGAGCAATCGTGAGAGCACCGGCGGCGGCCATGACCATGTCGTCGTGGTGACGCCCCTCCGCTCTCCACATACCCTCTCCTCGCTGCTTAATCTTCACCCAGGTAAACGAGCCCATCTCCAGGCAAAAGGCCCGGTCTCGGGTGACCAGGCTGTGGTCAAAGACAGCCTCTCGCAGGGTGCGAAGCATCCTGTCCCGGGTCACTGGGTTAGTATACCACCCGCAGGCAGGTTTCGCATCCCGGGCGGGGTCGAAGTGGTAATACAGGTTCGGATAGTTCAGCTCCCGAGCCTTCTGCAGGGCCGAGGCCCCGTATCCGTTTCGCTCGATGCCCAGGAGGGCCTCGTTGTACCAGGCGCAGACAGCACAGGCCATTGCGCCAGCCTTCTCGGACTCAACCCGCAGACGAAGCGTTGCGCAGTGGTGCCTCGTCTCCGCGTCAACGACGAAGAGGCAGGTGTAGTCAGCATCCGCAGACGAGTGCTCGAATCCGGCGGCGCAGTCCATGAAGGCCGTGTAGACCCGCCCGGGTTTCGGGGGCTCCCAGACTTGCAGATTGGGCCCCTGGAAGTCAATCTTCGCGGGCCCAAAGGGTAGCTGGTCCTTCAGCAGGATGGCAGCCTGGCAACCGTCGATGTAGTGCTCGATGTGGTTGACCTCACTGCCGGTCTCGACGAAGAAGCCGCCACCGGCGGTAAGGAAGCACTTCATCAGGTCCTCGGGATATTCCTGGGAGAAGAACTGGCCGGTCGCAACTAGCGACTTGCTCATGAGGCGGCGCCACAGGAACTGGGCAGGAACGAGGTCAAACAGCCGCTGCAGGCGCGTCTCGTCACCCGAGGGCAGGAAGGCAGCAAGGTCGTGGTCGACGTCCAAGCCCTTCATCCCCCGGTAGGACTCGATGGTGTACGTGGGCTCCAGCCACCAGGGGTAGAAATGAGTAGTCCACAGCGAGTCCTGGACGAGCGGCTTGGCGTCCATCACGTAGTCGTAGAAGAGGCCCTCGGCGCCGTTCGGGGTCGACTCGATGTCAAACCAGCCGAAGGGCGGGGGCGGGCATGCCGGGATGATGCCGCCGAGGATTCGCCCGGGGTCCTGGGCCCAGTGAGCCACCTCCGAGGCGTGGACGATGTGCGCAGTCTGGACGCCACGGAGGCCGACTTCCGCCTCAGCCGAGGTGAAGACGAACCGATTCTCCCGCTCGGGCAGGCCCAGTTCGTCCTTGTTGTCAGGCTCTATCTTGCCGATAGGATAGCCTTTGGCCTGCATGTCTCGCAGGTGGTGCTTGATGCGAACCCGGAAGAGCTGTGTCATCTGGTTCGTTTGCGTGATGATGACACAGTTCAGGCCGTACTGGGTGACCATCCGGCGGACGTTGCGGGCCATGATAAGCGAGGAGGCCCGAGTCTGCCTGCCCTTCACAGTGACGTCCCGGCCGGTATGGCTTAGGAGCATCTGTTCCTGCTGGGGGTAAGCCCGGAAGGGGACAATCTGCCCCCGTTCATTGGGGAGCGTGAAGAAGGTCTCGATGAACTCCTGCGCCTTATTCTCGTCGTACAAGAGCTGCTTGACATACTCGTCGGTTGCGGTGGTCATCAGTTAATCCGGCGGCGGATACGCCGGGCCTCCTCAGCAGGCGACTCCGGGCGCGGCCGCGATGGCATGATAAGCGGCCGTTTGGGACCGCCCCGCATCCGGCCGGTCGCAACCACAGCCCCGGCACCAAGCCTCGCGGCAGTTGCGAGAACCCCACGGGCAGCGACGCTGGCACCGATGAAGCCTGGGGCAGCCGGAGCAGCAGCCAGAGCCACGGCCTGGACCACTGCCTGGGGACCCGGGGGCCCGCCAAAGGGTCCCACCCGGGCTGCGCCGACGTCACGCTTCAGTGCAGGGGCCCGTCCCCGCAGGATAGCCCGCAGCCGATACTTCTCCTTCCTCTGCAACTCGGTCGGCCGCTCGATGCGCTCGAACCCCCGCAGGCGCTTCCTAGCCTGGGCAATCTCGTCGGGGCCGTACTTGTAGGTGCCCCGGGGCACCCGGCGGCGCATTCGGCGGACTTCCTCGCTCAGTGGTTCAGGCTTGGGCACTAGCCCGCGACCTCGATGATTTCCTTGATTTTCTCGCGGAGGGTGTCCATCTGGCCGTCCAGCGTGGACAACTGCATCTCCCCGCGAATCTGCTTCACGATGCCGGGGCCAGCGGGCCTCTTACCCCCGGCGGTGGGCATGGGCCAGAGCTGGTCGCGCAGAGCATCTCGCTTCTTCTTGAGAGCGCTGTACTCCTGCTCCATGGTATTGAGTTCACCGTCCATGGGCTTTCCTCCTCGCCTTCTTTGCTCGTATGTAGCCGCCCTCTTCGGTCAACCTACCGGCCCTCTCCATGGAGTGGGCCATGGCCACGGCCTTCTCCCCTGTGACCTCGCCTGTCCTGTGCAGGTGGCTTATCTTCTTCGAGACCCGCTTCTGGGCGGCCGGGCTTAGCTTCTTCCTAGCCATGCAACCGCCTCCAGGCGTAGACAGCGAAGCAGACCAGCATAACGCCGACCACGGTGTCCAGTCCGTTTATCAGGGTCAGCACATCGTTCCATGGCACAACGCGCCCTCCAGCGAAGGGTGGGGCTCTGCCAGAGGAGGCGACGAGGGCGAGAGCAGGCCCCACCCCATCTGGTTGCAGTATAGACGCGCTGATGGTATCCTGTCAAGGGTATAGGCGATGTCTATGGGCAAATGGTGGGCTCACTACACCGGCGCCCGGGTGGATGTCACACCCGGGAAGGGCCACGCACCCAGCCGCAAGGTGGAGTATGCGTGCTTCTGGGCCGGGTGGTGCCGCATCACGGCCACCGAGGCTACCATCTATGTCGAGGGGGGCGATTTGCGCGAGGTCCACGCCTGCCTGGTCGCCTGCCATGCCTTCTACAGCGACAAGCGCATCCTCGTGGACATCACCGTCAACGACCGGAAGACCAAGAAGTACACCTTCGTCGAGGGGGCGTGGGTGAGGGAGAGAAGCCGTGGAAGAGAGCCAGAGGTTATACGGCTCCGCAAGACGGGCATGGGTAGAGCCGGGTGGGACTATCCACCCAATACCGGACCATGAAACACACGAGACAACGCTGGGGCTAGTCCAGGACAGGGGCTGGCTGAGGTTCCACCAGTCAGAGAGCGGCTCTATCTACATCGACGCGCCAGACCGCGAGGTTGCCATCCAGTTCCTGAAGGCTGCTGGGCTCTGGCACACGGACTGCATGATTACTCTCAAGCTACCGGATAACATCCACTGGGTACGACCCGTGGGTGGGCCTGACCGTCGGTGGATTTGCCCCCAGGATTCCGACGCTCCGCAACCTCTCTAAGCTCTGAGAGGGCCCACCACTCATCGCAGCCCGCACACTCCCACCACCCGATGCCGTCGAGGTAGCGTAGCCAGCCGCCGCAGAGGGGGCACATCAGCAAGGTTCGCGTACCCATTCCACACATGCCCCGCACCAGCCGTAGCGGTCGCTTCTGGTAGGCCACCAGAGCACTGGGTGTCCACACGTCGGGCAGAATGGTCTCGTCAGTGAACCCTGGGCGTCCATTTCTCGCATACCCTGCACCAGGCGTAGAGGCTGCCCCCAGCAGGCCAGGGGAACAACGGGTGTCCGCAGGTCAAGCAGTAGAGTATCATCCTACCTTCACTAGAGTCTCAAACCCTACGTAGCGCTGGCAGGCCCGGCAGAAGACCCAGCTACCAGTGCTCGGATAAGGTCGTAGCGGCCACGCACAGTCCGGGCAGACCAATACCGCCATGCGTCCCTCCAGAGTCGGAATGAGATGCTCAGGCCGCAGCCTCTACATTCAAGATAGCGACGCCCGCCGTAGGGCATCAGCGGACCTCCACACTCAGGACAAGTCATAGACAGCCTCTATAGGACTCGGCCTGGCTGATAGACCAGCCCTATTCCGGGGCCCCAACAACTGTTTATGCCATAAGTGGTGGACCCCGGCTAGATACGAAATCAAATGTTCGGTCTATAAGACGTCATCCCCATGTACTAAGGTATTATACTACAGGGTCCCAGCCTTCATTGCCTGGGTGGCTCCTGCTGCCTTGCCCCTGGGGTTTGGGCCCCTGTTGGCCATCCACTTCGCTGTTGACCTCCTGCGGCGCCTGGTCCGTCCCTGCCGCTTCCGTTCCCAGTGACCCCGCTCGCTGTTAGTATAGCAGAAGGCCGAGCAGTAGTCGACGTGGAGGCGCGCCTTGGCCCCCTCGACGGGCTCGTAGGCAAAGCCGTCCTGCTCGAAGTGCCCATAGACGGCTCTCCTGCAGCTCGGGAAGCGGACGAACATCTCGTCCGTGCGGCCGCAGCAGCGGCACTGGCGCCTTCCCCTCACCCGGCCGTGGGGGCTCGTACGCGGGCAGAGACCCTTGTGGATGACCAGGAGGCCCCTTTGGGCTGAGCAGGGCTCACAGGGGGTCGGTAGCAGCTCCCTTTGACCTCTAACGGGCACGGGGCACCTCCTTCAGGTTTCTCTTTGCTCGACCAGCGCTTGGCGGGAACTGCTTCATCGGCAAAAGCCCATTCTCCTCTTGGAGTTCGACATTCATCAAGGCGGTCTCTATGTATGTGATGCGGACGAGCTTCGACTGCTGCGCAGGAACGAGTTCCGTCACCCTCCCCGTCTCCGCAACGCCGAGAATCCCCACAGCAAGCCCAGGAGGATTCGGCCATCGAGCCCGTGTCTCTTTCTCTTGCTCTTTGCGGGTGGCAGCCACCCGCCGCGCCGCCTTCAGTGGCATCGCTACGTACACGAAGTCAGCGCCAAACTCGTAGCACATAGCCTGCCACGTCGCCCGGCGCCCGTCCTTGACCTTCACCTCGACTGCGATGGTTTTCCCGTCTGGCCAGATGGCATACACGTCGCAGGTCCTTCCGCCGATGGGGACTTCCGTGGCCACCCGGCACCCGCGTTTTCGGAAATGCTCTATCAAAGGGGCGGTTAGCTCTTCCTCACGCATCTCTGCACCTCCAGGTGGACTCGGCGGCGCCAGGCCCAGCGCCCTGGGGCCACCCAGACTCCAGAGCAGGTACGTATAGGTGGGAGCCAGGGAGGTAGCCTCGCTCCCCATGGACCTGGTTCTTGGTAGCGCCCGAGGTAGAGGCATTGCAGCGTCTTCGGCCTCTCAGCGACGACCAGCCACAGCCGCCTGGTGTTTCCGTAGGCGGCCCTGGGCCTCTCGGGCTTCTTGTCGATGGCCAGATATGGGGTTTTCAGATACATCTCGCACCTCCTACTCTCAGTGTACCCTGTGGTCGCCCACTTGTCAAGCCTTATCCGTCTTAGTAATA
>Ga0209991_10000861_pt1 | contig 13590 bp, 11 predicted proteins | sample ChitaG_FD_183167 | JGI IMG/M metagenome (GOLD analysis project Ga0209991, IMG submission 183167) | Deep subsurface microbial communities from South Pacific Ocean to uncover new lineages of life (NeLLi) - Chile_00310 metaG (SPAdes)... | ecosystem: Environmental > Aquatic > Marine > Oceanic >...
TTTTACAAAAGGGATATTTCCCCCTGAACTTGCACTCCACCCCCCAATCTAAAAGTATACAGCTGAAAGAAATCCTTTAATCATCTGCATCAGCATTATCTCCAATAGGGCCCGTTGCCTAGCCAGGATTAAGGCGCCGGCCTTCGGAGCCGGAGAACCAGGGTTCAAATCCCTGCGGGCCCGCCATGCATGCATGCCAAAGTTTGAAAAAGAGTGCCCAAAATGCCCAGTCGCTCTCAACGAGTTTGCTACATGCATACATCTTTGGATTGAACTCTAATATCCATCTGGTAAGATTACATGTTGCATACCAACACCTCCCCTCCGGATGGAAAAAGAATTATTGGGCTAATCAAAACAATGTGCATAGAGGAGAAATCGCTTGGAGACTGAAGAATGCCAGAGGTTGTAAAGGAAATCGAACTGAAAAAGGTTCGCCCTAACAAACTAAATCCAAGATTAGATATGGACCTTAGACTGTTGAACGAATTAGTAGACAGCATAAAGCAAGTTGGTCTTCTTGAGCCTCTAATTGTTCGACAAGTAGATGATGTGTATGAAGTTGTTATCGGTGAGAGAAGATATATAGCGTCACAACAAGCTGGGCTGAACAAGGTGCTCGCAATAGTCAGAGAGTATAGTGATAATGAGGTAGTTGAACTAAATTTAGTTGAGAATGTCCAAAGGGAAGATCTTAGTGCTGTCGAGAAAGGAAATTGTTGCAAGTTACTCATGGAAAAATATCCTGAGAAGTATCCCAACATCCAAGACTTGAGCGTGAAACTTGGTGTTTCCAGCAACACCATAAATAGTTGGCTTCAGCTGACTTCAGCACCGATGGAGATTCAGAGGATGGTTGCACCAGCCCAAAAGATTGGAGTCCCACGTGCCAAAGGGAAAATAGATTATGATACCGCAGTAACCATCACTCGACGTGTTAAAGAACCAGAAAGACAAATCGAAGTTGCACGTGAAATTGCGAAAAGACCCATATATCGAAGGACAGCACGAGAAGTCATTGCCAGAGTATCTAAAGAACCAGAAAAGCCAGTTGAAGAGGTTATTAGGGAAGTTGTTGAAACTCCTTACGAGATGCCTTTTAGACTCAGCCACATGGAACCTATTCTCAAAGGCATCAAGACGCAAACTTCAAGAAAAGGTATTCGAGACCCAAAAATAAAAGTTGGTGCAATAATTCATGCGTCCGTATGGGAACCGCATTTTGCAGCCTTGCGTGTGACATCTATCGAAAGAAAACGTTTGAAGGATTTTGATGAAGGAGATGCAAAGAGGGAAGGAGGTTACACTCTTGAAGAGTTCAAAAAAGTCTGGGAAGATATTCACGGGGAATGGAACGATGATGAGTTTGTTTACATGATACATTTTGAGAAGGTGAGATAAGGCTGTCGTGGGAGAAAGAATCTATACTGGTTCTTGTTAAGGCTGCACCCAATTGGAGCACAAAATACAAAACTTATGAAATATGCACTGCTGGAATAAGCGAGACAGAAGGTTGGCGACGTCTTTATCCATTTCCAGAAACAACCATGGTTGAGAAAAAAATCAGACTTTGGGATATAATTGAAGTTGAAACCAGGAAACCGACAGATGACCCCAGACCAGAAAGTCGGAAAATCAGAAATGGTTCAGTTACGATTGTCAATCGTGTTCAGAATCGAAAAGAGAGAAGGAAGATAATCAACAAGTTATCTGAAACATCTCTGGAGAACGCACTGAGTGAGAAACGAAGCCTTACTTTGATTGAACCCAAAATTGAGAATTTTAGGATTGAAAAGGGGGAACAAGAACCTTTACAGTTTACATTAGAAGGTCGACCATTCAGAAAACGACCTTATGCAGACGTCAAACTCTTCTACAAGTGGAACTGTCCGGTGCCCTGCAGATATTGCAAAGGAAAATCCCACACTTCAAGATGTTTCGATTGGGGAGCTAATCTCCTTTATCGAAAGTATAAGGATGAAGAAGAAGCTAGAATCAAGGTAAGAAATAAACTCCATTTCGAGATGAAATACGACAACGATACTTGGTTCGTTTTGGGAACTACAAGAAGAAGACCTTGGAAAAGATGGATGGTAGTAGGTCTTTTGTGGATGAAGAAGGAGAAACTTCTAGAACCATCGACTAAATCGCTGTCAGAATTTACCTAAGAAATCGGCATACGTGACACTCATATTTCCTTGTACATTGTGTAGTCAAGTATCCTCTTTTGGAGGGCTCCCTCTCTCATTCCTATTATATATTCTATGACCTCGTCTGGTTTTCTAAACCTTAAGCTTATGAGCTTTTGAAAGTTCCAGCCTGAACATTTTATGCTGGATAATATTGAGGCAATGGTGACTGACTTCATGAGATCTTCAGTTAACTTGAAGGCTGCTAGGAAGGCTCCACACCATACATCTCCGGCTCCAGTGGTATCTACAACATTTCTTGTCGGTGTGTTTAATGCTGGAACCATTTGGATTTCCTGGTTTTCTTTGCTTATTATGGCTCCAAGTTCTCCGAGTGTTATGATTAACATCTTGGCTTTGAGTAGTGTAAATGCTGTCGAGATAGAGGCTGTCTCGGCTAAAGACTTGGCTTCATGGTCATTTAGGATGAAGAAGTCAGCTTCCGAGGCAAGGTTTTTGAGAATTCTTCTGTTTCTCCGGTTTTTCTTAATGTAGTCTATCCAAGTGTTCATAGAGATCTTGGTTTTTGGAGAGGCTTCCCGTATCTTTTTGACAATTTTATCAACTTTGACGGGTCGCATGGGCGAGATGTGAACCATAGTTTCTGGGCCCAGTAATTGGGTTGGAATTGCTGAGGCTGATATTCTTGAACCGGCCCCATAATCCGCTTGGAGATACTCTGCTTCCTCATGCTTATTGTATCTGATGTTGAATCTTGTGGAAGACATGTTCAACGTTCTAATATAATCGAAGCCCAGAAGCCTAAGAGCATCTTTGAATTTGTAATCTTTTCCAACAGCTGAAACTAATGCTACGTCTTTTAGGAGCGTTTTAGCTGCTATTGCTGCATATAATGCTGCTCCTCCAGCTTGAACCCTAACACCATGCTGGTTTTCTATTCGATCTATGGAAACATGTCCAATGAACATGAGATCGCAAGCCAATGTTGGCCCCTTCTTATGTCTCTTTTCCGATATGTCTGGTGTATTCCCAGATGGCTTCTTTCTGCTCTGTTGCCTCCACACCATATCGTCGCTTACTCCTCAGTTCTTCCAACGCTCACCCTTTGGGTGATAGTCCTGGCTAACAAGATATATAGTTAACATTGTGCCTGTTCTTCCTATTCCAGCTCCACAACAAGTCACAACAGGTTTTCTTTGAGCGATCATGTCTTTGACGAATTTGATGTACCTCTTCATGTCCTCCAGTGAAGGTGCAGAGAAGTCCCTTATGGGTATGAACTCATACTGAAAGCCACGATCCTCAACCATCTCACAACTGAGAGGGTTCTCCTTGTTAAGACATACTATAGCTCTTATTCCCTGACTCCACAGCCAACTCAATTCTGAATCATCTCTAGGTCTGGGGCATGCATGCATGGAACTGAGCGAAACCTCCCTCGGCAGAATTAGTATAAATTATACTCTAGAGTTTGGTAGCCCGGGGGAGATTCGAACTCCCGTCGACGGGTCCAAAGCCCACCATGCGCGTCCTAGGATCAAAGAAGCGTGTAAAGATATAAGAGATGCTTTGAAGACACCTAATTAAGTGAGCCATATGGACTCTCGGTTGAAAATCAAAACAAAAAATTTTCGAAAAAATGAGAATAAGCAAAAATTTAGTATCCGCCCGCTGCACCGAGTGTATCCCTGCGGGCCCGCTATACCACTGTCTCATCGGCAACTTTTGAGAACGAATTCAAAGAATACATATGGTAGCTGTAGATAGCGTTATTCGAGCATTAACTGACAATAGTCTGAGTAGAAAGTCTCTTTTAACAGAAGCTCAGATAAACCTGAATCGGTGAGACGAGTGGAGCTTAAAACGGTAAAAATAGAAGTGCCTGAGAACTGCAATGTAGTGCTGGGGATGGCGCACTTCATCAAAACGGTCGAGGACCTTTACGAAGCGTTAATCAACTCCGCTCCTAACATCAAGTTTGGCATAGGCTTTTGCGAGAGTTCCTGGTCGTGCTTGGTGAGGCATGAGGGCAACGACGATGAATTGAAAAATTTAGCGTCTAAATATGCGCTTGACTTGGGTTGTGGCCACTGTTTTATTGTTTTCATGAAAAACGCCTATCCAATCAACGTTTTAGACAAGATTAAGCAAGTACCCGAAGTTTGTAGCATCTACGCCGCAACAGCCAACCCATTAGAGGTTATCATCACAGAAACGGGGCAGGGAAGAGGAATTCTAGGCGTCATCGACGGCATGAAAAGCAAGGCAATCGAAACCGAAAAAGACGTGAAAGAGAGAAAGGCCCTTCTTAGAAAAATCGGCTACAAATTGTGACGCACATTTATCCATTGATGAGCTGGAACAGTCTATGGAAACATGGAAGCTTCAAAGAAGCGTAGTCATTCGTTGCGTCCATGCATACATGCCCACAGTGGAGATATCCCCCGCAAACCCCATTTTTTGAGCGCACATATGTTTGGGCTAGCACTGTGCAGAGAAAGTCTCATAACAACCTTATTCCCCTATTCTTCAGTCTTCATGTCGGAGGTCCCTTTGAGGTCCATTCTGGGACTCGAGCGTTAGGAACGGAATCAGCTCCTGGAATGTACGGTTTTATATCAATTACTGGTGAGCCTTTGAAAGCGTCAAGCCCCTTCACTGTCAAGGTGCATTCTTCAACTTTCACCAGTTCCACCACGCACAAACATATCGGATTGGGCCTAGACGGGCTTCTGCAAGCAAAGACCCCGGTTTCCGCATTTCTCTTGTGTCTTCTCGGAAAGACCAACAAAACACTTCTCTCCTTTTTGGTGTCCCGTTGATGAGCCCAGTAGAGGACAATTACATGGGAAAAAGCATCTATACCTCTAAGTCCACTGCAGTATTCTGGGAAAACCTTAATTCTTCCTTCCTGCTTGCTGGCGTTTTCCACAACCCCGATAAAATGGAACTGTCCCTTCATGTTCATCATCCTTACCTCTCTGCTTTATCTCAATAGAATGTTCTTTCTCAAATGATTTATTATCTAATGTCTTGGAAAACAATGTGGAACGTTTACTGCATACATTCTCGGATGGAATGATTTGAGTGCTGCAAATACAGAACTTTGACGGCATAGGTTAGGGTTGGAGGCAATTGGATGAAGAAACTGGGAATTATCTCCTTTGATCTTGACGGCACCTTAGTTGACTACAGCTTTGTAAATGCCGTATGGTTGGACGGGGTTCCCCGCTTGTATGCCAAGAAGAGGGGGATGAGTTTAGACGCTGCCAAACTAAAGGTGAGAAGCGAGTACGACGCAGTTGGCATGAAAAGACTGGAGTGGTACGATATAGAGTATTGGTTAAGCAAGTTTCATCTAGGATCTGAGAATTGGCGGATGCTGTTTAGAAAGTATAAGCATAAGATAAGCATCTATCCTGAAGCCCCTCAAGTGTTACAAACCTTAAGAGACGCTGGCCACAAACTAATAGTGGTATCTAACGCAGCACGAGAATTCCTTGATACTGAGCTCGAGGAAACAGGCCTTATCAGGTACTTTGAACACGTATTTTCTACTACCTCTGACTTCAATCAAGTCAAAAAGACAAAAAATCTATATGAAAAGATCCTAAGCATATTGGATGCCATACCGTCAGAAATCATTCATGTTGGAGACGATTGGCACTTCGACTTTGAAATACCCCGAAAAGCAGGAATAAAATCCTTCTTCTTGGATAGGAAAAAACAAAGGTCAGGCAAGTATGTTGTGAAAGACCTCATAGAGTTCCTGTCCGTGATTTCATGAAATCCTCAAGGATTTGAACCCACGCCTTTCTACATGCATGCAAGAGAGAAATCCAACTCAATTTACATTTTCTTTTTTCTGCTCAAGTGCTTCAATGACTTCTATCTCCTCCTCAACAGGTTTGGGCGCTTTCTTTTTCAAGGTTTCCTCAAAACCCTTCCACACATGTTTGGCGATACGATCAGCAAGACTGTTAAGAAAGATTAGAAGCCTGTCAATATCACCTGGGATGATTTCGAAAATTTGGATAGGAATCTGGGCATTTCTTAGAGAAACTTCGAAGGTTTGCTGGATTTTTCCTAGGCGTTTCTCAGGTAGATTTGTTATCAAGAAAAATTCTGACACGCCTGCTTTAACGTATTTTCTCAATTGTTTCATTAAGTCGCCTACGATACCATTTGCCCTTTCAGTAGTCATTGGAGCAAGAGGAGTTTGAAAAGTCTTACATTCTATCCCAATGTTGAAATGTGGTATATGCACGTCTATTTCAACTTTTGAGGGTTCTTTTTCCTTTCCTTCAACTGAATAATCAAGTTCGGCCATTGGAAAGATCTCTACATCTCCAACCAGCATTTGAGAAGACAATCTGAACTTCAAGTAAGACGAAACAAAGAGAGGTAGATCGCCGTTTCTTGATTTTATGTCACCGAGCATCCTTTCAAACATGTGCAGGGTTAGAATTGTCCAACTGGTTCCGCACTTAGGACATACTTCCTTCAAAGATGGATGTTTCGAAATGGTTAGTTCATAATTCACACATTCAGAGCATATACTTACGCGAAGTTTTGGTTCAATGATGCCTAATCTTCTTAGTCCATCTATCATGTTTTCATAAGCGTTTTCACTAATGCCAGATAAGACATGAGTGTTTCTCATGTCTGAGAGACCTTTAAAAAACCAAACAGCAATAATGTCAGCCATGGTAAAAGCGCCGTCAATTGCAATTCCCATCAACATTCGTTTATGTCTCTCAAGCTCTGGCATAAGGTTGACAATAGCATTCACTGTAGAAGCATTCAATTGTTCGGTATTGGAATCTTCTGTCAATCCTGTTTGAAATAAGGATGCCAAAATTTTTGGCACGAACATCCCTGCCGCCCTCATTATTAGAGGTGTTATTCTTGCTATTGACTTTCCAGACAGCAAATCCATACTTTTCTCGACTTTATTAATTGAACCTACTTTACTGATCAGACAAGGAACCCTGAAGCTTTCATGAGCCTCAAGCACTGACCCATTCAAGTAGAGAATTTTCAATATATGTTTCCAGTTATCAGTATTAGCGGCATCTATGTAAGGCTTCATATGTATCTCAAGTGAAGATGATTCCCTAAGCAATTTAGCCACATCTAACACCACGATTCATTTGGAGTTCTCCCACTTTAACCTACTGCTACCACAACAATCTGGTGGAGATTTGCTCAAGAACCTTGGTATCCATGCATTAATGAAGGATGATCAAGGTCTCTCATTCACTAGTGCGAAATTAGAAGTCTCTTCTCCTAGTATAAGTGGGTTAAAAAGGCTTCGTCTTAAAGTCGCAGATAAAGTCCCACTTAAAATAATACTTGGGACACACAATTGGTAAAAGACCAGAGCTGCTGTGAACACAAGAGGCTGCCGCATGTTAGCTGAAGCAGGCTTTGAAAAATTCGATGAAATCAACGGTGTCCACCTGTATCGAAGACGGAGATAACCGCAAAAGTACTAGGTTACATTGAAAAAACCAAGGCTTTATAAATAACCTGTAAAGCGTGGTGACATCTCCACGCTCCCCGCAAAACCCCCATTTTTCGTGTTGTGCTTACCTTTTTATGCATGCAAGCCCAAAAAATGTAACTTCGTTCTCGATAGAACTATGTTTCTGAAGTCTTTTATGCGCAAATCTCATATATGCCACAAGGAAGGGAGAAAAAATGAATAAGAGAACAGTATGCGGGATAATGCTGACACTGCTGATAGTAAGCACTTTAGCTTTAGCTTTTGAGGTTCAACCAATTAGAGCAGACCCCGCAACGATAATAGTTCCGGATGATCATCCAACAATACAGGATGCTATTGATAGTGCAAATGAAGGAGACACAATATTCGTAAGAGCAGGAATATATCATGAGAATTTATACATAGGCACAAACAGCTTGACACTTCTTGGCGAAGACAGAGGCACAACTGTTATTGACGGCGGTGAAACTTTGGACGATGTTGTCCTCTTAGGTGCCAACCATGTGACAATAAGCGGATTTACTCTACTAAACAGTCGCATGCATGGTATCGTCATCGGCCATGGATCGTTCAACACTATTTGTGATAACATCATCACAAATATGGAGACCGGAATCGGTCTACACGAATCGCACCATAATACAATTACAGGCAACGCGATTGCGAATTGTGAGTATCACGGTCTCGGAATGCACGATTCGGATGAGAACACTGTTTTTCGCAACGCAATCAGCGGCAACTGGGAAGCGGGTATCGCACTACACGGATCGGACCTCAACGTGGTAAGAGAGAATAGTGTAACAGATAATGGAGAGGAGATCCCTCATGGCTGTAATATGTTCCTATACGGGTGGTCAGCGAACAACCTCATATTCCACAACGATTTCATTAGCCATGCACCTTTGGATCAAGTATTTATCATCGATAGTACTGAGAATTCTTGGGATGACGGCTATCCTTCTGGGGGCAACTCTTGGGAAGGATGGGATATTCCTCCGTGGGAATTTGACAGGTATCGTGGCATAAATCAGGATGAGCCTGGGAGCGACGGCATAGTGGATGAACCCTATGTCATTGATGATCTGAATCGAGACAATTATCCACTTGTGTGGCCACGAGGGCCTGAACCACAGCTAAGGATGGAGCCATGGTCCTGGACCCATCCGGTTGGGCGTCCAATAACGTTTGACGCTTCAAGATCATATGGCGAGATAATCGAATACTTTTTCGACTACGGAGATGGCTCAGTGAGTGGGTGGACAACTGATCCAGTGCAGACCCATAGTTATGAACAGGTCGGAGAATACTGTGCCAAAGTGCTGGTTTTAGACACCTGGGGTAGAAAGGCATGGTCATACATGCTAAGACTGACAATAATCCCCGCAGCAGAACCAGACTTTGAGATCCAAGTTTCTCCGGATAAGCAATCAGTTGGTAGAGAAGATTCAGCCGAATATACGATCGCAGTGACTTCCATAAATGACTTTCAATCTGAGGTGTCCTTGTACGTCTTGGCCTCATATGCGGATCTAAGAATTGAATTCTACCCATTTGAGCTAACCCCCCCTCCGAGCGGAACGATCGAGGCGACTCTAACGATCACCACTACCAGTTCCACACCCTGCGAAACATTCGAAATCGAAATTTTTGCAACAGGTGGGGGAATAACAAAAAACGATCACATCAAGCTTAGTGTTGAAATAAGCTTAGAAGTGCCATATCAAAGCCAAGGCTACACTATGTGGTGTGGGCCAACTTCATTGGCAATGATGCTAAGGTATTATGGAGAAGAATTTCATAGTTGGGATTATGCATTGGATAAGAATTTACCCACGTCGTGGCAAACGGCAATTGAACCACCAATCGGCGAAGGGCTGGAAGACTACATAGAACAGAACTACCCTGATCTTGCCGTGGATATTAGATATTATTGGCCATGGACCAAGGAAGAGATCTTCACCCACCTTAAATCAGATATTTCCAACGGATTTCCCTTAATTCTTAATGTAGGTTCGCCTCCAATACACCAGATTGGCCATTTTGTTGTTGTTGTCGGATTCAATGATACAGGAATATTCCTGAACGATCCAAGTGGAGCTCTTTTCACAGTAATAATGCAACCACCAACATCATGCGCTTCATATTGCCACGCTTACGTAGATTGGTCAAAGGTTGAGGCCTACATTGCGACGCGGCCACTTGCGTCGACAATGACGCTCAAGGGTATTCCAGACCCCAACAGCAGATTTGGAACTATGTATATAACAAGCCGTCACGACATTCGTTTCTATCAACCAGAAGACCATCAACTCAACGATGACCACTATGAACTAACACTTAATCAAGGACTCAACTGGATGCTTGCGGGCGCAATGGATCCAGTTGTAGACAAAAAATGTGATTCGTTGTATGCGCACATAAGTGTGTCGAATTGCAGACATATTTCTCAGCCGTTCACAGCGTTTTGTAGGATCTTGGGTCCGAACGACATAGTACACCCGTTAGGAGCTAAAGAAATGGGTGCGGTCCGAGCCTTTGGTGAGGGCGGAACATTGTGGCAAGTTGAAGATTTAGAGAATCTACTATTGAAGGGAGGCCCCTATTACCTAGAGTTTGACCTTGTGAATTCGAATGGGTTGACAGTTGACCACTTCGTTACTCAACCATTCTATTGGGAGAAAGCGCAATCGATAAAGCTCAAGGAGAAACAGCAACACCTTTATCTTCATGTCTATGACGAAGAAGGAAACCATGTGGGGTTGAACTATGCGACAAATGAAACAGAGTTGGGGATACAAGGTTCATACTATCATGATAACGGGAATGGTACAACAATCATAGTTCTTCCACAAATCATTAACTTGACAATAGTAGTCGATGCCAAACATGCTGAAGATCCAGTTGAATCTTATAATCTCACAGTAACTTTGACGACTGATTTTGGAGTTTTTTCAGAGACTTGTTTGGGCAATATTACTGCTGGAGAAAGCCAAACTTTCAGTGCGCAAGTTTCAGAAGTTGGTCTAGAGCTTTATATGCACACTGATGTTGACATTGACCCTGATACCTTGAACTTGAGAAGTAATGGTGAATGGATTACTGCTTACATCGAACTTCCAGCAGGCTATAATTTGAGCAACGTTGATATATCAACCGTCCAGATGAACAATACAATATCAGTAGATTCATCAGCTCCTACACAGATTGGAGACTATGACCTTGACGGCGTGCCTGACCTGATGGTGAAGTTTGATAGGGCTTCCATTATTGAATGGTTGGGCGCAATAGACTACTCTGAAGAAACAGGAAAAAGCTGTCTAACAACAATTACGATAAAGGGAAAAGTCTCAGGCACAGCATTCGAAGGGTCAGATACAATAAAAACTCTCCGAAAATAGAAACAAAATCCGTTCCTATTTTTTCTCGTCTCTCTGATAAACGTATATCATGATGAGAGTGGAGACATCCCCGCAATATCCCTTTTTTATGTTTCGTTCCATTTCTGTGCGAGGAAAAATATGCGCGGATGGTTTCTCTTGTCGAGGAAAACGCCAGAAGGGGAATGAGGAGATTCAAAGAGAGGTTTAGGAAAGCTGGTGGTGGGCGGTAGAACTAGAGAAATGTTTGATAAAGCATAAATTTGGGTTGCGTCCAAGATAGTTAATCAAGAAAGAAAGTGAAAGGAAATTGGTGAAGAAAAACAGGAAATGGAGGATTAAAATATGAAGGTGGAGAACAAGAAGATAAAAGTAGGCGTGTTGCTTGTTGCAATCTTGATATTCAGTTTCCTAGGCGTATATTTCTATGCAAGCAATAGCGGTGAAAGTGACATAGTCGCTGATAGAGGGCAGACGTTTCTTTTCGTCAATCCCGTCTTTGCCGAGAGTCTGAGCGGAGGGACTACGTTTCTTGAAGAGGAGGCTGGAATGTCGATATACGTGAATGTTGGTCTGCCATTAGATTTGTCTGCAGCTCAGAGTGTGTATAAGACGGTAGAAGAAGACACCTCTGACTACATTATTGGCTCATTTTCCTTGCCAGATCTTCCAGAATCTGACGATGTTCACTGCTTTGTCCACAAAGATGGCTGGATTGTGGTCTATTACCTCAAAAACGAGCCAATAAGCAAGATTATAGACTGGAGCTATTATTCAGCGAACCAACTAACTAAGACTAAGTTGCAAGTGGGATTAGAGCAGATGGGCCTTGCCTTAGGGGTGACTGTAACCGATGCAAAATACTACAATTTCCAATATCCTTATGCCGACAAGTGGATGATAATTATTGAGTCCCGAGAGGGTTCCGGAGAAGACAGCTTCAACCTCAAGATACCCGGTGAGTTCACAGTCTATGAGAGGTCTTGGTCCCATTATGCACAACATGCTGGTAGCGGTTTCCCTGGATATAACCGGGCATATTTTCGGATCGATGGAAGCGAGATTAATAGAATAAATAACAGTGGTGAAACAGTATGTGGGCAACTTACCGTTACTCAGCTAAGCCCAGATGTGTTTCATACTGTGAGTATTTACAGCAGCGAAACCGGAAGACAATCTGTTTGTATTGTGTTAGCCTATCAAGAATCATAAAAATCTGGTAGACGTGCGTAAATATGGACAAAGCGTTACTGATGTGCCTATGTCTTATCATGGTAGTAGGTGCAGGCATCATACGAGTAACGTCTTTCTCAAGTCAAGCTCAGGCGCTAGCGAACGGGATCATCATCGAGGATGCCGATTATGTTTCGACTAACACCACTGAATATTCAGCAGACCTCATTAATATAACGAAAAATGTAACTCCGAGAGTAGTTGTGGAGTATGGAGACTCTATCTCTAAGCTGGGCTTATACGAATCTGATGATCTAAATCAAGCAGCCAGTATAGTATCTTCAAGGATAATTGTAGAATATGCGGATTCTATTTTTGAGAATATTTTAGAAAGTGATACCGTGCCCGACATAACACCCAGGATAATAGTGGAATATGCAGATTTAATTTTTAGCGCCGACTTAGAGCGCCCCTCGTTTGGTCTTGAAGTGTCAGCTAGGATTGACAGCTATAGCATCTCTCCAAGAAATGTAGCAGTAGGGGATGATGTCACTATAGGCTTTAGCTTCACAAATACTGGTAATGTTTCGTGGACGTTTGGTGCTGGAGCAACTCTGCGAAAACCCGATGGCACGCGATTTGATTTCCTCAAACCAGTCACCGTCAACCCTGGCGAGTCGGGAAGTGCCCAGTGGATTTATACCATAGATATGGCTGGAAGATGGGACATTGTATTTGGTGTTTGGAAAGAGTCAACTCATCCATTGGAAAACCTCCTCGTCCAGACAGGCTGGGTTGCTGAGTACATCACCGCTACAGTTGGTGTTGCCGACGAGTGGACTTTCGCAATTATCACAGACCTTCACATTGGTCGTGGTTGGCACGACTACGGCGTAGATGGCTTTAGCGACTATTATTGGAACGGTACAGCCCACGACGGAAATGAGGGCGGATTTAATTGCCTTACAGATAGATTAGCAGATGTGGTCAAATGGATAAACGATAATTATGAGGAGGAGAACATTAAATTTTTAGCAATTCTTGGGGATATCACCGATAGTGCCGAAATGTCGGAATTCTATAGAGCAAAGAAAATACTGGACGGCTTAGAAATCCCTTGTATTCCCGTGATTGGAAACCATGATATCTTGTCTAAGATAGACAACTCTAAAGGTGAAGCCAAGGGAGATCTTTATTTTAACGAAATTTTCAGCGAGGCTTTTTTCAGTCAACAGTTTGAAAAACTTGGAGTAGTCTGGTGGGATAAGCAAGAACATACAACATATCCTTACTTGCAGAATTATGCTTTTAGCTATGGGGGAATAAACTTCATCTGCTTAGATTATGCCAGAAGGGATATCCCTCTCCTGGACCCTTGGGA
>Ga0209991_10000862_pt1 | contig 13585 bp, 22 predicted proteins | sample ChitaG_FD_183167 | JGI IMG/M metagenome (GOLD analysis project Ga0209991, IMG submission 183167) | Deep subsurface microbial communities from South Pacific Ocean to uncover new lineages of life (NeLLi) - Chile_00310 metaG (SPAdes)... | ecosystem: Environmental > Aquatic > Marine > Oceanic >...
GAGATATCCCCTAAACGGGCGCCACTTCGGGCAATAGCGATCCCCGCGCTCAGCGCCCCCTCGGTTGCCTCCATGAGCGCCTTGGCATGCAGGCTGATCCGCCCCACCCCCACAGTGATGGCGGCATCGCCATGAAAGCCCTCAAACAGCGCGCCTACATCCAAAGAAACAATATCCCCCTCCTCAAGTACACGCTTCCCCGGGATGCCATGAACCAGTTCCTCATTAACGGAGATGCACAGGCTGGCGGGGAAGTCCCGGTATCCTTTAAAGGATGAGGTGGCACCATGCCGACTCAGTTCGTGAACCGTTATGGTTTCCAATTCCTCAGTGATAATACCAGGTTCAAGCCTTTTCTTCAACACATCAAGTATGGCAGCCACGATCCTCCCCGCCTTTCTCATGATGTCGATCTCCTGTGACGATTTAACGATTATTCCCATTTCAATCCCGAGGGAGGGCCGCGACAAGCCTCTCGCCGATCTCGCCGATCTCCCCCTGTCCGTTGATCTCCACCAGTTTGCCCGCTTCTTTATAGTAGTCGATAAGCGGTGCCGTCTCCGCAAAGTAGACCTCAATTCGCTTTTTTACCGTCTCCGGTGAGTCATCGGCGCGCTGATAAAGTTCGCCGCCGCACCGGTCACACCTGCCCGCTACCTCTGGTGGTGAGGATACCGTATGATAGGGTGTCTGGCAGCTTCGACAGATAAACCGACCGCTCAAGCGCCTCACCAGCTCCTCCGTGGCAACCTTGATATAAAACACCCGATCAATGGCCTCTCCCCTTTCCCCCAGCGCCATATCCAGGGCCTTTGCTTGTTCCAAGGTTCTGGGGAAGCCATCGAGGATAAACCCTCTAGCGCAATCCGGAGCGGCAACTCGCTCCAGTATCATCCTGATCGTTATCTCGTCAGGAACCAGGAGCCCCTTTTCCATGTAAGACTTCGCCTGCCTCCCCACCTCGTCCCCCCTACTTGCCGCCTCACGAAACAGGTCGCCGGAGGCAACATGAGCAATGCCCAGCCTCTCAGAAATTATTCCCGCCTGGGTCCCCTTCCCCGAGCCCGGGGCGCCCAGCAGCACAGAACGCATGCGAAACCCTCCTTACTTGAGAAAACCTTCATAGCGGCGCATCATTAGCTGAGCCTCCAGTTGCCTCATGGTATCCAGGGCCACACCGACCACAATTAGCATGCCGATGGATGGCAAAATCAAAACCTGAACGCCGGTTATATTTTGAATAATAAAGGGCGATATTGCCACAAAGGCTAAAAACAGGGCACCTGCCCAGGTGACCCTGGTGATCACCCGATTAAGGAATTGCTGGGTGGTCCTGCCCGGGCGAATTCCCGGCACGAAAGCCCCCTGCCGCTGCAGTGTCTCCCCTAGGTTTTGCTGCTGAAAGATTATCATGGCATAGAAGAAGGTGAAGCCCAGTACCAGGAAAAAGTACATTGCCCAATATAACCCGCTTGTCGGCAAGAAGAGATTCTGAATGGTGTTGGCGAAATTGGCAGCCTCACCAGGCGGAGCGGCGAAGAAGCTGGCGACCACCCCGGGGAAGATCAGCATCGCCATGGCGAAGATCACTGGAATCATCCCCGCCGAGTTTACTCTTATTGGAATATGGGTGCCACCAGATTGCCGATACATCTTTCCCCCACGATACAGGCTCCTGGCATACTGCACCGGAATGCGGCGGTGAGCCTCGGTAAAGATAACAATGGTGACCAAAATGGCCAGGGCTAAACCGATGAAAATGAATAATCCCAACAGGTCCCCAGCTCCTTGGGCCAGGTAGCCTTGGCCGATCATCTGCGGCAAGCTGGCAACGATTCCGGCAAAGATTATCAGGGAAATGCCATTACCAATGCCATATTCGGTAATCAGCTCCCCCAGCCATACAAGGAACATCGTCCCTGCGGTCATTGCCAGCACCATGGTGACAGTGGGGAGAAGCGCATCCCCGGAGAAGCCGATACTATTCGCGGGGAAGATGCCCTGCCCCTGTAGCACAATCAACTGACCGTAACCCTGGAGGGCCGCCAAGGGCACGGTTAGCCAGTGAGTGTACAGGTTAATCCTCGCCCTCCCCACATCCCCCTCTCTGGCAATTGCCTGAAGGCGAGGGATCACCGGCACCAGGAGCTGCATGATAATAACTGCTGTGATATAGGGATAGACCCCCATAGCGGCTATGCTCATGTTCCTCATCGCCCCGCCGCTGAAGAGGTCCATCATTCCCACCAGTGCCCCGACGCTGCTGCCCCCTCCCAGGAACTCTCGCATGGCTTCAACATCCGCGCCAGGCATAGGGACGTGGGCAACAAAGCGGAAAATTACCAGAAGGCCCAGGGTAAGCAGGATCTTCTTCCTCAGGTCCGCCTGACCAAAGGCATCGATCATTGCCTGAAGCAGCTTGGGTCTAGTGTCTCTTCGCTCTTGAGTCACTACTAATTTCCTCTGCCTTTCCTCCAGCCGCTTCGATCTTTCTCCTCGCCGGTTGCGTGAACTTATTTGCCCTCACCGTAAGAGGTTTCTGAAGTTCGCCATCGCCGAGAATCTTTATCGGATGTTTCAGCGACTTGACCAGCCCTTCCTTCACCAAGTGCTGGGGCGTTACCTCGCTCTCCGCCTCAAAGCGATTAAGGCGGCCGACATTGATGGTAGCATATTCTATCCTAAATATATTGGTAAAGCCCCGCTGTTCAGGCAGGCGTTTGGTCAACGGGTTCTGCCCTCCCTCAAAGCCGGGGCGCATCTTATACCCCGCACGCGCCTTCTGCCCCTTGGTGCCCTTTCCAGCGGTCCTACCATGCCCGCTGCCGAGGCCTCGTCCGATTCTCTTACTACTATGTTTCGCCCCGGGGGATGGGGCCAGCTCATTCTGCCTCACCGCTCTCCTCCACGGTTACCAGATGCCTTACCTTCATGATCATCCCACGAATCGCTGGCGAATCATCGTGCTCAACGGTCTGGTTCAGGCGATGAAACCCCAAAGCCTGGAGTGTCCGCCTCTGATCCCTAGGGTGGCCAATGCCGCTTTTTACCCAAGTGACCATCAACTTAGCCAATGGATATCTCCCCCGTGGGCTTCGACTTTCGCTTCGCTACCTCCTCCCGAGGATCCCTTAACTGGCTGAGCCCCAGTACTGTGGCTCGCACCACGTTTATCTTGTTAGCGCTCCCTTGGGACTTGGTGAGGATGTCGGTAATCCCGGCAAGCTCCAGCACCGCGCGCACCCCACCACCAGCGATCAACCCTGTTCCCGGAGCTGCTGGCTTGAGGAGCACCTTCGCTGCCCCATACCTGGCCACTATCTCATAGGGAATGGTGCCATCCTTCATCCGCACACTGATCAGTTGTTTGCGAGCAATGCTGCCTCCCTTTCGGATGGCTTCAGGTATCTCCTTTGCTCTGCCCAATCCAGCACCCACATGCCCATTACCATCGCCCACGACCACCAATGCAGTAAAACTGAATCGCCTCCCTCCTTTCACCACCTTGGCCACGCGCTTTATATTGACAAGTTTCTCATTCAGGTCTAATTCGCTGTGATGAATCCCCTCCATCTAAAACTCCAATCCTCCCTCTCTTGCAGCCTCCGCCAGGGCTTTTACTCTGCCATGATACTTGTATCCGCCTCGGTCAAATACCACCTCGGTGATTCCCCGCTCCACAGCCCGCCTAGCTACCAGCTCGCCCACAAGCGCTGCCGCTGTTCCCTTCCGCTTCCCATCCAACTCAGACCTTATCCCCGGATCCAGGGTCGATGCCGAGACAATGGTATGACCCAGCTCATCATCGATCACCTGGGCGTAGACATGGCTCAGGCTACGGAAAACACATAGGCGAGGACGCTCCGCGGTGCCCGAAACCTTCCTCCTCACCCGGGCATGTATTCTTTGGCGCGCCGTTTCGGCATCTTTTCTGCGCATTACCTCTTGGCACCAACCATCCCTGATTTTCCTGGCTTTAGCCGAACCCGCTCACCGGCATATCTTATCCCCTTGCCTTTGTAGTGATCCGGAGGCCTTACAGCGCGAATCTTCGCCGCTACGTCCCCTACCAGTTGCTTATCAATGCCCCGAACACTGATGCGTTGCGCCTCCGCTACGATCACCGATACCCCGGTGGGAGGAATAATCTCCACAGGGTGTGAGTAACCCACCCGAAGCACCACCTTCTCGCCGACGTTTTGGGCACGATAGCCGACACCAACGAGCTCCAGGTCCTTCTGAAACCCTTTACTCACCCCCTCCACCATGTTGGCTATAAGGCTCCTGGTTAGTCCATGAAGCGAGCGATGAATTCGATTATCGCTCGATCGAGATACCGTGAGCGTACCCTCGTTCAAAGAAATAGCGATCGCCTGGTCAAAGGAGCGGGAAAGCTCCCCATTGGGACCCTTCACCCGCACCTTGTTTCCTTTGATCTCGACCTCAACCCCTGGAGGCAATGGAATAGGCATCCTTCCGATGCGAGACATCAATATCCTCCGTTACCATATGTAACAAAGCAGCTCGCCGCCCACCTCCTGGCGCCACGCCTGCTGCCCCATCATCACCCCTTTGGGGGTGGAGAGAATCGCAATGCCAAGACCCCCGTAAACCCTGGGAATCTCCTTCCGCTTAACATATATCCTTAGCCCGGGCTTGGAGACCCGCTTAAGTCCGGTGAGCACCGGCTCCTTATTCTCCGTATATTTAAGATATACCTTAATTACCCGCTGTGGCTTGCCCTTCAAGACCTCGTAATCCCTGATAAAACCCTCCTCCCTGAGAATCTTGGCAATAGAGAGCTTCATTCTTGATGAAGGCACGAGCGTAAAGTCGTGCCTAGCAAGAATGGCATTCCTCATTCTGGTTAGCATATCGGCGATAGGGTCGGTAACCATCGCTTCACCTCCTACCAGCTAGACTTCCTCACCCCGGGGATCTGCCCCTGAAGAGCGAGTTCCCTGAAGCATATGCGGCACAGTCCAAACTGCCGTATATAGGCTCGCGGCCTGCCGCAACGGCTACAGCGATTCCTTTTTTGCACTTTATACTTTGGTGCTCGTTGCGCCTTTACAACCTTTGATACCTTCGCCATTCTTTGACTCTTTTCTCCTTAGCGCCACTCTCCAAAGAGAACCTTGGCAACTAGATTGACCTCCATTGCAACTATTTATTCCTGTTTTACTCTCATGAGAACGGCATGCCCATGAGCTCAAGAAGCCTACACCCTTCCTCATTGGTTCGGGCTGTGGTGACGACCGAAATCTCCAGCCCCCGTACCTTGTCCACCTTATCATACTCGATCTCAGGGAAGATAAGCTGCTCCCTTAATCCCAGGGTGTAATTGCCCCGGCCATCGAAGGAGTCTCGAGACATCCCCTGAAAGTCGCGAAGGCGCGGCAGGGTGACGTTCACCAGCTTATCGAAAAAATCATACATCCGATCTCCCCGCAATGTTACCATCATCCCAATAGGCATCCCCTGACGCAGCTTAAAACCGGCGATCGACCGCTTTGCCCTAGTAATCACCGGGTGCTGCCCGGTGATGGCAGCCAGATCCCGCTCCACCGCCTCCAGGACGTGGGCCTGTTGCGTCGCCTCCCCAAGGCCAATATTGACCACCACCTTCTCCAGGCTAGGCACCTGCATCACACTCTTATAGCCATACTCGCTCATCAAAGTGGGTACCATCTCTTTTTTATACTTTTCCTTCAATCGGGATATCAATCGATCACCTCGTGGCAGCGGCGGCACGCCCTCACCCTGCTACCATCCTCTAGAATGCGAAAGCCGAGGCGCGCCGGATGATCACACTTGGGACACAGGAGCATCACATTGGAAACATGCAGCGGGGCCTCCCGCTCAATGATGCCTGCTTGCCTTACTGTTCCCCGAGGCTTCGTATGGCGCTTTACCATATTAACACCCTCCACCACTACACAGCTCTCCCTCTTAAGGGACTGACGCACCTTCCCCCTCTTCCCTTTATCCCTGCCGGCAATAACGACCACGGTATCATCCCTTCTTATCTTCATCTTATAGCACCTCAGGAGCCAGGGAGAGGATCTTCATAAAGTTCTTCTGCCTCAACTCATGGGCCACCGGACCGAAGATGCGGGTTCCTTTAGGATTATTCTTATCGGTGAGGATCACTGCAGCGTTCTCATCGAACCTGATATATGAACCATCGTGGCGCCGATAGGGCTTACTGGTGCGCACGATCACTGCCCGAACCACCTCACCCCTCTTAACCGCCCCTCCTGGCGTCGCCTCCTTAACCGAGGCCACGATGATGTCACCCACCCGAGCATATCTCTTCCGAGTGCCACCAGGGACATTGATGCACATGATGCTCTTGGCCCCGGTGTTATCGGCCACCCTCACCCTGGTCATGTGCTGAATCATGCCAACTCACCCTTAGACACTATCTCCACCACCCGCCAACGTTTCTCCTTGGAAAGGGGGCGCGTTTCCTCGATCCTCACCACATCCCCGATATGACAGGAATTTTGCTCATCGTGAGCCTTGAATTTTTTGATGCGCCTTACCTGCTTCTTATATAGCGGGTGGGGTCTATAGGATTCCACAGTCACCACCACAGTCTTATCCATCTTGTTGCTGACCACGCGACCCATCTTGATCTTTCTTTTCCTGCCAGCTTCCGTTACCACAACACCCTCACTCCTCTGTTGATAGCTCTATTTCCTTCATTATGGTCTTAATCCGAGCGATCCTCTTCCGTACATTGCGGATCTCATGATAATTCACCAGTTGTCTGGTGGCCAGGCGAAATCTTAGGTTAAATAGCTCTCTATAGGAATCGCTAAGCTGCTTATTAAGCTCCTCCAAGCTAAAGGTTCTAATCTCCTGGATCTTCAACCTATGAACCCTCCTTGTAAGAGACATCGGTGTCTCGGCGCACAAACCTGGTAGGGATGGGAAGTTTATGTGAGGCCAAGCGCATCGCTTCCCGCGCCGCTTCCTCTTTGACCCCAGCGATCTCAAAGAGGATCCTCCCCGGTTTGGTTACACAAACCCAATGGTCCACCGCGCCCTTGCCGCTACCCATGCGAGTCTCGGCAGGTTTTGAGGTCACCGGTTTATCGGGAAAGACACGGATCCAAACCTTGCCACCACGCCGCACATAGCGAATAATGGCACGCCGTGCCGCCTCGATCTGTCTTGACGTGAGCCAGCAAGCCCCCTGGGCCTGAAGCCCAAACTCGCCAAAGGAGATGCTATTGCCCGCCTGAGCCACCCCCCGGCGACGACCACGATGCTGTTTTCGATATTTAACTCGCCTCGGCTGTAACATGATCCTATCCCTTACTCAGCGCGCTGTCCCTCTTAATCCTCGGGCGTCTCTACCCCAGCCTTCTCCTCTGCCTTAGGCTTCTCCTTTGCCTTTGCCTTAGCCTTCTCCTTTGCCTCAGGCTGCTCTCTTACCTTGGGCTTCTCCTCTGCCTTAGGCTTCTCCTCTGCCTTAGGCTTCTCCTTTACCTTGGGCCTCTCTTTTGCCTTGGCTTTCTCCTTCGCCTTAGGCTTCTCCTTTACCTCAGCCTTCTCCTTTGCCTTAGGCTGCTCCTTTGCCTTAGCCTTTACCTCAGCTTTCTCCTTTACCTTAGGCTTCTCCTTAGGCTTAGCCTCCTCCCCCACCTTAACCTCCTCCTCTATCTTAACCTCCTCCTCCACCTTAACCTCCTCCTCTATCTTAGCCTCATCCTCCACCCTAGCCTCCACCTCTATCTTAACCTCCTCACCCACCTTAACCTCCTCCTCTATCTTAGCCTCATCCTCCACCCTAGCCTCCACCTCTATCTTAACCTCCTCACCCACCTTAACCTCCTCCTCCACCTTAACCTCCTCACCCAGCCCCTCTCCTTCCACGGGTGACACCACTGGCGGGGCTTCGACGTGGCGCTTTTCAGCCTCTGAGATTATGTCGCCTTTATAGATCCAAACCTTGATCCCAGTACAGCCTAGAGTGGTGTGTGCCACAACCTGGGCGTAGTCGATATCGGCACGTAGCGTATGAAGGGGCACCCTTCCCTGATACAAGGTCTCTTTCCTTGAATACTCGGAGCCAGTAAGTCTACCTGAGCAGCGTACCTTTATCCCCTGGGCACCACTATCCATAGCCCGAGAGATTGCCTGCTTCATGGCACGCCGATGAGAAATGCGCCGCTGAATCTGCTGAGCAATGCTCCTGGCCACCAGATAAGCATCCTGCTCGGGTCGCGCAACCTCCATGATGTTCAGTCGTACTCGTTTTCCGGCGACCTGCTCCAAAATAAGCCTCATCTCATCGACCCGCTGCCCTCCTCTGCCGATAACGATCCCTGGCCTTGCCGTAAAGACGGTCACTGTCACCTGATTGGCAGCACGCTCTATGTCAACGCGCGAGATATCATCCGCCGCATACTTCGACGCGATGGCTGCTCTGATCTTGAGGTCCTCCTGCAATAGCTCGGTATAGTTTCTATCGGCATACCACTTTGCCTGCCAATCCTTGCTCACGCCGAGCCTAAATCCTACCGGGTGAACTTTTTGCCCCAATCATTCCTCCTCTTTAACCACTACGGTGATATGGCTGGAGCGTTTGAGGATCGGTTTTACCCGCCCCCTTGGTCCTGCGCGATAGCGCTTCATGCTCCGCCCCCCATCGATATAGATCTTCACAATCCTCAGATCCGATTGCGTCATCTCGAAGTTATTCTCAGCATTGGCTGCGGCTGACTTTACCACCCTGGCTACAGTACGGGCCGACGGCGAGGGCAGGAATCTGAGAATAGTCAACGCCTCCTCTACCTTCTTACCCCGCACCACACCCGCAATAGGTCGCAGTTTGCGAGGCGATGTCCTTACATATCTTGCGGTAGCCTGTACCTCCATAATGCCTACTTCTTTGTCCGCTTCTTAAACGTGGCAACCCTCTCCGACTTAGCGGAATGCCCCCGGAAGGATCTGGTGAAGGCAAATTCACCCAGCTTGTGCCCCACCATATTCTCGGTAATAAAGATGGGCACATGCCGCCTGCCATCGTGCACCCCTATAGTGTGTCCGATCATCTCGGGAAGAATGGTCGATGCACGTGACCACGTCTTGAGCACTGCCTTCTCTCCCGACTGATTGAGTGCCTCCACCTTCTTCACCAGTTTCGAGTCGACAAAGGGTCCCTTCTTAGAGGATCTGGACATTTTTCCGACCTTTCACCTGCGCTCCAAGCTGCTAAAGATCGATAGTAGCTCGGTTGATTGCACTACTGACATCTTAGATTTATTTCCCCTTACTTCCTCCGCTTCACGATCATGCTGTCGGTGAGCTTGTTTCTGCGGGTGGTATAGCCCAGCGCCGGCTTCCCCCAGGGGGTCTTGGGACCAGGCAAACCTATGGGGGATCTCCCCTCCCCCCCACCATGGGGGTGATCCCTGGGGCTCATCACCGAGCCGCGCACTGTTGAGCGGATCCCCAGGTGCCTTTTCCGACCTGCCTTACCAAGCTTAATATGCTGATGGTCAACATTGCCCACCTGACCAATAGTGGCAAAGCACTCTATATGAATTCGCCTTATCTCTCCGGAGGGCATCCTTACCAAGGCATAGCTACCTTCTTTAGCCATAAGCTGGGCCCCCCCACCGGCGCTTCTCACAAGCTGCCCCCCTTTGCCACGGTGAAGCTCAATATTGTGTATCGCTGTGCCTGTAGGGATCGATTTTAAGGGCAAGGCATTGCCTATCTTCATCTCGGCATCGCTGCCTGCCGTAATGGTATCCCCCACCTCCAGGCCGAGGGGTGCCAGTATGTATCGCTTCTCCCCGTCATCGTATTGGATGAGGGCAAGGCGCGCTGAGCGATTCGGATCGTATTCGATAGCGGCCACCTCGCCAGGGATGCCCAGCTTATCGCGCTTGAAGTCGATAACGCGATACATCCTCTTGGCACCACCACCCCGATGGCGTACTGTGATCCGCCCCTGATTGCTTCTCCCCGCCTTCTTCTTAAGGGGCCGAAGGAGTGATTTCTCCGGCTTGGTCTTAGTGATTTCCTCAAAGGAGGCGCCGGTCATCCCCCTGCGCCCTGGCGATGTCGGTTTATATACCTTAAGAGGCACTTCTTCGACCCTTCCTCAGCTCATTTTTTGACTCAACTGTCCACGTCATCTCCATCACTCAATCCAAGAAATTAGGATGAATAACTCCTCATAATCCCTCAAAGAATTCGATCTTTTGCCCCGGCTTGAGGGTGACCACCGCCTTCTTCCAGGGAGAGGTCTGACCCCGTCTTCTGCCCGGGCCACGCCACTTAGGGGGCATGGTTATCACATTCACCCGCGCTACCTCAACCTGAAACGCCAGCTCCACAGCCTGCTTAATCTGATGCTTATTTGCACCCAGCGCCACCTCGAAGGTGTACTTATCCCGCCTCTGAAGGCCTGTGCTTTTCTCTGAAATTATGGGGCGGCGTAATATTTCCAGTAGCTGCATTTTTCGTCTTTTCGTCCTTTTCGCTCGGCTCTAAATAGAACCTCGGTAACTCGATTGATTTCCCGCTAACTATCTATCCTCTTCTTATACTTGGGTCTCTACCATCTTCCTCGGCTGCGGCGTCCCCATCTCTTCCACCCGCCGCACCGCTGCCACGGTGAGCATCAATATCCGGTGAGAGAGGAGATCGCCGACATTTATCAGGTTGGCAGGCAATGTCTTCGTCCTCTCCAGGTTTCGCGCCGATTTATAAGCATTGGGATCAGCCCCGGCGGTAACAATAAGCACCGAGGAGCCCACTCCCAATGCTGCCAGGATGCGAGCCATCTCCTTTGTCTTCGGCTCGTTTAAAGCGATCTCATCCACCACGACCATTTCACCCTGGGCCACCTTTGCCGAGAGGACGCACCTCAGGGCAAGGCTGCGCATCTTCCTGGGCATCGCCTGACGATAGCTCCTGGGGTGAGGACCGAAGGCCACACCGCCACCCCGCAACAGCGGTGAGCTTGCACTCCCCCGCCTTGCCCGTCCCGTTCCCTTCTGACGGAAGGGTTTACGCCCCCCACCGGAAACCTGTGCCCGGGTCTTGGTGCTCGCCGTGCCCTGACGGGCATTAGCCAGCTGCCTCACCAAGGCCTGATGCACCACCGCCTGGTTCGGGGGCACCCCAAAAACCTCATCCTTCAGTGCGATGTGGTCGACAACCTCTCCTTGTATATTATGAACAGGAACCTGCACCACTTCAATTCTCCTCTGGGGGAACATCGGATAGCCTGCCATCCATCAAATAGAACACCCTTTCCGCGTTTTCGGCGATGCGGCTATCGTGGGTCACAATAATAAAGGTTTTTCCACGCTCCTTGTTTAGCCGCTGCATCAGATCAATGATCTCAGCACCAGTCTTAGTATCCAGATTGCCAGTGGGCTCATCTGCAAGGATAACGCCAGGATTTAGTATCAGGGCGCGGGCGATGGCCACCCGCTGCTGCTCGCCACCGGAGAGCTCCCCCGGCTTGTGATGCATGCGCTCCTTAAGGCCAACCAGCTCCAACAGCCTCTCCCCCCTTCTCTTATACCGTTTATTCTCTCTCATCGGCAACACGGGTATAAGCACGTTTTGCAGTGCGTTCAGAGTCGGCACAAGGTAATAGGTCTGGAAAATGAAGCCCAGTTTCTCGCGGCGGATTTTGTAAAGCCTCCGCTCCGGGACCTTGCTTGTTTCCACACCGTCAATAAACACCCGTCCCCTGGTAGGGCGATCCAGTGCACCAATCATGTTGAGGAGGGTGGTCTTGCCGCTTCCCGATGGTCCTAACACAGCAATTAACTCTCCTTTCCGCACCCTGATGTTCGCCCCTTTGAGCGCCGCCACCCTGGTGGCCCCCCTACCATAGATTTTAGTTAGCTCCTGGGTAACTATAATGCTTTCCCCTTGATCCTCAGGCCCAGTTTTATGCTCACTCATGTCACTCACCTATAAAGCTCTCAGGCTTTCTATGGGGCTTACCCGCGCTGCCCGTATTGCCGGGTAGATTCCCCCCGCTACCCCCGCAAGTATCCCGAATATACCTATTACAGCCACCAGCCTCCACGTAACAACAGCGATATCCATTCTAACGTAGAAATCGATGCCCTGCCCCCCCCCATATCCAATGGCCAGCCCGACAGCAGCGCCTAGCAGGCCAATGGTGATCGATTGAACCACCACCGAGCTGATGATATTCCTGTTGGACCAGCCGGACGCCTTGAGGATGCCGAATTCCTTTGTCCTCTCGATCACCGAGATAAGCATAACGATGAATATGGAGACCCCGCCGGCTATCGCTGCAACCAGAGAAATGATCCACAGGAAGCTCTCGAAGGTACCCATCATTTCCATGAAGCTCTCCAGTATTTCTTTAGCCACAGTGGTGCTGACCGGAACGTCCCTATTCTCAAACATCGCCTCTATTTCTTCTGCGACACCGCTTACATAATCTATACTGGTAGCCTCGACGCCGATGAAGTTTACCTCATCCGCGGCGATGGTAGGAGTCAGGCTCCTCGCAGTATCTATGTCGGTATAGATGCTAAAATCGTAAAAGGTGTTACCGGTCTCTAATATGCCTACCACGGTGAGAGTGATAGTGGCGTCACCGCTACCTAATACAATCATCTCCATGGTACCACCGACTTTGGCGTAGTCCCCTCCCCTGGCAGCAAAGGCAGCCAAGGTGCCGATGATGATCTCATTCTTGCTGGCTGTGGTTAAGGGTTCGCCCTTAATAATATTGCCCGGCCAGGCTGGGTCGTCCTCCTCGATCTCACGCTCCAAATCCACACCGCTCAAAAGTATGCCCATAGGGTCCCCGAAGTCGTAATACTCAGTGGGGACGAATACCGATATCTGCGGGCTCACTCTGTCCACGTTTTCTATCATCTCTATCTCATCTGCATATTCAACCGGTAAGCCTATGGGGCTGGGCATCATAAACCCCAAGGGTGCTGCCTTGGGGTAAACAGCGATACTCCCTGCCATCTCGTCCATCATCTCGTTCATTTGTTTGTTCATGCCCTCGGAGATGCTGAGCAACACCGTCATCAGGGCAATGCCCAAGGCAGTCCCCAGGATAGCGAAAATGGCGATCCCCTTTCTTCTGAAGGCGTTAGAAACAGCGAATCTAAACAATATTTTCCCCTTGGCCAGTCGATTTCCTGATGGTAACCAGCCCGTTTCTGGCGCCGGGCACCGCCCCGCGAACCAGGAGCAGGTTTCGCTCCGCATCCGCCTCAATCACCTTGAGGTGACTCACTGTCACCCGCTCATTCCCCATATGACCCGCCATCCTCATCCCCTTTAACACCCTACCCGGGGTAGTGGTTGCCCCTATGGAGCCCGGGGCGCGATGTCGGTCGGATTGACCATGTGTCTTGGGACCGCCCGCGAAGTGATGGCGCTTCACCACACCAGCAAAGCCCTTCCCCTTGGAGATTCCAGTGATATCGACCAGATCGCCTGGCTTGAATATGCTCACATCCACCACCTGCCCTACCTCGATCGAGACTATATCCGCTGCCGCAAACTCCCTGAGGTGCTTAAACATGCCCAACTTCTTGAGATG
>Ga0209991_10000863_pt1 | contig 13578 bp, 23 predicted proteins | sample ChitaG_FD_183167 | JGI IMG/M metagenome (GOLD analysis project Ga0209991, IMG submission 183167) | Deep subsurface microbial communities from South Pacific Ocean to uncover new lineages of life (NeLLi) - Chile_00310 metaG (SPAdes)... | ecosystem: Environmental > Aquatic > Marine > Oceanic >...
CAACTCCACCATGATCGACCTGATGCTGGAGATCGACTTCACCTTCCGCTCCGGCCAGGTCCGCGTCTACCACGACAGCCTCGAGCGCCTCGCTCACATGATGAGCTGTGAAGGGATCGGCGAGGTGGTGACTCGCGGTGCCATTCACCGGACGGCGGGCTACGGCTTCGAGTGCGGCATCGGGTACTGTACCTCCAACATCGGTGTCGGCACGGCTGACGCTGACGGCCGAACGAGCGTTATCGCCAACATGAGGAAGGACATCCAGGACTCCGCCCAGGAGATAGGCTACCAGACTGCCGAAGGCCCCCTCGCCTGGGTTGTCCGCGGCAACTCCTTCTGCGACTGTACCCCGCTCTGGTTCGCTCGCAAGGAGGACCTCTCCGATCTGCTGGACCCGGCCGGCCTGGAGGTCGTCAAGGTCGATATCAAGTGCCGGAGCAATAGGACCCTCACGGGGACTAGCCGTAACGCCCGCAACGGCATCGTCCTGAGCCGCCTGGTGAAATAGGGGGCGCCGTGGGAGAGCGCCACCCCTTCCGGGCCCGGCGGTCGAAGGTGGCCGCTGGCGACACCTACGATGAGGTAGAGTTCGGCCCCATCCTGGAGGACCGCCGCTATCACATCGAGCGTTTTGGCGTCGAGGATGAGACCACCGCCCCCTCGACCGATATCCGTTGCTATGTCAAGGGCCACGGCTATGAGCATTGGCTGAACGAGCAGAATTCGCCGGCCGCCGGCGTCCTCTACTGGGACGTCGACGGGACCTTCCTCGTCATGGGCGAGTCCCTCGTCGCCCGCTTCACCGGCGCCGACCCCTCCGACGTCCTCGAGCTCTACGTCGAGGGCTGGTGGGAGGAGCTGGGGAGGTAGGGGAGAGCCCATGCCCAAGTTCGGCCAGCTCGTCGACACCGACGTCTGGGAGGCGACCGCCCGCACCCTCACCGACTTCTCGGCCGAAGAGATATTCGACATTCCTTTGGTGGATGATGAATATGCCTCACTTATACCCATCTCTTCTGCCACAGCCAACACCTTTGGGAGTAGCGTCGAGATAAGCTCCGATGTAGGGGAAGGTAAACGGTTGCTCTATGTTACCTTTACAGAGGTAGGTGGCGCAGAGATGGAGAACCTCATGCTTGAGTTTGGCGATGCGGCGGACGGTGCGGGGAATGTTGTTGCCCGCCTCCACTCTCCCAATTGCGGCATTACTGGCGGTTATGTCATTCCCTTGTTCAAATCCCTTGCTGATAATAGCGCCCTTCACGTCCGAGTAAAGGATGAGCAAAGCTGGGCCATATCCTATGGGATAGGGGTGCAGATTGCCTAGAATTGTGAAGCTCACTCGCGTCACCTCTATCAAGGCCGGCCCGGGCTCCACCGTCCTCGACGATGGCACCATCCAGGACCCCGAGCCCTACGAGGCCGTCAACAGCGAGCTCGACGACGGTGTCACCATCCAGGTCGAGCGGCCCCTGACCAGGGAGAAGGTCAAGGCCGCCTACGACGCCGCCGTCCGGGAGCACGCCGTCACCATCGACGAGGTCAGCACCGGCGACGTAATCGAAGCGGTGCAGCCTGAGCCTGTCGAAGGGCCCCCCTGAGCGTGACGAAGGATGCTCTTTGAGTTCCGCCTGACCGTCGGCGCCAACACCCTCGAGGCCGACCCCGAGCCCCTCGAGTGCCCCCTCGCCGCCGGCACCGTCACCCGCGTCGACGTCCAGTTCCCCGCCGGCTGCTCCGGCATGGTCCACGTCTCCATCTGGCGGAGCGACCACCAGGTCTGGCCGGTCAACCTCGATGGCGATATCGCCGGCGAGGACGCCATCGTCTCCTGGCCCGAGTCCTACGACATCGACGACGAGCCCTTCGGCTTCGAGCTCCGGGGCTGGTCCCCCGGCACCGCCTACCCCCACGTGATCACCTTCCGATTCGCCCTCCTCTCCCTGGAGGAGGTCCAGTCCGCCCGCGGCCTAGCCGGGCTCATCCGCCGCCTGGCAAACCTGCTCCTGGGGAGGGAGTCCTAGATGGCCGACTACCCCGACTGGACCCGTCTCTTTCAGCTTGCGGGCACGGAGATCACCATCCCCATCAACATCGAGACCTCCGACGTCACAATCCCCATCTCTATCGTGGCGGCCACCGCCACCGTCGACGTCAACCTGGCCGCCCAGGTCGCCAATATCACTTTCGAGTTCGCCGATCAGTCCGTCGCTGTCTTCGACGCCGCCAAGTGGTTCGCCCATGAGGCTGCCCAATTCTTTGTTACTGGCTCGGATGACGTTGGTGACAATAGCACCGCTGTCCTTGCTACGAGAGCGGTGCCTGGGAACAGGGTGTCCTATATTGCAGGTTATGGGTTTGGGCTGATAGAAGCGGCTACACCTAACGCAGTTCATGGCTACCTGTACATTGACGAGGCTGTTATTATTACCAGCGGCTCCCATCGCGGCAGCGGCTTTATTTTCGATACCCCCCTACGGGCGACAGCCGGACAGGTGGTAGGTGTATGGGCCGGCCAGTGGGGTTCTGGTGGGGCTTTCCGTTATCGGGGCGGCTTTTGGGGTTATGATGAGGTGGTGGAGTAAATGCCCTTGACACCCGGACAGCGGCGCCTCTACGGCGGCGGCTACAACTACATGGCCCAGGCTCGACAGCCGGACGGCTCGGTCGTTATCATAGTGACGGGCGGCAAGTTGCCCATCGGCCATCTAATGCACGTCCGGGACCTCTGGGGGGAGCACGAGGAGGTTCTCTACGAGGAGGTCCTGCCGCCGGGCCCGCCGCCCTGGATCCAGGACCGCCTCGAGGAGGCCGGAAGGGGGCCCTAAATGGTCCAGCCGCAGCAACCGGGCGCCGACGAGCACCCCCAGCTCTCCGTCACCATCTCCCTGCACGAGCTCTACAAGTCTCTCTGCCCCGACTGCCGGGCCCGCCTCCTCGACTACATCATCAGCAAGGCCGGCGCCGGCCAGCTCCGCGAGGGCCTCAAAAAGCAGTTCGAGGCCAAGTAACCCTCCATGACGATCTCCGACGCCGCCGCGGCCGCCGTCCTCTACTGGTCCCGCGACGACGCGATCACCATGGTGGCGATCGCCGGCGCTGAGTCCGGCTGGATCAACGACCGCCCCAGTGACACCGACGTCTGGGGGATGCCCGGCGAGCAGCTCTGGTGGCGGCCCTACGCCTGCAACCGGGTCTACTCCTGGGGCCTCTGGCAGATCTTCATGCCCGTACACCGGGCCAAGCTGGGCTCACTCACTAATTCCTCCGATCCCTGCCGCTGGCGGGACTACCTGTGCGACCCGGTCAACAACGCCCGCGTCGCTCATTGGGTCTGGACAGAGCAGGGCTTCAACGCCTGGAGCGCATACCAGCTCGATCGTCATATCCCCTTCCTCGCCGCCGCCCAGGCTGCCGTCGACGCGGCCATAGCTCCACCGCCCCCGGTCGAGGTCCCTCTCCCGCCGGCCGTCGCTCCCCCCTGGCGGGCCGTGGCGCCCCCGCCGACGGCGGTCCGGCCTCCCCCCTCTCTGTGATCCGGCAACCGATTGCCGGTGTTACTCGTTAGCGAATGTGGGGATCACCGCCGCCACAGATACGGAATTCCACCAGGTGCCGGCGGGATCTCCGCGGGCCCAGGATCTCCGCGGGCGGCAACGGTTGCCGGTGGCGGGATAGGGCCTTGACGCCCTGCTCCGCTCGCGTTACCCTGTCCTCATGGCCCGCTGGGTGCCATTCCACGACCTCGTGGCGGGTGTCGCCACTGTCATCCTCCTGGCGGGCATCCTCGTGCTCACCGCCCTCAGTATCCCCATCCCCCAGTTCCTCTCCCATGCTTTCACTGTCGCTATCGTCTGGACCTTCCGTGGTGGCGTCCAGCTCCAGAACGAGCTCCGCCACCGGAACAGGAGCAACAATGGTTCTTGACCCTGAGAAAATGGAACTGGCCCGCCAGCTCTTTGGCGGCGGCGCCGACACGCCCCCCGAGGCGGACCCCCGCGTCCGCTCTGTCCGCCTCTCCCAGGCCGCCACCATCGCCGCCGCCCGCGGCCAGTGCAAGTGCAAACCCTGCCGCTACCTCCGCAAGATGGTCGACCTCACCATGGAGGAGGCCGAAAAGGAGCTGGGAGCCGATGCCCCGGGTGACGATCCTCCGGCGTGACCGCACCGTCCACTACCCCGAGGCCCGAGAGGCCGTCGAGGTAGTCGAGGTTACCTTCGTCACCGACCCCTATGGTGTTTCCTCCGCTACTCTCGCGTTCGACCACTACCGGCCGGCCACCCCCGAGGAGCTGGCCGCATCCCCCCGCTATCGCATGGTCCCCGTCGACAAGTCGGCCGAGGAGGCCGAGAGGAAGGCTATCCAGGAGGCCATCGAGTGGCAGAAAGCTGGCCCTCCCACTAGCTTTGAGCTACCGTGAATGATGAGCTGGCCTTTGAGCCCTTCCCCTTCGACTTCGATTTCACCGACTCCTTCCCCCTAGACGATTTCACCGACGCCCTCGTCACTAACGCCCCTGGCATCTGGGACTGGCTCGAGGATCTGTTCGGCCTGGGCCTGGACATCTTCCGCTTCGTTGGTGAAGCCATAAAGGGGCTGTGGGACCTTATCTGGGGGCAGATCGGCGGCGCTATCCGCTGGGTGTGGAATAGGGTTGACGACACCTTCGACTTCCTCTGGCGCCAGCTCTACACCTACTTCGAGTGGGTAGGGGGATTCATCAATCAAGTCGCCTTGTGGGTGTGGAAGCAGGTGGAGCACTGGGGTGGCGTCGCCCGCGACGCCGCCTGGGGCGCGGGCGGCTGGGTATGGGGGCAGGTGGAGCACTGGGGTGGCGTCGTCCGCGACAAGGTGGTCGACGTGGGCGGCTGGGTGTGGGGGCAGGTGGAGCACTGGGGTGGCGTCGCCCGCGACGCCGCTTGGGACGTGGGCGGCTGGGTGTGGGGGCAGGTGGAGCACTGGGGTGGCGTCGTCCGCGACAAGGTGGTCGACGTGGGCGGCTGGGTGTGGGGGCAGGTGGAGCACTGGGGTGGCGTCGTCCGCGACGCCGCTTGGGACGTGGGCGGCTGGGTGGTGGAGAACGTGGGCGACGCTGCCGACAGCGTGACCGGGTTCGTCGGCGACCTCCTCGGTGGCCTCATCGACAAGCTCGGCGGCATCTTCATGCCCATCTTCGAGTTCCTCGGCGGCAAAATCAGCGACGCGTTTCACTGGATCGTCGAGGGCGCCTTCGAGCCCATGGTGGACATCGTCGGCCGCAAGCTCGCTATCCCCGGCAAGATGATCCGCGGTGAGTACGGCAGCGTCAGCGAGTGGGCCGATGACATCATGGACCCGCCCCCCCTGACCAACATCGTGAGAATGTTCGGATGGGTGGCCCTAGCGATCCCCTCTATCCTCATGGGCATGATCCCGGTCTTTCAGCCCGCCATGGCTACGATGATCCAGGACGCCAATCGGGACTTCCGTCCCCGGCTCCTGGGCGAGGCGGAGCTCCTCGACGCCCAGCTCAGGGAGATCCCCGTTCATTACGGCTACGACGAGCAGTTCGAGCGGTGGGGCTACCGCGACCTGGACATCAACGTCCTCCGTACCCTCCGGCAGCCCATCCCCGGCTCCACCGACCTCGTCCGGATGGGCGTCCGCGAGGTGTTCACCCCTGAGATCTCCGAGGCGTTCGGCCAGTTTGAGGACTTCCCCGTCCGCTTCGGCGAGCTCATGGAGCTCGTGGGCTACGGGCTCCGCCCCACCGGCACCATCGCCGGCGGCGGGCCCGGCGGCGGCCATACCTGGGCCGAGGCCTATTGGGCCGCCCACTGGGACCTGCCCTCGATCACCCAGGGCTTCGAGATGTATCACCGGGAGGTGACCCTCCCCGACGGCTCGAAATTCGACGAGGCCAAGCTCATGCTTCTCCTCCGCGCTCTCGACGTCATGCCCAACTGGCGTGACCCCCTGCGGCAGATCGCCTACAGGCTGGTCACCCGCGTCGACATCCGTCGCCTCTATCAGAAAGGCTTTGCCGACGAGGCCAAGGTAGAACAGACCTACCGTCACCTGGGCTATAGCCCCGAGGACGCCAGACTGGTGACCGACTGGGTGAAGGTTGCCTATCCCCGCGGCGGTGAGGGACCCGGGCCCGACCTCCGCGAGCTCACCCTCTCCACCGTCAAGCAGGCCTACGTCCGGCGCCTCGTCGACCGTGAGGAGGCCCTGGAGAGGCTCCTGGCCCTTGACCACCCGGAGGAGGACGCCGAGCTCATCATCGCCCTCTGGGACTTTGACCTGGAGTGGAATCCCTCCCTCCGCTTCGAGGTGCCCTTTAAGGACCTCTCCCGCTCGGTGGTCACCGACGCCTATCGCCGTGGCGTCTTCGATTTCAACCGGGCGGCCGTCGAGCTCGTGGAGGCCGGCTACACCCAGGACGATGCCGAGCTCCTCCTCCAGCTCGAGGACCTGAAGCTCCAGCAGGAGCTCACCGATATGGAGATCGACCTCATCCTCCAGGAGGCCAAGGCCCAGGACATTACCCTGGCGGAGGCTGAGACCCGGTTGCTCGGCCTGGGCCTCGAGCCGGCGCGCGTCACCTTCCTCATCCGGCGGGAGGAGCTCCGCCGCATGACAAAGACGCGCACCCTTACCGCCAGTCAGATAGCACGGGCCTACCGGGCGGGCATCTTTACAGAGGACGTGTTCCTCCAGAAGGTTGACGCCCTCGGCTACACAGCGGACGACGCGGCGGTCCTGCTGGGGCTGGAGGGGCCGGTGGAGGTGGCAAAGCGTCAGCTCTCTCGGAGCGAGGTCGAGCGGCTCCTGCGTCGCCGGGAGATCACTTCCGCCGACGCCCTGGGCCGGCTGAGTGCGATGGGCTATCTGGCGGAGGACGCCGAGCTCATCGTCGGCTCCGTCGAGCGTCAGCTCGAGCGCGCCCTCGTCGAGCGCCTCCTGGAGCAGGCGCTCTTGACCCGCGCGGAGGCCCTGGACCGCCTCCACAAGGCCGGTTTCAGCTCCGCCGACGCCGAGCTCATTGTTCGCAGTCGCGAGCAGAAAATGGCGGAGGAGGCAGAAAAGGCCATCCCGGAGGAGACGCCGTCGCGCGAGCTCTCCCGGACCCTTGTGGAGCGGTTCCTACGGGAGGGGATCCTCGACCGGGACCAGGCTCTCGAGCGTCTTGTGCGGGCCGGGTTTACCCCCGGCGACGCCGAGATCATCGTCCTGAGTGTCGAGCGCAAGCTTGCGGAGGAGGCCTTGCCCCCGCCGCCGCCGACGCCACGCGAGCTAGAAAGGGCACTCGTCGAGCGGTTAATGCGGGAGGAATTGCTCTCCCGGGCGCAGGCCCTCGAGCGGTTGATCAGGGTTGGATTTACCCCCGGCGACGCCGAGCTCATAGTCACGAGCATGGAGCGGAGACTTGCAGAGGAGGCCGCGCGGGAGTAACATCGTGGGGCGGAGTGATTATGACAGCAGCAGACGAGCGCCGAGCTCTCGAGAAAGCGGTCACTGCCTGGCGGCGGGTCGTAACCGGCCAGCGCCAGAGCATCCGTCGGCCCCAACAGGCCCTACCGGCCGCCAGGCGGGAGGAGGCGGCTCCAGGTGAAGCCCAGACGGCCCCTGAGTGAGCTCAGGGCCTTTCGCCGCGTCATCGACAAGTACACCGGCCGCCGGCTGATCATGCGGCCCCTGCGGCCCATCTACCGCCTCGTGCCTAGCCCGATCGCCACCCTCTTGCGGGTCCTGGGACAGTGAGGAGGATGCCATGATTCGTCGACGTGTTCTATACTGGGCCCTCTGGCCCCTGGAGAAGGCCTTAGACTCGCTAGGTTGGCTCTGGCGGGCCTCCTGTGCCCTGATCATCGCCTCCAACCCCGTGCTGCTGGCGGGGTGGATTCTGAGGCGCGATAAGCGCCGCCGAGAGGAGGACAAATGACCACTGAGCGACAAGAGGAAGCCGGGCCCGTCACCGTCCAGATCGGCGTCTGCTCCGTCTGCCATGCCCTGTTCTTGATCTCCCCCGAGCGGGAGACGTCCCCCTGCCACGGAGCGGATCCCCTCGCCGTCCTTGCTACCGTCTTCATCGGCCCGGATGGAGTGGTCACCGGCGAGTGGGGTTTTGTACCGCCTGGCCTAGAGCGCGACATAACGGAGGAGCCCGCGCTGGCCCCGGCTCCTCCCCAGGAGCCCCCCGCCGCGGAGGAGGAGGAGGCGGAGGAAAAGGATTTGACCGACGACTATGAGGTCCTCCTTTCGGGGATTGGCGGCTACTTGGCAGACGGTGGCCTCACCGACGACGACGTCGCCGGCTGGCTCGAGCGCATGGGCGCTGAGCCGGAGGCCGCCGCGACCGCCGTGGGCCGCCTGAGCGCCGTGCGTGAGCTGCTCCAGGAGCTCCAGCTCGCGCGGGAGCCCACACCCGTCGCACCCGCACCGTCCGAGGCCGAAAACTCGCCGTAAAATACCTGAGCTTTCCCCTTGACAACCGTCGCCGGCGGCGTAAGATCATACGCGCCACGTTCTCCATGGTCGTCCTGGGGCCGGGTCGGCGGTGCTCAGGACACCCCGGCCCGGTCCCTGGTTTATGATCGCCGAAGTTACACCGACCCGAATAAGCGGCTCTACATAAGAATTATAGTGCGTCGACATAACGGAGGGCTGTCAGAGTGGTTTTAAGCCCCACCTGGCTAGAGGACATTAGAGAGCTCGCCTCCGTTCACACCCGCATTTCCCCTGCCATGATCCAACGGCGTCTCCGCATCCCCCGCGCTGCTGGCGAGGCCCTCCTAGCTCAGCTCGAGAGGGAGGGCCTCGTCGGCCCGCGGTCCCCCGGTAGCAGCAGGGAGGTCCTGGGCCATGGCTGACTTCTATTGGTTGACCGTACAGTATCCCGATGGCCGGGAGGTCGAAACTGTCCATAAGGGCAGTGAGATCCGCCACAACACCGCCCGCCGATGGAAACCCCTAGGGATGCGCGGGGAGATAGGCGATAGGCTGCCGGAAGAGGCAGAGGAGTATTGGAGGCAGCTCGACAAGGTGTTGTTCGCGCCAAGGGCGCTCGGCTGACAGCCCCAAATGCGCGAGGAAGAGGGCGAGGATGCCTGAGCTCAGCATAGGAGGCCATGATGCCTGACGACCCCATCTTCGTGGCTCTGCAACAAGGCCGGCCGCTCACCCTCGAGGTCGCGGCGGCGGCAAAGACGTACCGGCTTGCCCAAATCGACGAGCTCTGGCGGGAGATTCGGATCCTGGAGGACCTCATCCTGGATAACCCGGGCCCTCACCCTGTCCTGGCCGAGAGGGATCCCCCCATTGAAGCGCCTTAACGTACTTATCACTAACTGGCGGGCCACCGGCGGCGTCCCCTGGGTGGCCTGGATTGCCAAGACCCTCGACCTCGGCGTCTGGATCAAGGCCTACGACGGCCCCAACTGGCTCGACCTGGGCGCCCCCTTCGCCCAGATCGCCCACGAGCTCCAGCAGGCCGGCGTCGACGTCGGCGCCTGGGGCTTTCACTACGGCGACGCCGTGGAGGTGCACCGTCTCCTGGAGTGCTACACCTACCGGGCCGGCCTGAAAGGCTACAAGGGCCCCCGGGCCGGCCTCCTCATCGACGCTGAGAGCCATTTTGAGGCTCCCGAAGGGAAACTGAGGGCCGAGTATCAGGTGGGGCGCATCGTCGCCGCCGGCCTGGACGTCCCGGTCTACTACACCTCTTTCGCCTTCCCGGAGGTCCACCCTCAATTCCCCTACGCTGAGTTTAACCGCCTATCTGGGGGCCACGTCCCCCAGGTCTACTTCAATCACACAGGCTGGCCCGACCCCTTCTCGAGCGTCATGCGTTGCGTGGGCCAGCACTACGCCCGCGACATCAAGCTCGCCGGCGTCATGCTCCCTGTGTACGACGCCGGCAGCGAGCAGGGATGGCGCCCAACGCGCCAGGAGCTCGAGCAGGCCACGCTCGCTATGTGCATGTGGAACGTACCCGGCGCCTGGACCTGGAGCTGGGAGTATCACTCCTGGGGCGACTGGACGTTCCTGTGGCACTACTCACGCCTGCTCAGGAGCCTTACGTAGCTATGAGCCGCTCGTAGCGAGTACCTGTGGAGGGAGGCGACGGCGGGATCTAGAGGGCGCCACGGCTTTAAGGTTGGAGCTAGGGGTCCCGTCGCCTCCGGTTGAACCTCTGCTATAGATGACGCGCCGCAGGATGGGGTAAGAGGAGGGTGAAGTTTCTGCCTGCGGCCGGCGCCGAGCCTCCACGTAGGACCGACAGCGGGTCTCTCTAGAAGGGCCCTAGTCTCTCCCCGCACCTACGCAACCTACGCTCGCGCTGTATGGGGCCTCGCGGAGCTCGCCTGACGTGGGTGGGGAGCGGGAGAGCCCGGAGGGGTCGCGCGTGTCTGGCAAGAGCCTCAGGGGCAACGTAGTCGCATATTTGCGCGCGCGGCGTCGCAGAAATCGAGCTGGGAGGGGTGATCAATGGCCCTGCTAGAAGCACCGATCGAGCTGCTGGACCTGGCGGACGGCGAGAGTGTCGAGCTGTCCGTCCTCCGAGTCCTCAAGGGGGAGGTCCGAATCGAAACGAGGCTGGAGCCGGAGGGCAAAGTGGTTCCAACTCTGCGTCTCTGGGTGCCTCCAGAGGACAAGCCGTTGGGAGCTCCCTACTGGGACGTGACCTCCCGCACCCTCCAGGCCCGCCTCGAGCCGGTCCTCGAGCAGCTCGTCGCCTCCCGCCGGCGGATCAAGATCACCAAGTACGGCGTGGCCCCCACCGCCCGCCACCAGGTCGACTTCCTGTAAGGTGGGCGACCACCCGGGGGAGCACTAACGTTGCCCGCTAACGTACGTCACTACTGCACGGTGAAGGAGGCCTCGGACGATGCCGCTAGACCCCCAGTTCGCCGAGAGTGTGAAGCCCCACCGTGACTGTCCGGCAGCTTGGGAGCGCGGGAGGGACGGTCGAGTGGCGGGGAAGATGGTCCGGCTGTACTATCCCAACCGTGAAACGCTGCGATGGGTCCCCGTCGGCTCCATCTGCCTCGCCTGTGGTGCGGTGGAGATCTTCCATAAGGGGCGGCGTCAGAGTCTCTAGAGGCCCCCTCCGCGGTCCCGGCCGCTGTCTTCCCTCGCCCCCACCACCTCGAGGCCCCGTCCTGGCCGTCCTGGTGGGCCAGAGCTACCCCCTCGTCGCCGCCGGCCATGATGCCGGCCACCCCCCGCCCGCCGCCGTCGTTACCCTTACCCTTGGGATGAGGCGGGGCGGATGCAGTCCAAGGGTCTATCCTCCGGGGCTCCCCGCCAATTCCCGCGGAGTGCCGTAGGGGGCCTCCGTTTCTGGAGGCTTCGTCGCGCCTCAGAGCTCGATCGTGCCCGGTGCCGGCGCCGTGCGTTTGCGGCCGGGGTAGATGGCGTAGAACTCCTCGAGCCAGGGTGGGGTGAACACGGTGTAGCGTAGGTTGTGGCTGCGGGCCAGTTTCTCGGCGATGGCGTCCGCCTGAGCGGTCAGCAGCTCGCCGACGACCGGGCGATTGAGGAATGGCTGGAGCTCGGCGGTGTGCGGTACGAGCTCGAGGTATTGCAGGAGGGGCCCCACCTTCTCGATCGACTTCCAGATCGCCGCCTCGATGACCACCACGCGTCCCGGCTGGATGACGATGGCGTCGGCGTACCGCTTGTAGACCCTGAGCATCCGTAATTCTTCCTCCGACAGCTCCAGCCCGACCCGCGGCCGTAAATCGGTCCCCACCTTGACGTTGGTGAGCCAGCGGTCGTCGGGGTAGGCCTGGGCCAGGTACTCCATGAGGAGGCGGGTCTCCCCCAACATCTGGCGGCGCCGGTGGCCCATCGCTCCCCCCTCAGAAATGCATCGGGCTTGACAGCCCTCGTCGCTCAGTATAGCATGAGCCCTGAGCCATAAGACCGCGCCACCTGACAGACGGCAGACTGCCTGTAGGTGGCGCGGTTTGCGTTTGTCAGGTGGCCGGCCGGTGCAAGGAGGACAGCCATGAGTCTGAATCTAGACCAACTGAGCTCCCAGGAACGCGACGTCATCCTCGCCATGCGGGCCGAGCAGGGCCGCGCGCCGGCGGCCCCACCCGGCGAGGAGCCGGCGGAGGGGCAGCGCCGCTTCGGCGAGTTCGCCCCCGCCAACCCGCCGACGGTGACTCGCATCATCGACCCGGCCTCCTGGGTGCAGAAGCAGATAGCCACCCTCCAGGCGGTGGGTGCCGCCAACTACTCGGAGGGCGTCACCCGCCCCAAGCGGGACCCCATCGCGGCCGGTATCGCCGCCCAGCCCGCCTACGTGGCCGCCATGAGGGACGCCAATGTCCTGGCGCGCCGGGAGGCTGGCCTCCGCCGGACGAGCATGGAGGTGTGGGGCGCGATGTGTGAGAGCATCGGGGCCCAGCGCCTCGTCGACGGCGTCATCGCCCGCCGGGCGAAGGTGGAGCAAGCTGTCAGCTCCCTCCACTCCAAGCTCACGGCTCACCTCCGGACCATCGACGCCATGCCCAACGTCACCCCCGCCGACCGCGAGCGCCGCATGGTCGAGAACCTGCGCGGCCTCCGGGCCTTTAAGGGGTCCTAGCCATGGCCCGCGACGTGTGTATCGACTGTGAGGGCGACTTCCCCGGTGGCGAGGGGCTGAAGGACGGCCGCTGCTCGAGCTGCGCCGCCATCTTCGAGAAGGCCCAGCCGAAGGCCCGGAAGGCCCCCAAGACCGCGGTCGCGGCCGAGCCTGGGCCCGAGCCTGGGCCCGAGCCTGAGCCCGAGCCTGAGCCTGAGCCCGCCGAGGGCGAGCAGGAGGAGGAGTAGACAAAATGTTCTGGCAACGTGCAACCTTGCGTGACGCCGTCTCAATGGCCTTCGGCCAGACGTGGGAGCTGGACCTGCCCAAGGACGGCCAGCTCGGCTCGCTCCTCCTCCAGATGTCGAGCAGCCCCGATAGCAACGCCTTGCTCATCCTCCCCAAGTGGAGGCTGATCGACTACATTACCAAGATCGAGGTCATGGGTGACGGCTCGGAGGTCATCAAGTCCCTCGATGGTGTCGAGGCCATCGCCGCCGCCTTCTATGACGACGGCCGCGTCCCCGTCGGCCTGTGGCGGACCTACGCCACCACGCCCCAGCGCCAGTGGGTCCCCATCCACTTCGGCCGCCGCTTCCTCGATGAGATCTACGGCCTGGACCTCTCTCGCTTCAAGCAGGTGACCCTCAAGATCACCAACGCCGCCGCCGACGCCCAGTGGCAGACTGACGTCACCGTGAGCGTGTTCGGTTACTTCCTCCGTGAGGCTGCCGCCCCCTTCGCCGGCTACTTCCGCGAGGAGCTCTGGAAGTCCTGGCTCCCGGTGGCCGACGCAATCGAGTACAACGATCTGCCCGTCGGCCTGCCCATCCGCCGGCTCCTCCTGGAGGCCCGCCCGGCTCGCGATACGGCCGACTCCAAGAACAACTCCACCATGATCGACCTGATGCTGGAGATCGACTTCACCTTCCGCTCCGGCCAGGTCCGCGTCTACCACGACAGCCTCGAGCGCCTCGCTCACATGATGAGCTGTGAAGGGATCGGCGAGGTG
>Ga0209991_10000864_pt1 | contig 13541 bp, 10 predicted proteins | sample ChitaG_FD_183167 | JGI IMG/M metagenome (GOLD analysis project Ga0209991, IMG submission 183167) | Deep subsurface microbial communities from South Pacific Ocean to uncover new lineages of life (NeLLi) - Chile_00310 metaG (SPAdes)... | ecosystem: Environmental > Aquatic > Marine > Oceanic >...
CCAGCCCGTTCTGGATGAGAGCGTCTGTGGCCAGAATCCCCGGGCCTCCAGAGTTCGTTATAATCACAACATTGTTTCCCTGGGGTTTGGGTTGACTGGAAAAGGCTTTTACGATGTCGAACACTTCTTCCAGGGAATTTCCTCGAAGCACTCCACACTGCTCGAAGATAGCATCATAGACTTTGTCCGAACCGGCAAGAGATCCGGTATGAGAAGAAGCGGCCTTGGCTCCCAGACGTGTCCGTCCGGCCTTCAAGGCGATTATTGGCTTGGGATTTGTGGGGTGACTGGTGATTTCTCTGGCAATAGACATAAATTCTCTTCCATTCACAAGATCTTCGAGGTACATCAGAATGACATCGGTGTTTTTGGCTTCTTTTAGATAGAGCAGAAGCTCATTTTCGTTGACTCCAGCTTTATTTCCCATACTGATGAACATCGAAAATCCAACATTGGCTTCCTTGGCATAATCCAGGATAGCGACACAGAGAGCTCCGCTTTGTGACAAAAATGCAATATTTCCCTCTCTAGGCATCTGCGTGCCAAATGTGGCATTCATAGATGACTGAGGAGATGTGTTCATCACACCCAAGCAGTTTGGGCCGACAAGGGAGATGCTGTATTTTTCGCAGATGTCTTTAACAATTTTTTCGGCCTCTATGCCTTGTCCGCCTATCTCTTTAAATCCGGCAGTGATGATGATAACTCCCTTGATCCCCTTCTTTCCGCATTCTTCCAGAACCTCTGGGACAAATTGGAAAGGAACGACGACTACCGCTAAATCTACGACATCTGGAATTTCAATGACATTGCGGTAGCATTTGATTCCTAGAATACCTTTAGCCAGGGGATTGACGGGATAGACGATACCTTGGAAACGACTGTCGATCAAATTAGCCAGAAGCGAATGTCCTACACTTCCGGGTTTCCGTGAGGCTCCGATAATGGCGATGGATTTTGGATTAAAAATTGCATCAAGCTTGTTCATTGTGTTCCTCAAAAAAGATGAGTCTTTACTCTGTTGCATTGTAATTCCTCCGGCTTAAAAAAGCAATGGATGGATAAGTGAAGCATCCTCATTTCCGTGATTTCAAGACGGATTTCTCCATCATCTTCCCAGAACTCTAAAAAAAATCACGGAAATAGGGATGCTTCTATAGGTGATTGAAGTGAATCTCCAACCCTCTCTTGTGTCGTTTTAAGGCATGTGCTATATTCAAATTTTCGTTATGAAATCGAATTTGGAGATGAATGGTTGACAGAAAAACTCAAAGTTTCTTGTTTATTTTGTGCGGCCACGAACAACTATCCTCTCAAAAATCAGGATAAAAAGGTCGTGTGCGGACGCTGTAAGAGTCTGCTTCCTAAACCAGGAACAGTCATTGAACCGACTCCTGAGCAGGTGCAAAGATTGTTACAAAAAGCTTCACTGCCGGTGCTTGTGGATTTTTATTCACCGACCTGTGCACCTTGCCATATGATGCATCCAGTCGTCGAGAGTCTCGCGGCGAGAAGAGCCGGTGAGATTTTGGTCATAAAAATCAATGTCGACAGTCACCAACAGCTGGCAGCGGCCTTCGGTGTTCGAGGAGTGCCCACATTTGTTATTGTCCATAGAGGAAGCGAGAGAGATCGGATGAGCGGAGCCGTATCGGAAACCGATTTTTCTCTTTGGGTTGCCAGCCGTGGTTAGATTTTGAAAAAGTCCAATGAAGTTGAAGAAACCATCAAAGGGGAGGGAAGACGTGGGAAAATATTTGAAAAAAAAATTGAGCCGAAGAGATTTCATCAAAGGTTCAGCGGTCGGACTGGCCGGTCTCCATGCCGTCAACCTTGGTTCTCTGATGTCCTTTGAAAACGCTGGAAAAACTCAGGTTGTTGTCTATAAAACAGATGACCGGAAAGAGGGAGTGCGTCAGGTATTGAAGACTCTGAACTTTCCTTCCCCAAAGGAAAAGCAGGTCTTTATCAAACCGAACTTCAATACGGCAGATGCAGCACCGGGTTCTACTCATAACGACACCTTGAGCCAATTGGTTTCAGAGTTGCACCAATCCGGAGCGGCGAATTTGACATTAGGGGAGAGAAGTTTTCCTGTAACAAAAGAAGTGATGGAAGAAAAAGGGATTTTCCAGATGGCGTCTGAACTGGATTTCACGGTCATAAATTTCGAAGAATTGGAGGAGAAGGATTGGATCGCATTTAATCCTCCGGGAACCCACTGGAGCAATGGTTTTTCTATCCCTCGCCCAGCCGTAGAAGCGGAATATTTTGTTTCGACATGCTGTCTGAAAACCCATGGATCTGGAGGCGTTTTTACTCTGTCTCTCAAGTTGGCGGTAGGATTGACACCTAAAACACTTATGAGAGGACTTCACCGGTCCCCTGACATGCGCCGCATGATTGCGGAAATCAATCAAGGTTATACTCCACAGCTCATTGTGCTGGATGGTGTAGAGGCTTTTGTTGACGGCGGGCCGAGTAGAGGAACCAGAAAACAGGCCAATGTCTTTGTCGCGGGAACGGATCGTGTGGCCGTAGACGCCGTAGGGATTGCCATTCTCAAAGATTTGGGTTCGAATGATGCCATTATGGGAACAAAGATTTTTCAACAGGAGCAGATTCAGCGCGCCGCTGAAGTGAAGCTAGGAATTAGCAGACCCGATCAGATTGAATTAATCTCTCCAGATAAGGCCAGCCGGGAGTACACCAAAACTCTGAGAACAATATTATCAGAGGGTTGAGGAGAGAGACGTGAGCCTTTATGAATTGATTCTCTCGAGAAGGTCTATCAGGCAGTTCAGACAGGATCCTATTGCAAGAGAGACGCTCCAAAAACTGGTCGATGCGGCCCGTCTGGCTCCGTCCGGAGCCAATCGGCAGCCTTTAGAATTTGTGGTTGTGGATGATGATCACGTCAAAAAGGACCTTTACCCGAGTTTGAAATGGGCGGGCTACATCACACCACGAGGAAACCCTAAACCTGGGTATGAGCCCACAGCTTACATCATTGTTCTCGCCAACACGACCATCAGAGCCAAAGGATACGAATGGGATGCCGGAGCCGCTATAGAAAACATTATATTGACCGCAAGGGAAGAGGGAATCGGCAGCTGCTGGATAGCTTCTGTAGACCGAGAACATGTTCGTAAAACCTTACAAATTCCAGAAAATTATAAAATTGACTCTGTTGTGGCATTGGGCTATCCCGCAGAAAAACCTGTGACAGAAATTTTGGTCGATTCGGTCGAGTACTGGAAAGATAATAATGGCCAGCTCCACGTTCCAAAAAGAACACTGGAATCTATCATCCATTTCAACAAGTTTTAAGGAAAACTTATCCTACTTAGATTTATGTCCCAGCAATCGTCATTTCTGCAATTTTGATTGTGGGACCTGCCACGGCACTCCGGAATTCAAGATCGTTTCCAATCTCTTCGACTGTGTTCAGGACAGTCCCCAAATTTCCAGAAATGGTGATCTCTGAAACAGGGTGAACGATCTCGCCGTTTTCAACCCATAGGCCGAATGCACCTCGAGAAATATCCCCTGTTACAGGATTGAGCCCGTGTCCGATCGTTCTGGTAAGAATCAGCCCTCTGTCTAAAGACGTGATGATTTCTTGGGGGGTTATGCGGCCAGGCTCAAGATAAAAGTTATTTGGCCCCACCGAATTTCCTTCGGCATTCCCTGTGGTTTTCAGCTTGAGTTTACGAGCGGCATAGGTGTTGCACAGGAAATTTTTTAAAACACCCTTGTCTATGACGCGAGTTTTTTGTGTGGGAATGCCTTCCGCGTCAAAGGGATGTGTTCCCAGCTTGCCGGGCAAAAGTCCATCATCCACAACAGATATTTTTTCGTTCCCGATCTTTTTTCCGAGTTTATCCGAAAGAAACGATGTCTTCTGATAAACAGACGTCCCTGAGATGCAGGAAAAGAGAAAACCGAGAAGCCACGATGTCATCTTGGGTTCAAAGATGACTGGAATGTTCTGTGTTTTGATTTTTTTCGGATTCAACTGACGCAGAGTTCTGTCAACAGCTTTTCTCGCGGTCTCTTCAGGGGATTCGAGTTCACTAAAAAAGCGAGCTGAGGATCCCCAATAGTCTTCGACTTTTTCGTCTGTGTCTCCTCCTTGAAGGCCGACGCCCAAGCTGAAAAATGTTTCTTTGTATCCTTGAGAAAAACCTTTCGAATTGGCAAGAATGGTTTGTACTTCTCGGGATTCAAAGCTTGAGCCGTGTGAGTTCGTGATCCTGTCATCCTGAAGGGCGATCCTCTCTGTTTCCAAGGCAAGATCAATTTTTTTTCTGGATTCAAGAGATAAAATATCCGGATCATAAAGTTTCATCGAAGACTCATCTGATTCAATTTCTTTCAATTCGGGTAGGCCCGCAAATTCATCAGGGTTGGCGAGTTCAGCCCGTTCTATGGCATTTTTAACCAATCGGTGAAGAGTCTTTTCTGTCAGATCAGAAGATGCAGCAAACGCAGTTTTTTGATCTTTGATCACGCGAAAACTCAAACCGTTTGATCCGGCTTCGACTAAATTCTCAACTTTGCCGAGGCGGATATCGACGCTGAATTCACTCCCCTCATAGACAGAGATTTCGATCTCATCGGCCCCATTTTTTTGTCCAAATGCGACAAGATTTTCGGCGAGGGTCTGAAAGCGGGAAGAGTCCTTTCTGGATTTCATTTCTGCCCTCCCACAGTCATAGCAGATATTTTGAGTGTGGGGCATCCATCGCAGACAGGTGCAGCCTGTCCCTCTTTTCCGCATGTGCCTGTCTGAAGACCGAATTTGAGATCAAAACCGACCATTTCAATCTTATTTAAGATGTCGATATTCGTCCCGATGAGAGTGGCCTGCTTGACAGGCCGGGTCAACTTCCCCTTTTCGATTAAAAAACCCGAACTGACTGAAAAAGTGAACTTTCCGGAGTCCTCTACCTGACCGCCTTGGTATTTGTGGGCATAAAACCCTTTTTCGACAGATTTTATAATATCTTCCGGATCTTCGCTGCCTTTGTCGATATAGGTGTTGCTCATTCTGGGAATGGGAATGCAGGTAAAATCCTGTCTTCGGCCATGCCCCGTTAAGGGTTTCTTCATGAGAGTGGCTGACAGTCTGTCTTGGAGCATTCCGGAGAGCTTTCCTTGTTGGATGAGGGCTGTCTTTTTTGGCGCTGTGCCTTCGTCATCCATATTGTAAGATCCTCGGAAATAGGGAATAGTAGGATCATCGTAAATGTTGACCTGAGGACTGGCGACATTTTTCCCAAGTTTGTCCCAAAATATAGAGGTTTTTTTCCGGATAAAGTCGGCTTCGAGTAAATGCCCCACAGCCTCATGAATCAAAACACCGCTGTGCCCTGGAGCCAGTACGACGGGCATTTCTCCCGCCGGAGAAGGAGATGCTTTGAGAAGATGCAGCGCTTCTTGAGCCGCGTCTTCCCCAATTGTTTCGGGGGAGAGCTGAGACTGGAAGTACTCCAGCCCCACACGGCCCCCTCCACCGGAAAAGCCCGCCTCTCTTATGTTCGATTTTTCGGCGATGGCCAGACATGTGCATTTGACAAGAGGGCGGACATCAGAGGTTACCAGCCCATCGGAATTGATTACAGTGATATACTGGATTTGGTCCATGTAAGAAACTTTAACTTTTTTTATTGCACTATCGGTGTTTTGAGCGGACAAATAGACTTTTTTAACAAGTTCAATCTTTTTTTTCAGGTCTTCATTATGGGCAGGTTTCTTGACCGGGTAGTAGTTTTGAGCTTGTGACCGGAATTTGAGTACATTCGAAGTATTGAGCTGATTATTCTGCGCGATAGAAGAAGCTGTGATGGCCGCTTTTTTCATTTTAAAAAAGGATAAGTCATTTGTATATCCATATCCCGTCCGGTCACCGGCCAGAACACGAATGCCCATCCCTAGGCTGATGCTTTCGGCTGTTTCTTTGATAATATCCTCTTCCATGTTGATGAAATTGAAAGTTTTGTATTCAAGGAAAATTTCCGAAAAATCTCCTCCCTTTAGGAGAGCCGTATTTAAGATTTTCCGGAGCTCCTCTTCAGAAATGTTAAAATGATCCTTAAAAGCAAGGGTAGACTTTGTTTTCATTTTTTTGAAAATGGAAGAGCAAGAAAAAGAATACTCAATAAACCAAGAATATACTCAAACAAGTTTGTGACTAGGTGGATGCCGCTGGAGATAACAGCAATCCGCGATTCAAAACCCAACAGGATAAGTGTCAGTGCCCAACCGGATTCCCACGTTCCAAATCCTCCGAGCCCTTTAATGGGGAGATAGCCCGTCATTTCCGCGCCTGTTATGCCGAGGATTGTTTTCCAGATACTCAAACTGCCCAATGTGTATCCATGAACTTGGAGAAGAGCAAACAGGAGGACGTATAACGATCCATACTTGGCCAGCCGAATTCCGATGGAGAGAAGGAAAACGGGCAAATCTGTACGTCTTTTTCTGATCTGGGCAATGTCTTCGACTGTCAGCTGAAGTTTTTCGATCGAAACAACAGCCCATTTTTTTTGGTCGGATTTTATTATGCGGAGAAAGATACGGAAAATTGCAATAAGAATGCGGCAGAGTCCTAGAAGCTGCCAATATATGACAAGCATGATCAACAAGAACAGAACAGAAAAGAGAAGCATAAGTGGAGTTGAAAGAGATGTTTTTCCAAAACCCACAGCGAGAATGGCCAATATCAGAAAAGGGCTGAGAGAGATGAAGTCATAGACAAACGCCACGATAAAAGACGATGTGGCCGTGTTGAACGAGATCTTCAATCTTTTGTTGAGGATGTAAATATATGAAAGAGATCCTATCCGGACTGGCAGGAGATCGACAAAGAGGTTGCGGATGAAGGTGACAAGAAACATATTTCCCCAGCTGATTTTTTGAGGATAAAGGAGAAGTTTATAACGCCAGGCGCGCAGGACAGTTCCAACCAATGATATGGCAAAAAAGGCCAAAAGAGCCGGGAAAAAAATATTGGAGAGCGTGTAGAGGAAGTCTTTTGTTTCTATCTGTCCGAGAAGTATCCAAATTAAAACAAAAGACACAACGAGAGAGAGCAGGATGTATCCGATCTTTTTTTTTTGCATAGTCCATTATCTTAAACAGACTCTCTGAGTGATGTCAAATAAAATGGGGACAGGCCCCAATTAACTTATTTTAATTGGGGCCTGTCCCCATTTTATTTGACTGGAAATTGTGCTCGGCATATAATTCACTCATGGATAGAGAAGTGGATGCCATCATCGAAAGAGCTTTGGAAGAAGATTTGCCTCATGGTGATGTCACTTCAGAGAGCATTATTCCTCCCGAATCTCAATCAAAAGCTGTCATCCTGGCTGAAGAAAGCGGGATCCTTGCGGGCATTTCTGTGGCAGAAAGCGTATTTACCAAAATCGATCCCTCTCTTTCTTTTGAAGTGAAGAATAAAGATGGCCAGGAGATCAAAAAAGATGATGTGTTGGCGGAACTGAAGGGACGTTCTATATCTCTATTAAAAGGAGAGCGGACGGCACTGAATTTTCTCCAGAGATTATCCGGCATAGCAACGATAACGCATCAATATGTTCAAGCCTTGGAGGGAAGTCCAACAAAAATATTAGATACGAGAAAGACGACACCAGGACTGCGTGTGTTGGAGAAATATGCGGTTAAAATGGGAGGAGGAAACAATCATCGTCAGAGCCTTTCAGATATGGTGTTGATAAAAGACAACCATATTAATCTTGTCAGGGGAATTTCTGAAGCCGTTCAACTGGCGAGGGCGAAGGTCGGCCCGGGAATAAAGATTGAAGTCGAAACAACGTGCAGGGAAGAGGTGATCGAGGCCGTCAACAGTGGGGCTGACATGATCATGCTCGATAATATGTCTCTGGAGGAGATGAGAGACATCGTGGCGCTTGTAAAAAAGAGAGTGCCTCTCGAGATTTCAGGGAATGTTGATCTTCAAACGGCCAAAATATATGCTAATCTGGGAGTGGATTATATTTCGGTCGGCAGTTTGACACATTCCTTCAAGTCATTGGACATCAGCATGGATATTATCGGCTAAAATCATGAAAAATGCAGGGATCCTTAGGACAGATGTTCTCGTTATCGGATGTGGGATAGCCGGTGCCAGTGCAGCGCTGGAAGCAGCAAAAAGTGGTCTAAAAGTTGTTCTCATCACAAAAAATTCCAAACTCGAAGAATCCAACACGTATTATGCACAAGGTGGAATTGTTTCTCTTGGCAAAAATGACCATCCCGAATTGCTCAAAGAAGACATCATTGAGACAGGGGACGGGATCAATAATCTTGAGGCCGTTGACATCCTGGCCAAAGAAGGGAAAAAGGCTGTGGAAACAATTTTGATTAAAGAGTTGGAAATCCCATTTTCTCGCAGCTCATCGGATTCACTTGACTATGCGCAGGAAGCGGGTCACTCGCGCAGACGCATTCTCCACATCAAAGATACGACCGGAAAAACGATTGAAGAAAAGCTTATTCAGGCCTTAAAAAAGTTTTCGAATGTCACCTTCCTTCCCGATCAAACGGCGGTTGACCTCTTGACTGTGCCTCATCATTCAAAAAATTTAACCGCATATTACAAAAAACCGCAGTGCCTCGGTGCTTATGTTCTGGATAACCACAGCAAACGGGTTCATCCCATATTTGCTCCCTACACTGTTTTGGCCACCGGGGGATGTGGGGCTGTGTACCTTCACACATCGAATCCTTCCACCGCTATTGGAGACGGATATGCCATGGCCTTTAGAGCTGGTGCGCGCATTGTCAACATGGAGTATATCCAATTTCACCCGACATCTCTTTATCATAGGGATGCCGATGGTTTCTTGATATCCGAAACGGTTAGAGGGGAAGGCGCCCGGCTGAAAACACGAGATGGCCGGACGTTTATGGAAAATTACAACAGCAAAAAAGAAATGGGTCCCCGTGATGAAGTCACCCGGGCCATTTATGAAGAAATGATAAATAGCAATTCTGAATATGTCGAGCTCGACCTTGCTTCGTATGCCAAATTTGATATAGAGAAGAGATTTCCCAATATTTACAAAACATGCTTAGAATTCGGAATCGACATCACTAAAGAGTCTATTCCTGTTGTCCCTGCCGCTCATTACTGCTGTGGTGGTGTCCTCGTTGACAGTTGGGGGAGGAGTTCTCTCAAAGGCATGTACGCAGTGGGAGAAGTCGCCTGTACAGGTGTTCATGGAGCAAATCGTCTGGCTTCGACCTCTCTACTGGAAGGATTAGTCTGGGGAACAAGAAGTGCCCAGCAAATTGTTTCACATTTTGATCCCGGGATTCCCTGCGAAATTTCGGATATACATGACTGGTATTATCCCGATTTTGAAGAGGAGATAGATCCTGCCCTAATCTATCAGGACTGGATGTCCATCCGTACAACGTTGTGGAATTATGTGGGAATTATTCGAACAAGGAAACGTCTGGAGAGGGCTCGAGCTGATTTGGATTATCTTCACCACAGGGTTGAGAAGTTCTATAAAGAAGCAAAAATGGATCCCCTTGTTGTGGGTTTGAAACATGGTATCCAGGTGGCCTGGTTGATCATGTATGCCGCATTGAGCAATCCCGTGAGTCGGGGAGCCCATTTCACTACCGATTGAAAACACTTCCGCGTCATTTTCAGTGGAGAATAGATGGAACTTATTCTATAATAGCTGATTAAAGTTTTTTATGGATTGTTTTATGTTCGAAGTAGATAAAATCAAAGATACTCTCAACCTTCCCCAGACGTCGTTTTCTATGAAGGCCAAACTCGCGTTAAAAGAACCTGAAATTCTAAAACATTGGGATCAAATCAAACTGTATCAAAAGATACAGGAGAAAAACCAAAACAAACCGACGTTCGTTCTGCATGACGGTCCGCCATATGCCAACGGCAATATCCATTTGGGAACAGCACTGAATAAAATACTTAAAGATTTTATCGTCAGGACAAAATCTATGCTGGGTTATAGAGCCCCGTATGTGCCAGGCTGGGATTGCCATGGATTACCGATCGAAATTGAAGTCGATAAAATCTTGGGCGATAAAAAGAAGGAGATGTCTATTCTTGACATCAGAGAAGAGTGTAAGAAATACGCCTTAAAATTTGTGGACATTCAGCGAGAACAATTCAAAAGATTGGGTGTCTTTGGAGATTGGGACAAACCCTATTTGACGATAAATCCCGAGTATGAGGGAGAAATTCTGCGTCTGCTGGCTGCTTTTTTTGCTTCCGGGAGTGTTTACAAAGGGAAAAAACCGGTTTACTGGTGTCCCGACTGTCAAACCGCACTGGCCGAGGCTGAAATCGAATACAAAGACCGTAAATCACCCTCCATCTATGTCAAATTCCCCATGATATCCGATCTGTCACAAGAATTTCCGGCATTAAAAGGTAAAGATGTATCTGTTTTGATATGGACAACCACGCCCTGGACTCTTCCGGCTAACCTGGCCATCGCCTTTCATCCTGATTATGAATATGATGCGTTCGAAACAGATGGACATGTCTATATAGCGGCCAAGCGTTTGGTGCCTGTTCTTGCAGAAGAGTTGGGATTTAAAGAGATCCGTATTTTAGCGACCTTCCTTGGAAAAGATATGGAAGGAAAAAAAGCGAGACACCCTTTTATCGACAGGGAGTCCGTATTCGTTTTAGCCGATTATGTCACGTTTGACCAGGGAACAGGAGCCGTTCATACAGCACCCGGACATGGCCATGAAGATTATATGACTGGCATTGACTATGGTCTTGATATTTATACACCTGTGGACAGTGAAGGAAAATTTATTTCTCAGGTTGAGAAATACGCGGGACAAAACGTTTTTGACGCGAATAAGAACATCACTGGGGATATGCAGAAGGACGGAACGCTCTTAAAGGAAGTCGAGCTCGTTCATTCCTACCCGCACTGCTGGAGGTGTAAAAATCCCGTGATTTTTCGTGCGACGGCTCAGTGGTTTATTTCTATGGACAAGAGTGACCTGCGGAAGAAGTCTTTGGAAGAGATAAAAAATATCGAGTGGATTCCATCTTGGGGAGAAGAGCGAATTGCCAATATGGTCGAAGCTCGTCCCGATTGGTGCATATCGAGGCAGCGTTCCTGGGGCGTTCCAATTCCCGCTTTTAACTGTCAGGATTGCGGAGCAATATTGGCTAATGAAGATATAACTTTAAAAATTGCCGATATTTTTTCTCAAGAAGGCTCCAATTCATGGTTCATCCATTCAGCAGAAAAACTCCTGCCTCCTGAAACTAAATGTGTGGATTGTGGATCATCCAACTTTGAAAAGGAATACAATATTCTTGATGTGTGGTTTGAATCCGGTGCCAGTCATAATGTTCTGGATAGACGAGAGGATCTGCACTGGCCAGCTGATGTCTATATTGAGGGTCATGATCAGCATAGAGGCTGGTTCAACAGTTCTCTCCTCATTGGAGTAGGAGCGAAGGAGGCTTCTCCCTATAAAACGTGCATCACACACGGCTTTGTCCTGGATGATGAAGGGCGGGGGATGTCAAAATCTCTTGGAAATTTCATTGAACCGGGGGAAATCATTTCCAAAAATGGCGCCGAAATCTTGAGATTATGGGTTGCTATGCTCAATTACAAGGAAGATGCACGTTTTGGGAAAGAGACTCTCCAACGATTGGCCGAGGCCTATCGCAAGATCAGGAACACATGGAGATTCATCCTGGGGAATGTCCATGACTACTCGCCGGAAACAGAGGAAGTCCCCTTGCAGGATATGCTGGTTTTTGACAGATGGATACTCGAGAAATGCGCTTTTGTCGGGAAAAAAATTCTTAAAGCCTATGAATCTTACGAGTATCATGTAATATTTCACAGCATCTATAATTTCTTTACGGTCGATCTGAGTTCATTATACCTAGATGTGCTCAAAGATCGGCTTTACTGTTCAGGGAAAGATTCGCTGCTGCGAAAGTCGGCACAGACCGCCCTCTTTAGGGTGCTAAAATCAACACTTGTTCTGATGTCGCCTATCCTTCCATTCACTTCAGAAGAAGCATGGGGCGTCCTGCCGGATTTCAAGGACAAATCCGAGTCTGTCCACCTCGAATTATTCCCTCGATTTGAGGAGAAATGGTTGGAATCTGACATCTTTCAGGATTGGAAAAGTCTTGTTGCTGTTCGGGAGAAAGTTCTCAAGGAGATAGAAATTGCTCGCGAAAAGAAACTCGTTGGGAATTCTCTTGAAGCTCGGCTGACTCTGTATGTACATGGTGATCAATTTGTTTTGCTGAAGAAATACGAGACAGAGCTGTCCAATCTCTTTATCGTATCAGATGTGGAGCTGAAATCTGTGTCTGATGAAGACATGATTGTGGATGTTAAAAAAGCGGCCGGAGAAAAATGTCAGCGATGCTGGAACTTTTCTTCGTATGTCGGCACGAGCCAACAGTTCCCTCTTTTCTGCAAACGATGCGAGGATGTTGTCGGGAGGATGAATCTATGAGACGCCGGTCAATATATCTCGTGTTTATTACTGTATTGCTTGCCGTTGATCAGATCACTAAAGCCGCTATTTCCCGGAGCATAAATCCTTACGGTGTACGAACCGTTATCCCAGACTTTTTTGATCTTGTCCATATCCGTAACAAAGGAGCCATTTTTGGTTTTTTTTCGAATGCCGATAGCTCTTTCATATTTGTTCTTCTGACTGTATTTTCCCTGGCTGCCCTGGGATTGGTTGTCTATTATTTTATTAAGACTCCGGTGTCTGAAAAACTCATGAATGTCTCTTTATCGCTCATTTTGGCCGGAGCTTTAGGAAACCAGATCGATCGAATTATGAGAGGTTATGTGATTGATTTTTTAGATTTTAAATTCTGGGGTTGGCATTGGCCTTCCTTTAATGTGGCTGATTCCTGCATCTCAACGGGAGCGGTGCTCCTGATTTTTATATTTTTCTTCAAGAGAGGTCCAGAATGTATCCCATCCTCATAAAAATTGGCCCCTTAACCATACACACCTATGGATTCATGATGGCCATGGGTGTGGCTTTGGGTTTGTGGTTCCTTTATGTTCAGGCCAAAAAACAAGAGATTCCAGCTTCAAAGCTCATCGATGTGGCATTCTATACCATCATTGTTGCACTGCTGGGCGCCAAGCTCATTCTTTTCTTTGGAGATATGTCCTTCTATTTACAGAATCCAAAACAGCTCCTCAGTCTTGCTCGTTCCGGAGGTGTTTTTCAGGGAGGATTAGCTTTTGGATTTTTCTTTGCTCTCTGGCTTCTCCGTCGAAATAAAATTCCTGCCTGGAAAACCGCAGACATCATCGGCCCAGCTCTTGCCCTCGGCCACGGCTTTGGTCGTTTGGGCTGCTTCAGTGCAGGATGTTGTTATGGAACGGAATGTACGGTCCCCTGGGGTGTTACGTTCCATAATGAGTACGCCCATAACCTCACGGGAATTCCTCTTCATACACTGCTTCATCCCACACAACTTTACGAAGCGTTATTGAATT
>Ga0209991_10000865_pt1 | contig 13540 bp, 11 predicted proteins | sample ChitaG_FD_183167 | JGI IMG/M metagenome (GOLD analysis project Ga0209991, IMG submission 183167) | Deep subsurface microbial communities from South Pacific Ocean to uncover new lineages of life (NeLLi) - Chile_00310 metaG (SPAdes)... | ecosystem: Environmental > Aquatic > Marine > Oceanic >...
GTCAATAGGATTAAGGCGTGAGGCGTTCCAGGCAGGATAAAATCCAACGAATAGACCAATACCAACCGATACCGAAACAAGAACACAGCTAGAATATCACTTAAGATAGATTAAAGAGGCAGGATATTGTACCAAAAGACAACATTGGATAACGGGCTGCGTGTTATGACGGTCACTATGCCTCATACCAGCTCGGTATCTATCTGCATCTTCATTGGCGTCGGCTCCCGATACGAGGCTGAGGCCGAAGCAGGTGTCTCGCATTTTATTGAGCACTTACTTTTCAAGGGCACGGCAAAGATTAGCCCTGTAAGGAAGATGTCATGACACAGAAGATTATGTTGCTACCATATACGCAGAGCCTGACCGAGAAAGAAGGGCGGATTCAACTCTCTGGTCGCCGATTGATCGCTCTCGCTGTTCCCGACCCCCACCTGCTGTTCTTCACTGCACAGCAGGCGCAAACGGCTCTTGCTGAGCATGCCAACGTCGACTGGACCATAATTGGCGGCACGGCTGCCCCTGACGACGAGATCGGCCTACTAATAACGCTGAACGAGACACTGGACAGAGTCCAAAATTACCGGTTGACGGTTGGTGAACATGGAATTTGTATCGAAGCGCACGATCTCGCTGCTGCGTTTTACGGCGTACAGACGTTGATTCAATTGCTACAACAGTTCGGCGCCCATCTTCCCGTGCTCGAGATTGACGACTGGCCCGACCTGTCAGCGCGGGGCGTGCTCCTCGACATCAGCCGCGATAAGGTTCCGACGATGGAGACCTTGTATGGCTTGGTTGATCTCTTGGCAAGCTGGAAAATCAACCAACTTCAGCTTTACACCGAGCATACGTTCGCCTACCGCAACCATCCGCAAGTCTGGGCAAACTCCTCCCCGATGACGGCTGAGCAGATCCTTGCACTCGATGCCTATTGTCGAGAACGTTACGTTGACCTAGTTCCAAACCAGAACTGCTTTGGCCACATGCACCGGTGGTTCAAACATCAGCGCTACATACCGCTTGCCGAATCCCCTGGCGGGTTCACCGACCCCTGGGGGAATAAACGCAACACCCCGTTCAGCTTGGACCCAACTAACCCGGCTTCCCTGAAGCTAGTCCGTGAGCTGTTCGCAGAACTATTGCCGAATTTCACCAGCACTCTGGTCAACGTGAACTGTGACGAAACCTTCGATCTCGGGCAGGGGCACAGCAAGGCGCTGTGCGAAGAGAAGGGAACGGGTCAGGTCTATCTCGATTTCCTGCTGGAGATCTATCGCTACATCGAATCGCGCGGCCTGACAATGCAGTACTGGGGTGATATCGTCGGTCACTACCCCGAGCTTCTTGCCGATCTGCCGCAGGATGCCATCGCCTTGGAATGGGGGTATGAGGCTGACCATCCCTTCGACAAGAAGACTGAAGCGTTCGCTGACGCCGGGATCTCGTTCTACGTCTGCCCCGGCACCTCAAGTTGGTGGAGCCTCGGCGGGCGCACTGATAACTGCGTCGAGAACATCCGTAGTGCGGTGAAGAGCGGGCTAAAGCACGGCGCCATCGGCATTCTTATTACCGACTGGGGGGACCTCGGGCACTGGCAGCAGCTTCCCATCAGTTACCTTGGCTGGGCCTATGGAGCCGCCTTAGGTTGGGGATACGAGCGGAATGCTGATCTCGATCTACAAGCCGCCTTAGACCGGTTTGCTTTCCATGACCAAGCAGGCGTAATGGGTAAACTTCTCTACGATCTAGGAAACACATATCAGCAGCCGGGTGTAGTGATTCCGAACAGCAGCGTTCTCTTCCTTGCCTACACTATTCCTCTAGACATCTCGGGCATCTCGAGCTTGCCTGGGTTGTATGCTGAAACCATCATAAAGGCGCAGCAATCCCCCAACAAGATCCGTGCAACCATCGAATACATTGACGAATCGATATCTGCATTAGGCCGCGCCCGGATGACACGTTCCGATGCCGATTTAATTAAAGAAGAGGTGCAACTCACCGCCGACATGCTTAAACACGGCGCGAAACGACTTCTGTCCACTATTGACAGAAGCGGCATTCGCAAAGAGGATCTACTCGATGAATTCCGTATTATAACCGCGACCTACCGCCGTCTATGGCTCGCCCGCAACCGCCCTGGCGGACTAAGTGATAGCTTGCAGCCTCACGATTGGGCGTAATGTTCAGCGGATAGTACACTCAGACAATAGCTTCACTCCTTCCAGGGAGAGGAGGATCGCTTTTGGAGAGGCTTTGCCCCTTCAAGCTGTCCCCAGATTGACACTAAAACAAGAACACGGCTAGAATATCACTTAAGATAGATTAAAGAGGCAGGATATTGTATCAAAAGACAACGTTGGATAATGGGCTGCGTGTTATCACGGTCACTATGCCTCATACCCGCTCGGTATCTATCTGCATCTTTATTGGCGTCGGTTCCCGATACGAGGCTGAGGCGGAGGCAGGTGTCTCGCATTTTATTGAGCACCTGCTTTTCAAGGGCACGCCAAAGCGGACAACAGCCAGGGCAATCTCGGAAGCCATAGAAGGAGTGGGGGGAATACTCAATGGGGGTACCAACAAAGAATTAACCACCTACTGGTGTAAGGTGGCTCAGCCTCACTTTGAGCTAGCCCTGGATGTACTGGCAGATATGCTACTCCACTCCAAGTTTGACCCTCAAGATATAGAAAAGGAACGCCAGATTATCATTGAAGAGATTAATATGAGTAAGGATTCCCCGGCACAACGGGTTGATATGCTCATTGATGGGCTCCTATGGCCCAAGCACCCCCTGGGACGCGATATCGCTGGCAGCAAGGAATCAGTGGCTGCCATCACCAGAGACACGATGCTTGACTACCGGCAAGGTCAATACCTACCAAACAACACTGTAGTTACCATTGCCGGTAATATACAGCATCAACAGATGGTAACCGCCGTCAGTCAAGCCCTAGGTAATTGGACTAACCAGCGGGAGCGTCCTGAATATTCAGCATATAAGGAACAACCGGCTCAGCGGCTGCACGTTGAGACCAAAGATACCGAGCAAGCCCACCTTTGCCTGGCACTACCCGGCTTATCACTCTTTCACCCCAAGCGCTTCACCCTTGACCTGCTTAATGTCATCCTCAGCGGGGGGATGGGCAGTCGCTTGTTTACTGAAATTCGTGACAAGCTAGGACTTGTCTACAGCATTCATAGCTATGTCGAACACTTCCTTGACTCTGGCTCAGTTACTGTCTCGGCTGGGGTGGAACCAAAAAACTTGTTAACCGTCATTAAGGCTATCCTGGAGCAACTCTCTTTGCTCAGGGAAACAGTCCCTGAATCAGAATTGTCCAAGGTAAAGGAACTATCAAAAGGACGCCTGCTACTGGGTATGGAGGACAGCCGCAATGTTGCTGGCTGGGTAGGAGGACAGGAGATTCTCACCGAGCGCATTCTTAGCGTTGACCAAGTAGTCTCCATTATTGATGCCATTACCGCTGATGAGCTTAAACAGTTAGCCCGGGAGCTATTGGTAGGTAGCCGGCTCCGCCTGGCGGTAGTCGGGCGTGTCGCCAAGGATGAACCCCTGGAGGGACTGCTGAAGCTATAAGATAGCTTACCAACCTCACCCCCTTAGGTTGTCTAGTTAGCAACCCACCTCAATAAGTAACCTAAGCTATGACTTTCCAAGGCATAAAAAATAGCCGCAGCCAAAAGACCACGGCTATTCTCAACCTATCGGGCAAAAGCCGATTAATACATACCCTCCATGCCACCACCACCACCAGGCATTGCTGGCGCCTTCTCCTTTTCCGGGATATCGGTAACCAGCGATTCAGTAATCAAAACCATAGCGGCCACGCTAGCTGCATTCTCCAGAGCCGACCTTACCACCTTGGTTGGGTCAATAATACCCTTCTTTACCATATCACCAAAGTCATCGGCTTCAGCATCGTAACCAATCCCGGCTGGGCTCTTCTTAACCGCATCCACTATCACCGCCCCGTCCCTACCAGCATTCTCAGCAATCCAGCGAATTGGCTCATCCATGGCTTTGTTAACAATGTCAACCCCAGTAGCTTCATCCCCGCTAACCTCGAGCTTATCCAGAACAGGGAGGGCATTAAGCAAAGCAACACCACCACCAGGCAGAATACCTTCTTCTACTGCCGCTCGGGTAGCCGATAGTGCATCCTCAACCCGATGTTTCCTCTCCTTAAGCTCAACCTCAGTAGCGGCGCCTACCTTGATTACAGCTACCCCACCGGCCAGCTTCGCCTGCCTTTCCTGGAGTTTCTCCCGGTCAAAATCAGAGGTAGTCTCCTCAATCTGAGCCTTAATCTGCTTGATTCTGCCCTTAATTGCCTCGTCCGAGCCCTTGCCCTCAACGATAGTAGTGTTATCCTTATCGGCGGTTACCCGGCGAGCCCGGCCCAGGTCTTCCACGGTAACCGAATCCAGCTTCCGCCCTACCTCCTCCGAAATCACCTTACCCCCGGTAAGAATGGCCATATCCTCCAGCATTGCCTTACGCCGGTCGCCAAAACCGGGGGCCTTAACCGCCAGAATACTTATGGTGCCCCGCAACTTATTGACCACCAGAGTAGCCAGGGCTTCACCATCCACATCCTCAGCTACAATAAGCAGGTTCTTTGACACCTGCAATATCTTCTCCAGACCCGGTAGAAGGTCAGAAACCGCCGAGATTTTCTTATCAGTGATAAGGATATACGGGTCTTCTATCACTGTTTCCATCTTCTCGGCATTGGTGATGAAGTAGGGGCTGATATAGCCACGGTCAAATTGCATTCCCTCTACATATTCTGTCTCATACTTTAAGCCTTTGGACTCCTCCACAGTGATAACCCCGTCCTTGCCCACCCTCTCCATTACGTCAGCAATTAAATCACCAATCTCACGGTCAACAGCGGTTATAGTAGCCACCTGAGCAATCTGCTCCCTGCCCTTTACCTCACTAGATACCCGTTTAAGCTCATCAACAATAGCCGTGGTTGCCTTCTCAATACCTCTCTTTAGAGCCATAGCCTCGGCTCCAGCCGCTACATTCTTAAAGCCACCAGAAATAATAGCATGAGCCAGAACAGTTGCTGTCGTCGTTCCATCACCGCAAGCATCATTAGTCTTAGTGGCGGCTTCTTTAACTAGCTGAACCCCCATGTTCTCAAAGGGCTCAGGAAGCTCAATTTCCTTGGCGATAGTAACCCCGTCATCGATTACGGTTGGTGCCCCCCATTTTTTATCCAGGGCTACACAATGCCCCTTAGGTCCCAAGGTTACCTTGACCGCATCGACTAAAGTATCTATCCCCTTCTTTAAAGAATGCCTAACTTCCTCGGTAAATATAATTTGTTTAGCCATTTTTCCCCTCCTTACATATTTAACCTAACTTGCTACTTAGTTTTCTTAGCCAAAATATCGCTCTCACGCAAAATCACTAGCTCCTCATCCTCAATCTTAATCTCAGTACCCCCGTACTTAGCGTAAATAACTCTATCACCGACCTTAACCTCCATAGCTATCCGTTTTCCATCATCGGATAACCTGCCCGGACCAACCGCCAGAACCTTCCCCTCCTGGGGCTTCTCCTTGGCTGTATCGGGCAGAACAATCCCCCCCTTGGTCACCTCCTCCCTTTCAATAGGTTTGACCACCAACCGGTCAGCTAACGGCTGAAGTTTAACCGCCATTCTAGTCCTCCTTCCTCAAATTAAATTAGCCAATCACAGGCCTTATTTATTAGCACTCTCACCCTTTGACTGCTAACCACCATATAATAATGCAATTAGACACATATCGCAACTCAACAAATACTTATTTACAGTTAATATCGGCAATTGAGAGGCATCCTGATACCTAATTTAACCTTTTATCCTATATAAAGCGCCTCTTTTTACCCTTGTATTGTTTGAAACTATTTATCAAGCCATCCCCTTCCCCCTGGACGGATTTTACAGTTTACACTAAATCGTGTAAAATTTAATTATGAGCCAGCACAAAGTGAGCCGAGCCCAATGGGATAGCGAGTATATCCAAGCCTTAAGGCGTCATTTAGGTCTAACTCAGCGTGAGTTAGCTGAGAGGCTGGGCACGCGTCAGCAAACAATAAGCGAATGGGAGACAGGGATGTATAAACCCCGCGGTGCCTCAGCTACCCTGCTATCTATCATCGCTGAACGGGCCAAATTTGAATACCAGGCCACCCCTTCAAAAAAACCTTAAAGACCTTGACGTTATACACGGAACCGTGTATAATAATTATAACTTCAGCAAGAGCTCGATACACGGTTAAGCTAAGGGAAATCATAAGATAGGCGGTTTAGCCCAAGCAAGCCGTTTTTGTTAGGTTGTTAATACACGATATCGTGTTAAATCAACCAAGGAGAGTTGAAGAGAGGCGAAGCCTCTCTTACATAACCGATTCCCCCTCTCTTTATAAGGGAGGGGAATAAAGGGGGTAGTTACTAAATAAATATCTAGGGGAGGCGAGTTGATAGACAATCCTCCAGAGAGTCTAATTGTTAAAATCTGGCAGCACCTGTTGCTGAATGGAACAGAACTGACCCTCGAAAGAGGTAAGCCACTAAAGATAATCTACCCGGGAAGGATTAATGATGACCGGGGTGCTGATTTTCGGGATGCGGTTATTGCTACCAATAGAGGATTAATAAAAGGAGATATAGAAGTTCATGTTAAATCCAGTGATTGGCAAGCTCACCGACATCACCAGGACCCGGTCTATAACCGGGTAATTCTGCATGTGGTGATGTGGCACAATACCAAGGCGGCTACCAAACTCCAGAATGGAAAGGAGAGCCACATCCTTGCCCTACACAAATATATAAAAAGCCCGATTAGCCAATGGCTTGATAGGATAGAGCCCCTAGCCACCCTAAATATGCCATGCCTCAAAGTTTCAGACCGCCTGACTACAGGCATTATAGCCGAATTTCTAGATAGCGCTGGAGAGGAACGGTTTTTAGCCAAGGCAGTCAAGTTTCAAGCCGACCTAGCCCAAATGGAGGCAAGTCAATCCCTTTACCAGGGGATAATGAGGGCTCTGGGTTACTCCAAGAATAAGCTCCCCTTCCTGGAATTAGCTCGCCGGTTGCCACTTCAGATTCTAGAGTCTATTACCCAAGGTAAAATATCAGATGAGGAATGCCTTACCCGGCAACAGGCTCTACTATTGGGTACTGCTGGACTTCTTCCCTCACAGCGTCAAAGTAGGCACCAGGAAAATGAATTAGATGACAAATGGATAGACAAATTGGAGAGGCTATGGACTTCTTACCCCCGTACCAAGACAATGCCCCCCAATGCCTGGCACCTATTTAAGGTCAGACCAAATAACTCCCCCGTTCGTCGCCTAGCCGCTATGAGTTATCTTATACTCCGCTACAGGGGAAAGGGAATATTTGAAGAGTTAGTTAACTTGGTGAAGGAGGTGCCTACCAGCCAAGGCTACCGCAGATTAGAAAAGGGGTTAGTGGTTACCACCAATGGTTATTGGGCAAGTCACTTTGATTTTGGCTCAGGCAGCCGGATAGGAAACCAATCCCTCATTGGTAGCCGACGAGCCGATGATATCGTCGTCAATGTGCTCCTGCCCCTCACCCTTGCCTGGAGCCAGGTTACCTCTCAGCCAGAACTAGAGAGGAAAGCCCTTGACCTTTATCGCCGCTACCCCAAGCTGGCAGTAAACTCAGTGGAAAGGCATATGAGGCACCAGCTTGGACTAAGCAGTAACCTGGTCGACTCAGCCCAGCGGCAACAGGGGCTAATCCACATTTATAACAATCTGTGCACTCAAGGCAGGTGTAATTGCTGTCCCTTAAGCCAGCTTGAGGCTGGGAACCACGTCTAAATCCAAGCCATCTATCTTATTGGCTTGGAACCGATAGTAACCGCAGGCAGCAATCATAGCCGCGTTATCAGTGCATAATACCGGCTCCGGAACCAAAACCGGGATTGGCGAATTTTTCACCAGCCGCTGACGAAGCAACTTATTTGATGCCACCCCACCCACCAGTAAAATCTGCTTCACCCGACACTCTCTGGCTACAGCCACAGTTTTGGTAACCAGGACATCAATCACTGCCTCCTGAAAGCTAGCCGCAGCATCAGCCTTATTGGTAACTTTACCCCCCTCCACCAATCGCAACAGGGCTGTCTTGACACCACTGAAACTGAAGTCGTTAGTCCCCTTTAGCCAGGCACGAGGCAACGGAATAGAAGCAATACCATTCCGAGCCGCCTGCTCAATGGCTGGACCACCCGGGTAGCCCAGTCCCAATATCCTGGCTGCTTTATCAAAGGCTTCGCCGGAAGCATCGTCCCGCGTCCGTCCCAGCACCACATAATCCCCGTGCCCCCTCATTAATGCCAAATCACTATGCCCCCCGGAAACGATAAGACACACCAAGGGGAAACCAATACGGCGGTTAATTAGCCAGCCGGCGTAGATATGACCCTCAAGGTGATTAACTCCAGTGATAGGTAATCCGTGAGCTAAAGCAATAGCCTTAGCTACATTTACCCCTACCAGCAGTGAGCCAGCCAGACCAGGCCCAATGGTAACAGCAACACCATCCAAATCACCCCAGGTAGCCTTGGCCTCAACCATCGCCTGCTTTAGTATTGGGATAATAGCCAGGATGTGCTGCCTGGAGGCTACCTCAGGAACAATTCCCCCATAGCGGGCATGAATCTCCACCTGAGAGGCAATCTGATTGGACAGAATTTTAACGCCGTCCTCCACCACCGCGGCTGCTGTCTCATCACAAGAGGTCTCAATACCCAGGATTTTCATACCTCGGGGATTATAGCATAAACATTGCTAGCTGTTTTGACACACCTATTAGCCAATGATATGATGATTATAAGGGGACTATTTGAGGTCTTGCTAAGAGTGAGGTGATGTTACATGTCTATTGAAACGCTAACACTATGTTTGGTGTTACTTTTTGTTTGTCTGCTATTATCAGCCTTCTTTTCCAGCTCGGAAACAGCCTTTATTGCCTTACAGCGAATAAGGGTGGAGCACATGGTTAACACCAAGGTAAATGGTGCTGACCGAGTATCAAGGATGCTTCAGCGACCGGCAAGGCTCTTATCTACCATCCTGCTGGGTAACAACTTCGTAAACACTGCCGCTGCTGCCCTAGCTACATTCCTAGCCATCTCTGTTTGGGGGGAGCAGTGGGGTATCCTCATTGCTACCATAGGCCTAACCATCTTTCTCCTGGTATTTTGTGAAACTACCCCCAAAACCATAGCCACTCAGCATGCTGAGAGGTTATCTCTAGTATTTGCTCGACCGATAGAGGTAATATCCTGGCTATTTATCCCCTTCGTAGTCGTGCTGAGCTGGATAGCCTCAGGATTTAGTAGGCTGGCCGGCGGGGCACCAGTATCCAGGTCTCTAGCCAGTGAGGAGGAAATCCGCACTATGATATCAGTGGGACACAAAGAGGGGACAGTGGAAACAGAAGAAGCCGAGATGCTCCACAAGGTTTTTGATTTTGGCAACCGACCGGTTCGTGAGGTCATGGTGCCACGCCCAGAGGTTATCTGTATCGAGCAAGGCTCCAAATTAGCCGATTTCCTTACCCTCTATGCTGAATCCCCAATATCCCGTTTCCCGGTATATCAAGAGAATATGGATAATGTGGTTGGTATCCTTTCGGTAAAGGATGTGCTTATGGCTCTGGCCAAGGGCACCATCAATAACCAGAGTGTCGTTGATGAGCTAGTGCGCCCGGCTTACTTTACTCCTGAAACCAAGCCCATCAGTGATCTCTTTACTGAGATGCGTGATAAAAACTACCGGATGACCGTGGTTGTAGATGAGTACGGTGGCACTGCTGGCATAGTCAGCCTGAGCCGCCTAGTGGAAGAAATTGTAGGTCCAGTTGGGGATGAGCTAGCCGCCGCCGAAAAGGAATATGAAGCAATCAATGAGTATACCTTCCAAATTGACGGTGGTATGCGCATTGAGGAAGCCAACGAGGAGATGGGTTTAGAGCTACCCGAGGGCGATTATGAAACGGTAGCTGGTTTTGCCCTCCACCTTCTTGGATATATCCCTAAACAAGGCGAGCAACTAAGGTATAAGGGCTTGAAACTGGTAATAACCAAGATGCGGGGGGTGAAAATCGAAGAAATTCTACTGACTAAGGAAAAGCCTAAGGAAGGATATGCAGCGTCTGCGCATTAGGTTCTGCCGAGGACAAGAGGTAAAGTTCATCTCCCACCTGGATATACTGCGCCTATGGCAAAGAGCTCTTCACCGAGCCGGAATATCAGTGGCCTACTCAGAGGGATTTAGCCCCCACCCCCGAATATCACTAGCTGCCCCCCTCCCCATCGGGGTAACTAGCCAAGCCGAATTAATGGGCATCCTTTGCACCAAATGGGTCTCCCCCCACTTCTTCACCGCAGCCGTAAGCCAGCAACTGCCGCCTGGTATTGAAATATTACAGGTATATCAAGTAGCTTTAACCATGCCATCTTTACAATCACAGGTTCGCTATGCCGAATACGGGGTTGAAGTAGAAACTGAAAAGGGGCAAGGGGATATAGAATCAGCAGTTACCAGCTTGCTTTCAATAAAGCACCTGCCGTGGCAACACCAGAGGGATACTGGCACACGAAACTATGACCTGAGGACTCTAATTGATGACCTGTGGCTCATTGATTGGCGTAGTGGCTCTTGCACTGTAGGCATGAGGTTACGTTGCGATAACAGCGGTTCAGGAAGACCAGAGCAGGTTACCACTGCGCTAGGTTTTACCCATCACCCACAGTTAATACACCGCACCAAGCTTATTCTAGAAGCGAGATAATGAAGAGACTAATCAAAACCAGCATTATAATTGCTACGCTTATTGTCATCGGCATTGTCACCAGCATTATTATCACCAGCAACCTTAGTAACCGAGTAGCCACTGCTCATGAGCGTAGCTTTGAGGAGGGGCGTACCCAAGGTTACGAGACGGGCTTCCATGAGGGGAGCAGCACTGGCTTCCAAGACGGCAGCAAGATTGGCTACGAAAAGGGCAGGGAGGGATACGATAGCTACAATGGCGACTATGGAACAGGCTTTTATTTTACCTACAATCCCACCTATGACGAGTTGCAAGCAATCCTGGCTGAGAGTAACAAAACTACTGCCATGGAAATCAATAACTATGCCGAGGCTAACGGCATCCGAACAGCATACGTTCGGTGTCAAATTGCTCGTAAGACCACCGAAAGAATGGTTCACATTTACGACTTAGTTGCTTTTGAGACTGTAGATAGGGGGTTTATTATTATTAGGCCGCGGTCACACGAAGAGGTAAAGGTAGAAGTTGGCAAAAGCTACAGTGAGTTGAACGGCTTTCCCACCCCATCCTATGACGACACAATTACTAAAATAACAATCGTCTGGTGAATTAAAGATGAGTGAGCTAAAAGAAATGGCTATCGCCATAGCCAGAATTGTCCTCGGGATAGTTGTCCTGATAGAAGGGCTTACTGTCTCAGTCTTCATTGTTTACACAAGTACTATAGGTGACACTTATGATGAGACAGTCTCGGCTGCTTATGAATATAGCTACGACGAAGGTTATGCCCAGACCTATGATGTCGGTTACCAAGAAGCCTACGGCGAGGCATACGATAAAGGGTATGACAAGGGATACGAAATTGGACTGGAGACTGGTTCTAAGGAAAGAGTAGCCAGGAGGGTCGAGCTTTATAACCCGACATATAAAGAGATGAGGGAATTCCTGGCCCGCGATAAGACAGATTCTAATCCGTTTGTCATAGGTGAATACGTCTGTTCTGATTTTGCTGCCCAGCTTAACAATAATGCTGAAGCGAATGGCATCCGAGTGGCATATGTACGCATTCGCTCTAAAGAATGGGGGCACGCCGTAGTTGCCTTTGAGACAGTAGATAGGGGGCTTATTTTTATCGAGCCACAGTCAGATAGGGAGGTAAAGCTGGTCATAGGTGAACCCTACCCATGGTATTGGGTTGGGGCAGTCAGTCCACTGACTTCTTATGACCCCATAACTGAAATCCAGATTATATGGTAAACACTGAATACATCTTAGAAACATGAATAAATGGTGAAAGGGCAAGGATACCAAGAACCGCTAGGGCAGAGAGTGCTGGACTTCATTCAAGAAAATAAGCTAGTGTCAGGTCAGCACTGCCTACTGGTAGCGGTATCCGGTGGGCCAGACTCAGTCTGCCTGCTCCATATCCTGGTTAAACTTCGGGAGGAGTTGGGTATAAAGCTACATATAGCTCACCTTAACCACCAACTGCGGGGTGCTGAGTCTGAGGCTGATGCTCATTATGTTGCCGACCTAGCCCATCGTCTGGATATTCCAGCTAGCATGGAACAACGCGATGTAAAGGCTTTTAAAATCCAGCAACGTATTTCATTAGAAGAAGCAGCCCGTGAGGTGCGATATACCTTCCTGGCTCAAGTAGCCAAATCTATTGGGGCTAACCGAGTGGCAGTAGGACACACTGCTGACGACCATATAGAGACCATACTGATGCATCTAATCCGGGGGACAGGAACCAGGGGGCTTCGGGGATTGCAACCATCCAGCCGGTGGCAATCTTCAGGGAGTAGTCTCACCATAATAAGACCCCTCTTGCCGGTAAGCCGACGGGAGACAGCAGACTATTGCCATAATCACCAGCTTATGCCCCGAATTGATGCCTCCAACCTGTCGCTATCGCCACTTAGAAATAGAATCCGCCATCAGCTCCTGCCTCTGCTTGAGAGCTATAACCCACGAGTAGCTGAAGCCCTGCTCCGAACTGCCCGCATTGCTGGTGATGACCTTGCCTTCATGGATAAGGAAATAGACCGATTATGGAGTAAAATTATCCAAAAACAAGGAAACACCATTACTTTAGATAAGGAAGGGTTTCTCAAGCTACCCCCTGCCCTTAAACGATACCTGCTTCGGAGGGCGATAGAGGATTTATTAGGTAATCTTAAGGACATTGAGAGCCGCCACATTGAAGAAATAATGGACGCTTTAACCAAGCCGGCGGGAAAGAGACTCAGCCTGCCCGGCGGCTTAATCTTTTCCATTGAATACAACCGATACCTACTAGGTTCAGACCAAGCGGCTTTATCCCCCTTCCCCATACTAGGCGGTGAGTTTCCACTAAAGCTCCCTGGAGAAACGGTACTACCCGGCTGGCGTATAGAGGCAACTATCATTAGCCGGGAACAGATGCCAGAGAAGGATGAGGACTTTACCGCCTACTTTGACCTTGATAAAACTGGCGATAAATTGCTGGTGCGACCCCGCCAGCCTGGCGACAGATTTCAGCCACTGGGTATGAGCCAGCCCAAGAAGGTGGGGCAGTTTATGATTGACACCAAAATCCCTTCTGCCTGGCGGCAACGAATCCCCCTTGTCTGTTCCCCCCATCATATCCTTTGGGTTGTCGGCTGGCGTATAGATGAGCGAGTAAAGGTTACCGAGGAGACTAAACAGGTTCT
>Ga0209991_10000866_pt1 | contig 13539 bp, 12 predicted proteins | sample ChitaG_FD_183167 | JGI IMG/M metagenome (GOLD analysis project Ga0209991, IMG submission 183167) | Deep subsurface microbial communities from South Pacific Ocean to uncover new lineages of life (NeLLi) - Chile_00310 metaG (SPAdes)... | ecosystem: Environmental > Aquatic > Marine > Oceanic >...
AGAGACTAAAGCATCCTTATTTCCGTGACAGTTTCTTTGGAAGTCAGGCAATCTGGTTAGGAAGCCATCCGGAGGCGAGAGGGCATGGTTCCTCAAAGAGGAGAGCGAGCCGAGGAATAAGTGGATTTTCCTCACTGGGGAAAATACACGGGCTGACGAATCAGTTTGCCTGCCTGTTTCTTCATCACGGAAACAAGGATGCTTCTGAGAAAACGGGGGAAAAACAGTTATTGTCTTCCATGTTTTTATTTCTTCTATTTTGCCTTTCTACTTGCCAGCACAGCTCTAACACCTTGAAAGAGAAAAACGAATAGTGTATATTCCCCAGAAGATGAAAGTTTTTCTTCTGTTCTTCTCTTTTATTCACCGTTCAGGATGTATGATTAAAAATTGGCTTTACAGCAAGAAAATATTAACTCCAAAAAAAGCTCCTTTACCAGTCATCAGTGTCGGGAATATCACTTTTGGAGGCACAGAAAAAACACCATTAGTCATAAACCTTATGTCTTCACTTATCAACAACAGCTTTAAAGTGGCAATGATTTCCCGAGGGTATAAAGGGAAATGGGAAAAGAAGGGAGGGATTCTCTCTGATGGTGAAAAGATCCTCGGCACATGGGAAGACTCGGGTGACGAACCTTATATGGTGGCCCAGAACATCCCACAGGCTGGCATTTTCATTGGCAAAAACCGGCTTCTCTCCTGCCAAAGAGCCAAAGATTATGGATTCGAGCTTGCCGTGCTGGATGATGGTTTTCAGCATCGCCGCCTACACAGGGATTTAGACATTGTCCTCTATAGCCCGGAAAAAAAAATTGCCCTCCGCGAATCCACTTCTTCCCTAAAAAGAGCTAATATTCTTCTGATAAAGAGAGAGGCAGATATTTTTAGAAATAATGGGATAAAAGAACGTTTCCCCGAACCAGCCATCCACAAATACTCTGTTCGAAACAAGGGTTTCTTCAGCCTGAGAGAGAAAGGAATAAATCAGGCTGAGCTGCTAAAAGAGAAAAAAGTCCTCGCTTTCTGCGGTATAGCCCGTCCTGAAAGGTTCCTATCCATCCTTCAGGAAGCAGGAATAGAGCCTGTATCTTTTTTAAAATACCCTGACCACCATCCATTCCCCTTTTCCACCTTAAAAAAAATCAAAGAAAAATGCCAAAAATCCAAAGCTGAAGTTATCATCACCACTGAAAAGGATGCTGTAAAAATTATTCAAAATATGAATTTTATAAATATCCCGGCTTACTATTTAAAAATTGGACTTGAGCTGGAAGAAGAATTTTACTCCAGAGTCCTCCATCCCTTTAGAGGAAAAGCTTGATCGCTTAAAATGGCTAGTTTTAAAGAACTGTCAGAATTTTTAATTTTTCAAACAATTAAGGCTCCTTTTACCATTCTTCCGCGGAATCTGTGTCTTTTTGCAGGAAGGAGCCTCGGGCTAGCCTTCTACTGGCTGGATAAAAGGCACCGTCGGCAAGCCTTATCCAATTTAAAAATTGCCTTTGGCACAGAATTATCTCTTTCAGAGATTAAAAGAATTGCCCTCCATTCCTTTAAACATTTTGGTGAGTTCCTCATAGACATTATTAAGTTTCCCTATCTTGGAGAGAAAAAAAAGAATACACTCATGTTTGTCGAAGGCGAAGAAAATCTTCTGGAAGCCCTCAAGGAAAAAAAGGGAGTCCTCATCTTTTCTGCCCATTACGGAAGCTGGGAAATCGCTGAAAACTTTCTAACTAAAAAAGGAAAACTAAACATTGTTGTCCGGGCTCTTGATAACAAACTATTGGAGAAAGAACTCGTTAAATTCAGAACAGGGCTGGGAGCAAAAATCATCTACAAGCACCAGGCGACAAAACAGATCCTTCAGTCCCTCCGAGCAGAAGAAATGGTTGCAATTGTGATCGATCAGAATGTTCAAAGGCATCAGGCTGTGTTTGTGGACTTTTTTGGCAAAAAAGCAGCCACAACTCCGAGTCTGGCTGCTTTTTACCTCAGGACAAAATCACCTGTTGTCCCACTCCTCTGTTACCCGACATCATCTCATGGCTATCACCTCAAATTACTCGGACCTCTAAAATTGACTTCAGGTGAAGACTACAGCCAAGATATATTGAAAATTACCCAAATATGCACTAAGATTATAGAAGCCCAAATAAGAAAAAATCCCGATTATTGGCTTTGGTTCCACAACAGGTGGAGAACAAGACCAGATGGAGAAAAATGAGAGCTAACAACCGTCTTCCCGATGAATTAAGACCGATTAAAATCAAACCGGATTACCTGGACTTTGCTGACGGATCTGCTTATATAGAGATCGGCAAAACCAAAGTTGTTGCTGCGGCCACAATCGAAGAGAAAGTCCCACACTTTCTTAAAAACAGTGGGACCGGCTGGGTTACTGCTGAATATTCCATGCTTCCCAGGTCTACTGAAAAAAGAACTGTAAGAGAGAGAGGACAATTTCGTCTTTCCGGCCGAAATCAGGAAATCCAACGTCTGATTGGGCGCTCTCTCCGGGCTGTAACAGAACTCAACGTCCTGGGAGAGAAAACTATAATACTTGACTGCGATGTCCTTCAGGCAGACGGAGGCACAAGAACAGCCTCAATAACAGCAAGCTGTGTAGCATTAGCTCTTTCTTTAAAAAAAATGATGGAAAAAAACATCATCGACCAGATGCCCCTCAAGCACCTTGTCAGCGGCATCAGTGTGGGGATAGTGGAAGGAGAGATTCTTCTCGACCTCGATTACAATGAGGATGCAAAGGCAGACGTAGATATGAATGTTGTCGAGACGGAAAAAGGGCAGCTCGTGGAAATCCAGGCAACAGCGGAAAAAAACCCTTTCTCAAGAAAAGAACTAAGCTCTCTTTTAAGTATAGCCAACAAAGGTATAAAAGAAATCATACAGGCACAGAAAGAGGTCCTCAAAAAAAAGAGCCTTCTCTTTATGGCTTATGGATAATCTCTTGGCAATATTTTCCTTTAACCCGTTTGTACAAAATCCGTATACAGAAAAGGAGAAAAGGACATGGATCGAATCCTGATAACAGGAGGAGCCGGCTTTATTGGCAGCCATCTATGTAAATCTCTCTTGGAGAGCGGAGCAGATCTTGTCTGTGTCGATAATTATTTTTCCGGCTATAAAGATAACATCCGTGAGTTTCTCCTCCATCCTTATTTTGAAATGATCCGGCACGACATCATCCATCCTCTTTTTCTGGAAGTCGATAAAATTTACCATCTTGCCTGCCCAGCCTCACCTATTCACTACAAATACAATGCGATAAAAACAGTAAAAACAAACGTTTTGGGGACGATCAATATGCTGGGCCTTGCCAAGAGAGTAAAAGCTCCCATTCTGCTCGCCTCTTCCTCTGAAGTTTACGGCGACTCAAAAGTTCACCCTCAACCGGAAAATTACTGGGGAAATGTCAATCCAATTGGCATACGAAGCTGCTATGATGAAGGGAAAAGAGTTGCAGAAACTCTAATGGTGGATTACCACCGGCAGAACAAAGTCGACGTTAAAATTGTTCGTATTTTTAACACCTATGGACCCAGGATGGCAATAAATGACGGAAGAGTCGTCAACAACTTTATCGTTCAAGCGCTAAAAGGAGAATCCCTCACTGTTTACGGAGATGGAAGCCAAACACGCTCTTTTTGTTATGTATCAGACCTCACTCAAGCTTTAATAAAAATGATGGAAACAAAAAATTTTAATGGCCCTGTTAATCTGGGAAATCCAGCTGAGCTTCCTATCCTTGATTTGGCCAAAAAAGTTTTAAAGCTTACAAAAAGTTCTTCAAAAATTATCCATAAGCCTCTTCCTCCGGATGATCCGGTCCGCAGATGTCCTGATATCTCATTATCAAAAGAAAAACTCGGCTGGACGCCAAAAATAAGCCTTGAAGAAGGCCTCCAAAAGACCATAACATATTTTAAAGAAAAATTAAGCCTTAAGTAAAAATAAAAAGCACTGCTTGAACTAAATAATCTATCTATTTTTTACTAAAAGGTCACATATTTATCTCTATCTCTTCAGCTAAAAGATGAAGGAGGAGAATATGAACCTCCTGAATCCTGGGAGTTTTCTCTGAAGGCACGTCAAGCAGATAATCAGCAAGAGATTTCAGCTTCCCTCCTTCCTTACCTGTAAAGGCAACAGTAGACAGCCCCTTCTTTTTGGCAGCTTTAAAGGCTTCAATCACATTGGGTGAGTTTCCGCTTGTGGAAAGGCCAATGGCAATGTCTTCTTTATCTCCAAAGGCTTCAATCTGTCTGCTAAAAACATAGTCGAAAGACGTGTCATTAGCGATAGAAGTCAGCCCGGAAGTGTCTGTTGTTAAGGCTATAGCGCGAAGAGGATTTCTTATCTTCAAAAATTTATTCACAAGTTCTGCAGCAAAATGCTGAGCCTGGGCAGCACTCCCTCCATTTCCAAAAATTAGTATTTTGCGCCCTTTTTTTAACCTTTCTATTGAGAGATTTTTCACTTTTTTTAAAGTCTCTCCTTTAGATTCAAAAAAATCCTCAGCAATCTGTTTCCATTCTTCGAAAACATCTTGATATTTCATCTCTCCTCCATAATTAAAGCTCTCCTCTTATTAAATCAATTCTTTTATCCTGTTTCACTGCCAAATCCACTTTTATTCTTAACCGGTATGTTTTATGAATAATCAAAGCTAGTTTGTTAACTCACTCTCTATAGCGCTTTTTACTTTATTCATTAACTTGGGGAGGTTATTGCGGTCATATCCATAAGCAGAAATGATTGGATGAAAAAAAACTCTAATTTTTCCTTTTTTTACAAAAAAAGACCCCTTCGGCATAAGCTCGTAGGTTCCCTGTATGCTTATGGGGACAACAGGGGCCTGGCTGTCAGCAGAGATAAAGAATCCTCCTCTTTTGAAAGGCTGAATTTTTCCATCCCTGCTCCTTGTCCCTTCAGGAAAAATCAAAAAGGAAAAGCCTTTTTCTTTAATCACTCGGGAGGCTTGATCTATACTCTTTTTTCCTCCTTTTATGCCTTTTCTATCCACAGGAATAAAACCTACCTGCCTCATAGCCTGACCAATGACCGGAATCCTGAAACTTTCTTTTTTCAGGATAACTCTAATAGACTGGGGAATAAGCATAAAAAGCAAAGGGCCATCGATAAAACTCATATGGTTAGACATAAAAACATAGGCTGTTTTTTTCTCTACCTTCTCAAGGCCTGTAACTTCAATACGAATTCTCAACATTTTCTGTCCGAGCTTTATAGCCAATTTTACAATCGGACTAATAGGCTGAGGCCACTTTATCAAGAAGCAAAAAAGAAGAACAGGAATTATAAGAATCGTTATAAGAATATAAGTGGCAAAAAGGACAATGGTTCGCATTCCTTGTTTTTGCGATTATATCATATATCAACAAAGAAAAGGAAAAATTGCAGAAAACAGGAAAAATAATTTATTGGTAAATGTAAAATTGGCAGTACATTCTGTCTTGTACTACCTTTTTTATAGGCTTGAATAAGGACAGATAATTAATCCTTTACACTTACACTGGGAGCATGAATCCAGGCGCCATTCAGACTGACCAAATCATTCTTAAAATCTTCTATAGAACTGACCTTATAGAGACCTGGAATCGGATTATTGGGCTGGTAAGTAAAACTTACATTTCCGCCGACTTCTCCGTCACGTCCCAAAGAAACGATTAAGAACTCATCATTACCCAAATTTGCAGCTGGAATACCGTATGCACTGGCTACGGCTGTCCCTGTATAAACATGATATGGATTTCCCCATTGGTCATTTATTGGGCAAACTTTAATAAAGATTGGAGAAATTTCACTTAAAAAATTGCTTCCAGCCTCAAGTGGCCCTGATTGGTTTCCAGCGTCAGGCGCATATCCTGTGTTGGTAACATACATCGAACATGCAGTGGCAATGTTGACAATCTGCTTCATGGTTTCCTTTTGCTTGGCTTTCTGTGTGGCTGTTACAACATTGGGAATGATCAAAGCGGCAAGAACACCGACAACGACAACAACAATAAGCAACTCAATCAGTGTGAACCCCTTTCTTGTTCTTTTCACTTTCTCCCTCTTTGCCGTGTGGATAGTAAGGTCGTCTCTTCTTTCCTGGAGTCTTTCATAAAAAAGAGGGCGATTCACCAGCTAATGAATCGCCCCCTTCATGTTTGGAAATGATCTTTAAGAACTTGATTGTAAATTAGGTGCCGGCAGCAGCAGTCCTAGGAGCACGGATCCAGGAACCATTCCAATTCACCAGATCCCTGTTGAAATGCGCCATTGTGCTGACTACATACATTCCAGCTTCAGGATTAGTATCACTCCAAGTAAACGTTCCCAATGTCCCATCGCGTCCGTAAGAAGAAACGAGAAAATCATCTCCTGCAGCTCCGGATATTCCGTAATTTCCATTTACATTAGCACCTGTCCAGACATAGAAATTCGTGCCCCATTTGTCGGTAATCGGGAGAACTTTAACATAGAATGGACAAATTCCAGTATAAAAAGGATCACTGGCAGCATAGGTGCCGTTAGCGACAGGAGCAACTCCGTTATCTGTAACAAAATCTGCAATGGACGAGGCAATAACGCCTACATCCTTCATTGTGCTCTTCTGTTTTGCTTTCTGGACAGCGGTTGTGATATTGGGAACAAGAAGTGCTGCAAGAATTCCCAGGATAGCAACAACAATGAGTAGCTCAATGAGTGTAAAACCTCTTACTTTGTTTAACATTTAAAACCTCCTTTATTTTCTTGGCGACTTTATTTTCAGTCGGCCTATAAATTAATAGAAAGCCTTTTATAGTGCAATTTTTGTGCCATGCTTAACATTTTTTAAGTTGTTGAAATAAAACAACTTAGAATTTCCATTCAGAAATGTTCCTTAAAAAGCGACAAATTACGGCTTTTATTGACAAAAAATGACACTTTTTTCATTTCTGGCTCATCGTATGACTGTAACCAGATGAATCCAAAAGGATGGTGCCGCTCTATTCAGGTAGATTTTAAGCCGTACTTATCAATGAGGTATCTCAAAGTCCGGTAGCTGACACCAATAAGAGATGCGGTTTCCTTAAGATTTCCCCCTGCAGCCTTGCGAGCCTGCATTATATAATTTTGTGCGATTTCATCAAGATGCTCATTGAGTTTAAATCCTGGCTCAAGAAGATAACTGGTTTCTGGCTTCTTCTGTGGTGAAAGGAGTTCTTCAGGAAGGCTTTCCTTTGTGAAGATCTCTCTCTTCTCAATAGCCACAACTCTCTCAATAACATTTTCCAGCTCCCTGACATTTCCCGGCCAGTGGTAAGATTCAAAGATATTCATCACCTCTGGAGCAGCTCTCATTGTCTTTCTTCCCATCTCCATGCAGTATTTCTTAAGAAAGTGAGAAACGAGAAGAGGCAGGTCCTCTTTTTTTTTCCTTAGAGGAGGCATTTCAAAAGAAATTACATTCAGCCTGTAAAACAAGTCTTCACGGAATTTTTCTTCCTCGATTTTTTTCTTTAAATTCTGATTGGTTGCCGCGATTATCTGGACATCAACCAAGATCTCTTCCGTCCCACCAACTTTTCTAATTCTTTTATCCTGAAGACTCCGGAGAAGCTTCACCTGAGTCAATGGAGACATCTCTCCTACTTCATCTAAAAACAAAATGCCCCCTTCTGCTACTTCAAACATACCTTTTTTATTAGCCACAGCACCTGTAAAGGAACCTCTCATGTGCCCAAAAAGTTCACTCTCCAGAAGATTCTCAGGCACTGCTCCACAGTTTATGGAAACAAACGCCTTCTCCTGTCGGCTGCTGAGCTGGTGAAGCGCTCTGGCAGCTATTTCCTTCCCCGTTCCACTTTCTCCGACTATTAGAACAGTGGAATCTGTTTCGGCGATTTTTTCGATCAAACTGAATACAGCCTTCATTTTTTCGCTTTTTCCCACTAAATTCTTGAAACTGTACTTCTCTTTAAGTTCACTTTTTAGCCGGATATTCTCCTGCTTCAGTCTTCCTTTTTCCAGCCCTTGAGCTACTATAATTTTCAACTCTTCCATATCAAATGGTTTAACCACGTAATCCATAGCTCCAGCTTTTAGTGCTTCTACCGCCTGTTTAATTGTCCCGAAAGCCGTTATCATGATGAATGGCATGTCTGGATTTTTTTTCTTGACCCGCTTAAGAATCTCCATTCCGCTTAGCTGCGGTAGCTTTATATCGGAAAGGACAATGTCAAAGTCCTGATTTTTTATCATCTCGAGAGCTTTAGGAGCAGAGAGGGATGTCTCGACTTTGTAACCTTCTTTTTTAAAGACAACAGTAAGAAGGTCAAGGATACTCTTTTCGTCGTCTATTATGAGTATTTTTTCCGTTTTATCCTCTCTTCCATTTTATTTACACTCTTCTGCTGAACTTTCTCCCCTCCAAAGGAAGGGTGATAAAAACCTCGGCCCCTTTATTGGGCTCGGAAACAACCTTGATTTTCCCTTTATAATCATCTACTATCCGGCGAACCACAGACATTCCGATTCCTTTGCCATCCTCAAAACTGGAGTAAAAGGGTTCAAAAATCTTATCCAATTCTTCTTCGGACATGCCAATTCCTGTATCGGCAAATCTTAACTGTATCTCCTTCTTTCTCTTCTGGTTAAAATCAATTGTTAATGTTCCTCCTCCAGGCATGGCTGTAAGGGCATTTTTTATAATATTCCAGAAGAGCTGTTTTAGCTGATTGACATTTCCATAATATGGAGCCCGCATTGATTTATAATTTCCATCAACAATCAATTTCCCGTCCATTTCGCCGCTTCTCTGCAGTAACATCAATGTTTCCTCCAAAACAACTGAAAGATCAACAGAGGAGAAGGTTTTTGGTGCCGGAGAAGCTAAATTCAGAAATTGTTCAATCGAATTAGAAACTCTATTTGATTCTTTGATAATGATATCCATCAATTTTTTTTGTTCTCCGCCCAGACCTGATCCATCCTTCAGAACCTGCGCCGATCCTGAGATGGCTGTCAGTGGGTTCCTGATTTCATGAGCGAGCCGCGCAGATACCTCTCCTGCTATGGCGAGTCTGTTTTTTATTTCAAGCTCCTTTTGAGCAATTTTCAGCTCGTCTCGCGTTTTCCTCAAGCTTTCTGTCAGGTAATTCATCAGGAAAGCCACAAGGAAAAAGGCGCTCCAGGCGATAAAGACATTTTGTGTGACAAGACCCAGCGATACTTCTACGGTTTTCTCCGGATCAAAATCATAATAGGGAATTATTCTGAAATACATCATTTCAACCAGAAGACCAAAAAAGATCGCCGAGAGAGCCGCAGTTAAATAGGCAGCGCGTTTGGAAAGAACAATGCTTGCTGCGATTATTTCGAAAATGTAGAGAAAGTAAAAAGTTCCCTGCAAACCCCCTGAAATATAGACAAGCGCCGTAATCATGAGAAGGTCGAAGAGTATCTGAAAGTAAACCTGGGCCGTGTAATATTTCCCCCAGAGATAAAACATAAAATAGAAAAAAGAGAGGATATAGAAAATGAATATTAAATAATAAAAAGGATTAAGCGGGAGAAATTCCGATGTAATGTATTGAATAATTACTGCTGAAACAACAAGAGATGTGACAATGATAACACGCAGGAAAATGAGCCGGGAGAGGTCTTTTTCTTTAGTTGTCATCCAACCTGCTGCATCATGCTGAAGACAGGAAGGTACATGGAAATGACAATCGTACCGATCAAAAGTCCAACAAAAATTAGAAGAACCGGCTCTAACACGGAAAGAAGGGCTCCAACCGCAGTTTCGACCTCATTATCGTAAAAATCAGCTAATTTCGACAGCATAGCATCCAGATTTCCGGTAGCCTCACCCACACCAACCATCTGAGTAAGCATTAATGGAAAACGGCCTTTTTCTCTAAAAGCATCTATGAGACTTGACCCTTCAGAGACCATGGTTCGAGACTCAATTATGCGGCTTTCTAAGATAACATTTCCAGCCGTAGAGGATGTGATCTTAAGGCTCTCCATCATGGGCACACCTCCGGAAAGGAGAGTGCCCAAGGTTCTTGTGATTCGAGATAGGGCAACTTTTTCAAATAATCCTCCAAAAAGCGGCATTTTTATTTTAATCTGATCAAGAACCCGTCTTCCTTGCTCTGTTGATTTAGCGTACCTGAAAAGAAAAACTGAACCTATTCCCCCCACAAAGATAAACAATATATATTTCTGGACAAAATTGCTGAGGCCCAATATAGCCATAGTAAGGGAAGGCATATCTGCTCCCAGCTCGATAAATATCCGGGAAAAAGTCGGAACAATTTTCCACAACATAAAAATCGTCACAATAATAGAAAATGCAAATATGACTACAGGATACGCCATCGCCTGTTTTACCTGGGCTTTCAACTTTACAATTTGTTCCTGGTAATCCGCTAAGCGCGTCAGCATGACATCGAGCGAACCACTCTCTTCTCCTGATGCTACAAGGTTGACGTAGAGATCATCAAAAACCTTTGGGTATTTCTTTTTGGCCTGATTCAGAGTGGAGCCAGCCTCTACATCCTTCCGGATGCCTAGAATAACATCTTTAAAATACTTATGCTTTGTCTGTTTGGCCAGCATGGTCAAGCTCTGAATTAAAGGAAGATCCGCGTCTATCAACACGGAAAGCTGCCTGCTGTATATCGACAATTCCTTAAGCGGAACCGTTTGTTTTGTAAGAAAAGGGATTTTTATCTCTACACTTTTCTTTGAAATATCCGTGGCAGTTATCTGCTCGCCCCTCAGGATTCTCGTCAGATCTGCAGAAGACTTGGCAACACGTTCTCCTCCCACGTCATCACCGTAACGATTTTTGCCCTTCCATTTGAAAACAGCCATTTCTGTTCTCCTTTTATTTCCTCATTGGATTTTGAGATAAGCCTGGAGAGGTCGGCTTAAAACCCCCACTCCTATGAAAAATTTCAATTAACTCCTCTGGCTTATAGGAGACCCTCATGGCAGTCTCTCTAGTGATCGATCCTTTAGAACACAAATCGGCTAAAGATTGGTTAAAGGTTTGCATCCCATACTTCTCTTGGCCCATCTGCATTGAGGAATAAATCTGGTGGAGTTTATTTTCTCTGATGAGATTCCTGATAGCCGAATTAGGAATAAGAATCTCCATTGCCAGAACTCTTCCGCTTCCGTCTGCTCGAGGCAAGAGAGCTTGTGTTAATATAGCTTCTAATGTCAAGGACAGTGTTATTCTCACCTGATCCTGATACTGGGAAGGGAATATATCAACAATTCTGGAAATTGTCTCAGCGGCTGAATTTGTATGAAGGGTTGAGAAAGTGAGATGTCCTGTTTCCGCGACATTTATGGTGGCTTCAACAGTCTGCAAGTCTCTCATTTCTCCGACAAGCACAACATCCGGGTCTTCTCTTAAAACAGAACGGAGTGCATTTGGGAAAGATAATGTGTCAATATTAAGTTCCCTTTGATTTATAATTGACTTTTTAGGTTGGAAATAATATTCAATAGGATCTTCTATGGTTATAATATGAACGTCTCTTTCTGTATTTATATGGTCAATCATACAGGCTAAGGTGGTTGATTTTCCACAGCCAGTTGGCCCGGTCACCAGGATCAATCCCCGAGGCAAATAGCAGAGCTTAGCAATCTTCTGTGGAATACCCAGCTTCGGAAAGCTCCACATCTGGCTTAGGAATCTCCGGAAAGCTGCTGCCACAGCTCCCTTCTGCTGGAAGATATTCCCTCTAAAGCGCCCAATATCTTTGATGCCAAAAGAGAAATCAAGCTCCATCTTTTCCTCAAATATTTTCTTCTGCCTGTCTGTTAACAACGTGTATACAAGTTCCTTGGTATCAACAGCAGTTAAAGGCGGGTGATCGATTGAGATCAAGTGGCCGTCGACTCTAATCCGAGGGGGAATTTGAGTCGTTAAATGTAAATCACTGGCATTTCTTTCAACCGCTATTTTAAGCAGTTCCTGAATCGGCTTCGCCACTTTTCACCTCCGCATCTTTTATAGTTTCTCTTAAGACCTCTTCTAAGGATGTAATCCCATCTTTTATCTTGGCCAATCCGCTCATACGCAGCGATGTCATCCCGTTTTGCATAGCTAACATTTTTATATCTTTGGGCTGGGACTTGGCTAAAATGAGATCTCTTATATCATTAGTAACTTCCATGACTTCAAAAAGTCCGGTCCTTCCTTTATAGCCTGACTCATTGCAAATGACGCAACCTTTGGGCTTCATGGGTTTCACTTTTTCCGCTTCTTCCGGAGAAAATCCTATGTCAACAAGAGCTTCAGGGGAAATTTTGTGTTCCTCCTTGCATTTCTTGCACAAACGCCTTATGAGTCTTTGTGCCACAATTAGAATGAGTGCATCAGAGATCAAAAAGGGTTCAACATTCATGTTTATCAGCCTGATAATTGTACTCGCTGCATCATTAGTATGAACTGTGGAAAAGACCAGGTGGCCGGTTAGGGCTGCTTTAACGGCGATGTCAACAGTTTCAAAATCTCTCATCTCACCAACAAGCATAATATCGGGGTCCTGCCTCAGGAATGCTCTGAGAGAGGCCGCAAAACTTAATCCAATTTCTTCTTTTATGTTGACCTGGTTAATTCCAGGCATATAAAACTCAACAGGGTCTTCTGCGGTCATGATGTTCTTTTCCTGCGCGTTTAGGTTGGAAACAGCGGAATACAGAGTATTTGTTTTCCCGCTTCCTGTAGGACCGGTTACCAGGACAATCCCAAAAGGCTTGAGGATGGCTGATTCAAAAAGTTTTAAAGATTTCTTCTCAAACCCTAATTTAGTAAGGTCCAGCTGTAGCATTTCTCGATCAAGGATTCGGGAAACAATTTTCTCGCCAAAAATAGTTGGTATACAGGAGATTCGCATATCCACTTCTTTCTTGTTGTCATCCCCCCATTTCACTCTCATTTTTAACCGCCCGTCCTGAGGGAGTCTTTTCTCTGCAATATCCATGTTCGAGAGGATCTTCACCCGTGAAATAACCGGATTTTTAAATTTCATTGCGAGATCCATCACTTCATGAAGAATGCCGTCGATGCGGTATCTAACCCGGAAAGAACGCTCATAGGGTTCAAAATGGACGTCACTTGCGCCTTTTTTTATGGCATCCATAAATATAGTGTTTACAAGGGTGATGACAGGAGCTTCCTCCGTGGATCGTGTTAATTCTTCAATGTCATACTCTTCCTCTTCTTCTTCAATGACGTTGACCGCTCCATCATCGGCCTGCTCAATTTCATCAATGATCTCCTTAACTTTTAAAGAATCAGAAGCGCCATAGTATTTATTTATGGCTTCCATAATCCCTGACTCAGAAGCAATCACAGGTTGAATGCTCAAACTTGTTCGAAACCTGACATTTTCGATAATGTCTAGGTCTGTGGGATCAACCATGGCCATTGTTAGAAAAGACCTAATTCGATGAATCGGCATAATCATGTTCTTTTTGGCAATATCTACTGGAATTAGC
>Ga0209991_10000868_pt1 | contig 13518 bp, 11 predicted proteins | sample ChitaG_FD_183167 | JGI IMG/M metagenome (GOLD analysis project Ga0209991, IMG submission 183167) | Deep subsurface microbial communities from South Pacific Ocean to uncover new lineages of life (NeLLi) - Chile_00310 metaG (SPAdes)... | ecosystem: Environmental > Aquatic > Marine > Oceanic >...
TCGGCTTCGGCGCTCAGTACTTGATAAGGGACCTCATTGCCGGCATGTTCATTATCATGGAGAACCAGTACAGGGTGGGTGATGTCGCCAGGGTAGCCGATATTGCTGGCCTGGTGGAGCAAGTAACTTTGAGAAAGACGGTGCTCCGTGACCTGGATGGCATAGTCCATCATGTGCCCAATGGCGAGATCAGGACAGCCAGCAACTTTACCAGGCACTTTTCCAGGGTCAATCTCAATATCTCGGTAGCATATGACACTGACCTCGACCATGCCATAAGCGTGATAAATCGCGTAGGCAAGGGACTCGCTGATGATGAAAACTGGCGTGAGAAAATTATCAGCCCTCCCAAGGTCGAGAGGGTAGATAATCTAGGCGACTCCGGAATAGAGATCAAGATTCTCGGGGATGTTAAACCCATTCAGCAGTGGGCAGTGATGGGAGAGTTGAGGCTTCGCCTCAAGAAGGCCTTTGATGCCGAGGGCATAGAGATACCCTGGCCCCATACCAAAGTGTATTTTGGGAACCCTTTACCAGATTTTCCTAAGAAGGAGGGTTAGTCTCACGAAGCATTCCCAGCCTGCTCCTTTTTGTAAAATTTCCCGACACAGAACGTTTTCCCTGGCTCAGGAAGGAATAGACAAGCTATTTAGAGTGCAGAGGCAAACTTTAAAGACTTTGGCTTAAACGAAAACTCCACCTTCATGATATTGGGGAGGTCGGGAGTAAGGTAATCTTCATGAACCGTCTATTAGTGATATTTATCTTGGGGCTCTTTGCATTGCTAGGAGCAGCTTTTATTTTCTCTTGCTCAAATCTTCCGGAATCCCCGGTTCCTAGCAATTCAGATGTCATTATCTATACGTATAATATAGTCAATACCTACCCCCACGACCGCAATGCTTTCACACAAGGATTGGTTTTCGAAGATGGCGTTCTATATGAAGGAACAGGGCGGTTTGGACACTCTACTTTGCGTAGAGTGGAATTGGAAACCGGAGGTATTTTACAAATTCGTGAACTATCAGAGCAGTTTTTCGGTGAAGGCATAACCATTTATGGAGACAGGATCATCCAGCTGACGTGGCAATCCAATGTCGGGTTTGTCTATGACAAATACAATTTTGAGTTACTACAAGAGTTCAATTATTCAACTGAAGGCTGGGGCATTACGCATGATGGAACGCGCTTAATCATGAGCGATGGTACGTCAACATTGCACTTCTTGGATCCACAGACCTATGAGGAAATCGGTCAGCTTGAGGTATTTGACAACGATAGTCCCATAAACAGGCTCAATGAATTGGAATACATCCAAGGGGAAATCTTTGCCAATGTTTGGCAAACAGACTGGGTTGCCAGGATTGCACCTGAGACAGGTCGAGTTATTGGGTGGATAGATCTGAGAGGACTACTAACCGCAGAAGACCGCAGTGAGCCGGTTGATGTTCTCAACGGCATTGCGTATGATGCAGAGGCTGATCGCTTGTTTGTGACCGGAAAGTTGTGGCCTAAACTCTTTGAGATTGAATTAATTTCTCCGCCATAATTGACGATTCCGTCTTTTGAGCTAAGTTACTGCCTGATCAATGTTAGTGCTACAAGATTGTTCGGTCACTTTCCCTTCGGTGCGCCCAGGGCTTTGGCTTTAGGGGCTTCTGAAAGCGACAAAAAGAGCTACAGAGAAGACTTGCTCTGTTTCCCAAGCTGCTCCTCCAGTAAGATATTATCCTAATAGCAATTTTTCTCAGGCAAAATATCCCGGCACACTTGACAACGAATAGTTGCCAGTTTATAATGCAAAATACCTAGTAATACGATGTAGTTTTTAAAAACCGCGGATTACCTGGAGCCGATGAATGCTTCGGGGGATTGAAAATGATATGAGCTCCTTAAGGTAGTTCGAGGATAATACTGTATGGACAAACCACACAGGTTGCGTCGCTTGGAAGACCTGGCTCGAGCTATCGCTTATCGTCAAGCCTTAATCAGACACGAGTGTTGGCCCCGCGCTAAGCTTGACGAGCTACAGGAGCGCCGGTTAGCTGAGCTTCTTGATCGGGCAACTCAACGGTCTCCTTTTTACCGCGAGCTATGCAACACACTCCGGTTGAGTCAGCCCTATGCTCTCCAGGACTTCCCAATCATGAACAAAAAAACCTACATGGAACACTTCGACGAAATTGTCACTGACCCTCGGTTGCGTCTCTCTCAGCTACAGGAACATATGGCCCACGTTGCCGGGGATGAATACTACCTGGGCGAATACCGTGTGCTTACTACGGCGGGCAGCTCCGGGCAGAAAACGGTGATAGTATTCAATCGAAGAGAATGGAGTATTCAGGAGGCGGCAAGCATGCGGATCGCAAGTATGATGGGAGTGGTACCCTTCTCAACAAGGCGCCCCAAGATTGTTACCATCGGTTCTCCCAGCCCTCTTCACGATAGTTATCGTCTCCCCCTGAGCATGGATATCGGCCTTTACCGTTATCACGTGCTACCGGCTACTGCCCCTATTGATGAGTTGGTCCAGCGGTTAAATCTCCTTCAACCCTACATCCTTCGAGGGTTTCCATCCATGCTTGGGTTGCTCGTGACCGAGCAGCTTCAGGGGCGATTGCATATCAATCCCTGTATTGTCGCTGGTGGCGGCGAACCCCTGAGCAAGGAATTGAGAAAGCAGCTCCAGGCCGTGTGGCAAAGTTCTGTCTTTGACATCTATGGCACTCAAGAGGGACTCCGCGCTATGGAGTGTAACCTTGACGAGGGGATGCATATCTTCGAAGATTTGGGTATCGTTGAGGTGGTAGATGAGGACAACCGCCCTGTGCCTGACGGGAGCCTGGGGCATAAGATTCTGTTTACCAGTCTATTCAGCTTCACTCAACCCGTCATCCGCTACGAGATATCTGATATGATGGTACTGGCTCCGGAGCCGTGCCCGTGTGGACTACCGTTCCGACGCATTCTTGCCATCAACGGGAGGAATGACGATGTGCTCTATCTTCAAGGTCGAGCAGGAAGGCAGGTTGCCGTTCATCCTGTCCATTTTTGGAATGTTCTGGAGAGCTTCGCGAGTATACGGCAGTATCAGGTGGTCCATGAACCGGATGGCATCTGCTTGCGACTCACGTTTGAGGAAGGGAATGGAGACATAGCTTGTAGTGTCAGGGAACAACTGGCGCAGAAGTTACACACCCTGGGCGTTACATGCCCATCTATCCGTGTCGAACTGGTGACCACGCTGGAAGACCGCTCGCCTAATATGGGCAAGTGGAAGAATATCGTCTCCAACGTAAACCAGGCAGTGCGATAGCCGCAGGTTATTGGTGGCTGGACTGCCGGGCGTTCCACAAAGTTATGCCTGCAGAGGCAGCGTGATTAGGTGGTGAAAACGAGTCCCCGAGGTGATACATGGCATCTTCTTTATTAAGAACTATTATACGGGCCATATTGCCCGTCATAAACAGAGTTCACGCAATAGCCCTCGGTATCAAGCCTCGGGAAAGAAACAGCCTCATCTGCGTTGAGCTAAGACGTCACAAGAGCTGCACCGTCAAGCTCTCGGATGGCTGTGAGGTTAAGCCCGGCGATCCTGTCATTAAACTCCACTTCAATAATGCCTGGATTAATGAGAAAATGAGGTCAAACTCGGGGTTGGGGAAGAAGGTTTTCCCACGGAGATTCGTTTCCTACTCAAAGGAGGGCTTGCAACTCCTGGCCAGGGAAGTAGCCGATGGGAAATATGGTGCCATCGTGGCAGTGTACGGTTGGACGGCCTTTCATACTCACGCTGCACGGTTGGGATTCCAGGTCATAGATTTGCCGAACACTCTAAGGACGAAGCTGGCGCGACTTCACATCGCCGCACTGATGCAAGCCCATCGCGTCCCCTGGCTTACGAAGCTTATTTCTTCTCGTAATTCCATAAAGGTTAAGGCAGTCTGGCTCTCTCGAGCCGAACTTCTGAGAATCCACGACTCGGTCTCGTGATGCTGCTGTTTTAATGACGCGGAACCTAGGGCCGGACCTGACCGTTGCCCTGGATAATCCACTTATAGCTGGTTAGCTCTTTTAAAGCCATAGGACCACGGGCGTGAAATTTTTGGGTGCTTATGCCTATCTCGGCACCTAATCCAAACTGGCTCCCATCAGTGAAACGGGTGCTGGCATTGGCATAGACACAGGCGGCATCCACTTCATTGAGAAAGCGCGCTGCTGCCGAATGGTCTTCGGTAACGATAGCTTCGGAGTGCCCTGAGCCATATTTCTCAATGTGCTCTAAAGCTTCGTCCAGAGAATCAACCACCTTAATAGCAGCCTTTAACGACAGATATTCCTTCCCCCAGTCCTCGTTGACAGCCGGGACCAGCTTCAGGGATGGAATGGGCTTAAGTATAGCCAGGGCTCGCTCGTCGCAGTGCATTTCCACCCCTGCTTCGGCCCACTCTTTGGCAATGGCAGGCAGATAAGCTTCGGCAATATCCTTATGAACCAGAAGGCAGTCCAGGGCATTGCACACGGTGGGACGCTGGACTTTGGCGTTGTAGGCGATGGCCACCGCCTTATTCAGGTTGGCACTCTTGTCCACGTAGGTATGGCAGACACCTATTCCGCCGGTAAGTACGGGCATAGCGGCATTCTCCGAGACAAGCTTTATCAAACCAGCACCGCCACGGGGAATCATCAGGTCAATTATTCCCTTCATCTTGAGCATTTGGTTTACTAAAGTCCGTTCTGTAGACTCAATAAGTTGAATTGCTCCCTGGGGTACTCCGGCCTGCTGGCATGCCTCTTGGGCCGCCCTGGCTAAGGCGGTGTTGGAGTTTATGGCTTCCTTGCCACCCCGAAGGATGACGGCGTTGCCCGATTTAAGGCACAGGCTCGATATGTCGATGGTAACATTGGGACGGCTCTCATATATCGCACCAATGACCCCTAAGGGGACTCGCCTCTTGCCTATCTGTAAACCATTGGGTAAGGTCCGCATGTCAAACATCTCGCCTACGGGGTCGGGCAGTGCCGCCACTGTTTTTGTGTCCTGAGCCATGCCCTCCAGGCGGGATGGCGACAACATGAGCCTGTCCAGCATGGCTTCGCTCATCCCCGAAGCCTTCGCCTCATCGTAATCAATTTTGTTCGCAGTCAGGATTTCATCCTTTTTATCAATAAGGGCTTCAGCAATATTGACCAAAGCCTTGTTCTTAACTTCGGTGGAAAGAAACGCCAGCTTCCTCGACGCTACCTTAGCTGCCTTTCCCTTTTCCTCCAGTTCTTTTACGGCTGATTCCATAGTTTTTCTCCTTTACTGGCCACTAGCCAGGATACATCTTTACTACTCCTTCCTCATTACCCATATCGACAAGGTAAATACAATCGATATGAGAAATAAGGTGATGGTCTAAATCATTCTCTACGTAATTCTTTGTGAGACCTTCATCAACACCGATACCAGCTAGTAAAAGGATGGTCTTCCTTGCCCCCTTTTCTTCCGCCAGTTCGAGCTGCCTATCTGGCTGTATAACACCGTTCTTCAGCTTAAACACTTCATTGAAACCTTCTTTGTGCTCTTCTACCACGTCACCAATGATTAACGGGCTAGTGACCACGCTTACCTTGCATCCTGAATCTGAAACCTTTGTAATCTCTAGCTTACATGGACGATATGTTCCCCATTTATCGTACTCGTCAAAAGGCTCGCTTTTCTCTTTAGGCCAGTTGGGAAATTTACTCCAGACATCAGGGCCAATATCTTTTGATTTCCTTACCTCCCAGCCTGGTTGTTTGTCAATTAAGACTTGGCTAAGGGCCTCTAGGAATCTTTGGCGCTCATTGCGTGGTAAATCAAAGACTGGTGGAAGGTTAATCTCAAATTCTCCCTGAATTCCCTTGCCTTCCAAATTTCGGGGCAATTCAAAGCACAAGTCCTGCCAGAACTTAAACCGTATAGAAGTTTCCCTTACAATAGCTAGTTCTTTCACCTCAATTCCAATCCACTCCTTTGGATTATCACGCTCGTAAACTACAAAATCCCAGTTCAACTTGCCCTTTAGGACAGAGCAGTGATCCGTTGCTTTCTCATAAGTATAGTTTCTGTTGTGCTGTTTGTTATACCAATTCAAGAAACGCTCGACACAGATTTTTTCCTCAATTTCTTTACCCCTCCTGTTCACACTATCACCATATTGTTTCTGTGAACCGCTTCGTCGCCATAATCGTAGCCGAGGAGACCGAGGATTTTGTCGGAGTGCTTCCCTCCGATGATAGCTAAATCAGAAGAGCTATAATTGGAAATTCCATAGCCAATGCATTTACCCTGCTTGTCCAGGATATCCACAATATCGCCGCGGTGGAACTCGCCCCCCGCTCTTATAACTCCCGCAGGGAGCAGGCTTTTATTTTGCTCCTTAAGCGCTAAAACAGCGCCTTTGTCCACCGTGACCTTGCCTTTGGAAGCCAGCCCGCTGAGCATCCATCTCTTTTTACTCTCCATCTTGTTCACCTGCGCGGGAACGAAAGTACCTGTATCTTCTCCCTGGCTCATCCTCACCAGTATGTCAGGTTCTCGCCCATCGGCAATGACCACGTTTACGCCCGAAGCAGTAGCTAGTTTGGCTGCTTCAATTTTGGTGGCCATGCCGCCAACTCCCTGGCGACTGGCCGTGTCGCTAGTCATGCGTTCGATTTCGGCGTCAATCTTGTCCACCCGGCGGATAAGTTGAGCTTCAGGGTTGTAGCGAGGGTCGGCAGTGTACAAGCCGCCGATGTCGGTGAGCAGTGCCAGAAGGTCGGCATCAACCAGATTAGCCACCATGGCGGAAAGATTATCGTTATCCCCGAATTTGAACCCTTCAAGCTCCTCAATGGCAACAACATCATTCTCATTGACAATGCAGATTATACCAAGCTCAATAAGGGCTAGTAAGGTATTGCGGGCATTAAGATAGCCACTGCGGTCACAGAGGTCTTCCTTCGTGAGCAATGCCTGGGCTATGGTTATATCATATTTACTGAAAAGTTGTTCATAGGTATACATGAGATGGCTTTGGCCCACCGAAGCCATCACTTGTTTGAAAGGAGTGTTCTTGCGTTCTGGAATTTCTTTAAGCTTCTGTCTCCCCGAGGCAATAGCGCCTGAAGAGATTATTACTATCTCCTTCCCCTGGCGGTGGAGTCGAGTTATCTGCTCCACCAAGCTGGACATAACTTGCAAGTCGAGATGGTCGGTGCCCGAGGTAAGGAGGCTCGTGCCGAATTTAGCCACTATGCGACGGTAAGCCATTGGCATAAATCTAGCAGTTTTCACTTCCACTGACAACCCGGTCAGAGGTACTTCTCATGTGAATACGAAAAGGGGAAATACGTCAGGCAGATAGAAGCTGTCGAACAATATGCTCTTCACCCTCAGAATATTCTCGAAATAGGATGTGCCGAGGGTGCTCATACACTGATGCTAGCAAGAGCGTTTCCAGAGGCCAGCATATTGGGTATAGATATATCAAAAACTGCCGTTAAGAGGGCGAAAGAAAATTGCAAATGTTGCCAGAATGTAAACATTATTGAAGCAGACATAATAGAACTATTCAAGCAGGCCCATTTCCCAGAAAATACCTTTGATGTTATTATCCAAAGTGAATTGCTTTACTATTTGTTCCCTGAATTGTTCATTCAACTGGAGTTGATACATTATCTAATGTCTATAACCAAAATTATGAAAAATAACGGTATCTTTGTCACATCGAATCAACTTAATGTTCGCACGAGGCCTGCTCTGGGAACATGTTACTTGATACTACAACGTCTTTGCCGGTTAGTCCAGAATTCTGAGTATAAAGAATGGTATGATATTAGGTGTAAATATTTGACTTATGACCTTAAAGTCTTCACCAAAACAAAATGAAGTCTTGGAAGGTATCTGCCTACCAGAGTAGCTGTTCAGCTTCAGGGAAATGGGACAGTGGGGGGACAGAACTTAACCGCCACTTGATATATATGCTTATTCACCTAATATCTGAATAGTAAGCTTTCTGGACCTTGGGCGGTTGTCAAAATCAACGAAAACTATCTGCTGCCAGGTGCCCAGAGTTAACCTCTTATTCACAAAAGGTATTATTAGTGAAGCTCCGAGCGTGGAAGCACGCACGTGGGAATGGCCATTCCCATCCCCCCAGGTAATATTATGCTCATAAGGAATACTCTGAGGTATCACTCTATCCCACATATTCTTAAAATCGGAAACTAGATTTGGCTCGTACTCTATGGTGGTTATCCCGGCTGTTGAACCGACTATAAACAAAGTGACTATTCCGCTGTTAATCCCAGATTCCTCTACATTCTTTGCCACCTGAGGGGTTATATCGATAATATCGCAATTACCTTTTGATTGAAGGGTGATGTCTTTAGTGACTACAGTCATATTCTTACCTCCTGCCATATAATATCGTCTAATTCAAATACAGGTCCATCACGGCATACCTGTTTTAAGCCTTTCTTGGTATTTATAGTGCAGCTATAGCAAGCTCCAAAACCACACCCCATCCTCACCTCAAGGGAAACCTGAGATTTCTTTAATGCGAGATTGCTTCGTCCCGATAAAGTCGGGACTCGCGATGACATCTCCGCCATTGCCTTATACATCTCCAACGGACCACAGGCATACACTTGGTCAGCCCGGTCTAAGAAACCAGGCAGAATATCCGTGGCCATGCCTTTCTTGCCCATACTGCCATCCTCGGTGACTGGAACGAATTGGACTCCCTGATAGCTGATAGCTGTCGGCTGAGAGCGCTCGGTATAGAGCTGAGCAGCGGTGCTCGCCCCATGAATTAAAGTTATCTGGTGCTGTGACACAGCATACTGCATCAGGAAAACGAGCGGAGCAATGCCAATTCCCCCCGCCACCAGCAGCAAGTTCCTTGCTCCCGGTTCGATACTAAAACCCCTGCCCAAAGGGCATAGAATGTCTATCCTGTCACGTTTCTGTTGCTGTGAAAGCCAGAGGGTGCCTTTGCCCGTTACCTTGAACAGGAGGGCGATCTCTCGGGATGAAACTTGATGAACGCTGAAAGGGCGACGTAATGTAAAATCTCCACACCGCACTGTGATGAATTGCCCCGGCTGAGCTGCCACCGCTATATCTGGCGCCTCAATCCACATGAGGTGTATGCTGGGCATGACCTCCACATTAGAAGTTATGGTGCACAAGGATTGTTCCATGTTAAAGCTTAAAAATCAAAAGTCGAAAATTAAAAGTAAAAATTCTGTGGTTTGCTTAATGCCCATTTCTGATTTTTACATTTTGCATTTTTACCGTTTTCTCTTTAGATACTCCCTGAGTGGTTGAACGTTGAAAATTTGGCTGCTATCTGCCAGCGCTCCTATTGCTACCCGAGCGGTGTCCAATGAGGTGAAACAGGGTATCCTTTTTTCTGCCGCGGCACGCCTGATATCTAACCCGTCTTTTAGTGGAATGCGCCCTCCAGTAATAGTATTAATCACTCCGCTCACAGAATTATCTTGAATAACATCAATAACGTTAGGATGCCCCTCGCTTAGCTTCTTGGTTACCATTTTTACAGGGAGTCCCATAGATTCAATCATCTCTGCGGTTCCCTCCGTGGCGTAGAGCTCATGGTGAAGGGAATGCAGTTGTTTAATCAGAGGCAAGGCTTCATCTTTATCCTTGTCCGCAATGCTAAGTAGCAGACTGCCTTTTTGTGGCAGCATCAATCCAGCAGCTAAAAGTGCCTTAACCAGGGCTGGCTCAAAGCTGTAGTCAATCCCCATGACCTCGCCTGTGGACTTCATCTCAGGACCGAGGTAGCTATCTACTCCAATCAATTTGGACATGGAGAAAACGGGAGCCTTTATACCTACCAAGTTTTGTCTCCTCCATAACCCACCTTCATAGCCTTGCTCCTTGAGGCTAATCCCGGCCATTACCTTAGTGGCAATTCTTACCATGGGCACGCCGGTTACCTTGGAGATAAAGGGCACGGTTCGGCTGGCGCGAGGATTTACCTCAAAAACATATACTGTCGAGTGACCATTTTCCCCCATGATTACCATCTGGACGTTCATCAACCCTTTAATTTCCAGAGCCAATCCAATTCTGGTGGTGTAATCCACCATGTCATTCACTTCGTCTTGACTGAGATTGATTCCCGGGTAGATAGACAAGGCATCACCGCTATGTACGCCGGCTCGTTCAATATGCTCCATCACGCCAGGAATAAGAACCCTTTCCCCGTCGCAAATGGCATCTACCTCGACTTCTTTACCATAGAAATATTTATCAATGAGCACAGGATGCTGGCTATCCATCTCCAGAGCTAGCGTCAGGTAGCGGGTTAACTCAGGTTCGTTATACACGATTTCCATAGCCCGGCCCCCCAGGACATAGCTAGGGCGCACTAAGACCGGATAGCCTAGGTTCCTGGCTACATTTAGCGCCTCTTCGTTGGATTTCACTCCAGCCCCCGGCGGCTGAGGAATACCTAACCTGTCCAGGAAATCTTCAAAGCGATGACGATCTTCAGCGATGTCTATAGCTTCGGCACTCGAGCCGAGTATTGGTAGATTGTTGCGAGCTAAGAACCCAACCAGATTAATGGGTGTTTGTCCACCGAGCTGGACAATAGATGCTGGAGCAGCGCCATTATTACTCTCATTCTCAAGTATGTCTTGAATGCTTTCTTCGTCCAAAGCTTCGAAGTAGAGGCGATTACTGATGTCAAAATCGGTGGAAACTGTTTCGGGATTAGAGTTGACCAGGATGCTCTTGATTCCTGCCTCTTGAAGCGCCCAGGCTGAATGGACGCAGCAGTAGTCAAACTCGATTCCTTGCCCGATGCGTATAGGCCCGCTGCCGATAACTACAGCCTTCTGCCCTTCCAAAGGCTCAGCTTCGTTCTCCTTCTCATAAGCGCTGTAGAAATAAGGGGTCTCAGCATCAAATTCAGCAGCACAGGTATCCACCATCTTGTACACCGGGCGGATTTGCCATTGGTGGCGAGTTTGCCTTACCTGCTCCGGCAGCCTATCGGCCAAAGTGCCCACTTGCTCATCGGAAAAGCCGAGCCTCTTCGCCTCCCATAAAAGCTCCGGTTTCAACGGTTCGGAAAGAAGCCTCCTCTCCATGTCCACGATATTCTGGAACTTATAAATAAACCAGGGGTCTATCCCAGTGAGCTGGGATAGCTCTTCGGGCGTGGCTTCCCTTCGCAGCGCCGCCGTAATCGCCCATAGTCTTAAGTCGTTAGGGTGAAGTGGGTAGGAATTAAGCCCTTTCCCTTGACTCCAACCGGGGTCTTCCCAGAGCAGGGTGCGTTTGCTGAATTCCAGGGAGCGCACTGCCTTTTGTAGAGCAGCCTCAAAGCACCTGTCAATGGCCATTACCTCACCAGTGGCTTTCATCTGGCTGCCAATTTTTCGGTCACCCGAAGCAAATTTATCAAAGGGCCATCTGGGAATCTTGACTACACAGTAATCTAGGGCTGGCTCGAAAGACGCCAGAGTTTTGCCTGTGACCTTATTGGGTATCTCATCGAGCCTCTTGCCTATGGCTATTTTGGCAGCCACCCGGGCAATAGGGTAGCCAGTGGCTTTACTGGCTAAAGCCGAGCTGCGGCTGACACGTGGATTGACTTCAATTACGTGATATTCGCTTTTGGCAACTCCCCGCTGGTCCGGAGCCCATTTTTCCGCCACTATTGGACTGGGGGTCAAGGCAAACTGTATATTACAACCACCCTCAATTCCCAATGCCCTTATGATTCTCAGACTGGCTGACCTGAGCATCTGATACTCTTTATCACTGAGAGTCTGGCTGGGGGCTACTACGATACTATCCCCGGTATGCACCCCCATAGGGTCAATGTTCTCCATGCAACAGATGGTGATGCAGTTGTCGGCGGCATCCCGCATGACTTCATACTCTATTTCCTTCCAACCTAAGACGCACTGTTCCACCAGGACCTCGTGGCTCATGCTACTATCCAGACCATTGGCAACCATCTGCTCAAGCTCTTTCACAGTATGAGCGATACCGCCGCCAGTGCCGCCCAAGGTGAAAGAGGGGCGGATAATAAGAGGCAAACCAATGGAGTTTGCCAGTTCTTTCGCCTCCTCCACCGACTTCACTGTGGCGCTGGCAGGCACAGGTTCACCAATATCAACAAGAAGCTGCTTGAACAAAGACCTCTCCTCGGCCTTCTTTATTGTTTCTATAGGTGTACCCAGAGATCGCACATTATACTTGTCGAGTATGCCGGCATCAGCTATCTCCACTGCCAGATTGAGCCCCGTCTGCCCCCCAAGGGTAGGCAATAGCCCATCAGGGCGCTCCCTCTCAATTATGCGAGCCAGGACTTCCACAGTGAGTGGCTCGATATAAACGATATCGGCAATGCCCTCGTCGGTCATGATGGTGGCCGGGTTCGAGTTCACCAGGACCGTGGTCACGCCCTCTTCCCGAAGCGACCGGCATGCCTGAGTCCCGGAATAATCGAACTCCGCCGCCTGCCCGATGATTATCGGTCCCGAGCCAATGACTAGAACCTTAGATGGTTTCAAGGCGCGCTCCTCTTCATAATTCTGGATATATAGTCGCTTTCTCTAAGTTTTTACCCATTGTAATTAATATATGATGTAGGCACTCATATTCTTGCCCTTCTTTTAACAATTTCCACTCCTGTTCAAGTATTCTGCGAACTGTGGAGGGTTCAAGTTCATATAATTTATTTTCATATCTGCTTGCCACGAAATAATCACGACCATTAGAGATAACTAATATGCCTTTCCAAACGCCAGCTTGTCTCTGACAGAATTCTCTTACTTGGGGATACTTGTCTATGACTTCATCAGAAATATCTTCCGCAACCCTCTTAGTATTCTGAGGTTCATTTGAAAAAATAATTGTAAGCCGAGGTGGCTTGGACAATTTATCAAGCTCAGGTTGCTTCCTTTTTGAACTGGCTAAGCCTAATCTGGTGACTTCCACTGCATAATTTTGTCTGTTTCTTTTGGCAGTGAAATCAACTGTCTTCGTACCTTTTTTGCGCTTTACCCTGGCAATATCCCTAAAGCCTTGCCTATGCAGAAATTCAAATGCCTTTACTTCAGCAAGCATGTTTATTATTTCGCTGTCTATGTCCTTGTCTTTGTTGGGCAAATTTCTTTCGTCAAAAATAGATTTGAAATCTGTGCAATATGCTTCACCGACTTTAAGTACATCCTCTAATCTCGTAAGGTCTGGTTCACTTGGCTCGCCATCTAGAAGTTGAGCAGTTAACATTCCATATTCGTAACATTCAATCTTTAATCTTTGATTAATAATGTCCTCCAGGTAGCATTTGATCAAAGGGTAATTTTGTAGGTTGGACTTTATCAATTCGACGTCCTGTGCCATTTCTCTCACTTCACCATCTCCAGAAATCGCTCAAATAGATACGTATTGTCCAGCGGGCCGGGGGAGGCTTCGGAGTGGTATTGAATGGACAGGATGGGCAAGTCGCGGTG